>Ga0102818_1000499_pt1 | contig 9169 bp, 8 predicted proteins | sample ColrivemetaGS571_FD_78190 | JGI IMG/M metagenome (GOLD analysis project Ga0102818, IMG submission 78190) | Estuarine microbial communities from the Columbia River estuary - Ebb tide non-ETM metaG S.571 | ecosystem: Environmental > Aquatic > Marine > Intertidal zone > Estuary | place: USA: Columbia... | reverse complement strand
TCAAACATCGCAAAGGTTAAGACGAGAGCAGATAGTAAAAACGCAAAAAATTGAATCGGAGGAGTTCTTTTGGGAATTGCTGACAACCCAATGCATGACACTCCAAAAATAAGAGCAATATTAGATATATTAGAGCCTATTACTGTTCCAAGAGCTATTTCTTCTGTTCTATTAAGAACAGATGAGATTCCAACAAATATTTCTGGAGCTGAAGTGCCCAATGCAACAATAGTTAAACCAATTGTAAGCTCACTGAGGCCCAGTTTTTTTGCAATTAATGCCGCATTATCAACAAATTTATCTGCACCCCAAACAAGTACTCCAATTGAAAATATCAAACCTATAAGGTGCATTAAAAACATAATGTATTTTACAACACTTAATTGTTTATATATATTGAGTTCTTTGAAAATTTAACTAAGAGGCAATATGAAAATCAACGATCTTTTTAATGTAGCTGGCAAGACTGCTGTTGTAACTGGAGGATCAAGAGGTATCGGTGAGATGATTACAGCTGGTCTATTAGCAAACGGAGTAAAAGTTTACATTACAGCAAGAAAAGTTGGACCTCTTATATCAAAAGCTGAAGAGCTTTCAGAATTATATAATGGTGAATGTATTGCTCTTGGCTGTGATCTGAGCTCAATTGAAGGAGTTGAAAGTTTTACAAATCAAATCAAGGAAAGAGAAGATAGCATTGATTTTCTTATTAACAATGCCGGTGCAGCATGGGCAGAGCCATTTGATACTTTCTCGGAAACTGGCTGGGATAAGGTAATGGACTTAAATGTTAAAAGTTTATTTTTCTTAACTCAAAAAATGAAGCCACTTTTAGCTTCAAATGCTTCGTTAGATGATCCATCTAGAGTCATCAATATAGGCTCAATAGATGGTCTAAATATCCCAATGTTTGAAACATTTTCATACTCAACATCCAAAGCAGCTGTCCACCACTTAACAAGACATTTAGCAAAAAGATTGGTTGGTGAAAATATTCTTGTGAATGCTATTGCTCCTGGACCTTATCCAAGCAATATGCTTGGAGCAGCTGTTGCTCATGATTACTCAGAAATAGCAGTTAGAAACCCACGTAAAAGAGTTGGAACTCCCGAAGACATAGCTGGGTTAGTTATTTTTCTTTGTTCAAGAGCAGGGGCTTATACTGTAGGTGAAACTATCACCAGTGATGGAGGTATAGTTAAAACATCCGGTCATAATTTGGGCTAGTCTTGTTTTTGAACGTCGACAAAGGCATCGATTATTAGTTTTTTCATCCATTCATGCCCGCCATCACCTTCATCATTTTTATGCCATGATAGAAAATACTCCATCTGGGGTAGTTCTGCAGGTATCTCTACAAAGGGCAAACTGTTTTTTCTAGCAAAACTATGAGTTGCTAGCAGAACTGCATCTGTCTCTCTAATAATATCAGGGGCTATCAAGAAATGCTGACACCTTAGGGCAATTTCTCTTCTATGGCCAATTTTTTCTAACTCTAAATCAATCATATGCAAGCCTTTTCTTCGATTAGAAACATTTATAAATTTTTGAGCAAGAAGATCATCGACTGTTAAGTTATTAATTTGATCAATTGGATGGCCTTCTCTATGAATTACAACAAAATGATCTTGAAAAACTTTATAAGAGTTTATTTCATCCGAATCTGGAATTACTGGATCAACAACAAAATCTAAGTTATTTGTTGCTAAAGCGTGAACTTGATCTACTCGCCTGTAATTGTAACTACCAACAGAAATATTTGGAGCATTTTTGTATATCTCTTTCATCATAAACGGTAAAACTCGACCCTCTGTAATATCTCCAAGAGATAATTTAAAATTACGCTCAGTAACTTTTGGGTCGAAAGAGTCGGGTTCATTTACACTTTTTTGCATTAATGATAATGCGCTTTGTATATCAAGAATTATATTTTCAGTTTTTTGTGTTGGAACCATGCCGGAACCAGTTCGAACAAAAAGTTCATCATCAAATTTTTCCCTTAATCTTGATAGAGCATTACTTACAGCAGGCTGAGTTATGCCTACAACTTCAGCAGCCTTTGTTAGACTCCCTTCGGTGTATATAGAATTAAGAATTACAAAAAGATTTAAGTCAAAAGAACTAATTTTCATATTTAATTATGCATGGGTTGTGTTGATTTTTACTGCTTTTCAGTTAATGTATACATAATATAATAACCGTTAAAAGTAACTATTCATAGGGCTTATAACGCAATCAAACTAATCAATATAGTAGCAGGGGAGCCACATGATTGAACTTAGACCACAAGCAGTAGATTTAATTAAAAGAGTTAGAGACTTTATTGATGAAGAGATAGCGCATAACGAAAATTTATATCACGAGCAATCCAAAGATGCGAATGGCAAATGGTTAGTACCTCCTATTATGGAAGAAATGAAAGCCAAAGCAAAAACCGCTGGCCTGTGGAATCTATTTTTGCCTGAAAGTGAGAATGGTGCTGGCCTAACTAATTATGAATATGCCCACCTTGCAGAAGCTATGGGAGCTTACGGAATATCATCTGAAGTTTTTAATTGTTCTGCGCCAGATACTGGCAATATGGAAGTCCTTGAGAGATATGGTAATGATGAGCACAAAGAAAAATATCTCAAACCATTACTCAATGGTGAAATTAGATCTGCCTTTGGCATGACTGAACCTGGTGTAGCTTCATCAGATGCAACTAATATAGCATCTTCAGCAGTTCTTGACGGGGACGAGTATGTCATCAACGGAGAAAAATGGTGGACATCTGGTGCTGGTGATCCGCGATGTGAAATTATTATATTCATGTGTGTTACTAATCCCGATAACCACAGACATCAAAGACAATCACAGATTTTAGTACCTATGAATGCAGAAGGCATTGAGATAAAGAAAATGATGCATGTTTTTGGATATGATGATGCGCCACATGGTCATGCCCATATTAAATTTACAAATGTTAGAGTTCCAAAAGAAAATCTTTTGCTTGGTGAAGGTAGAGGTTTTGAAATTGCACAGGGAAGATTAGGGCCTGGAAGAATTCATCATTGTATGAGAGCAATTGGACTTGCGGAGAGAGCTCTTAAAATGATGTGTGAAAAAGGTATGGAAAGAGTTGCCTTTGGCAAGCCAATTATCCAACTTGGTGGCAATATGGATATTATTGCTAATTCTAGAATTGAAATAGATCAGGCAAGACTCTTAACATTGAGAGCAGCTCATATGATGGATACAGTGGGCAATAAAGTTGCAGCAAGTGAAATTGCTCAAATTAAAGTAGTTGCTCCAAATGTTTGCTGTGATGTAATTGATAGAGCCATACAGATTCATGGAGGCGCTGGTGTTTCACAGGTTTACCCTCTTGCAAACATGTATGCTCACATGAGAACTCTAAGGCTTGCAGATGGTCCTGATGAAGTCCATAGAAGAGCTGTAGCACGTCAAGAGTTAGGAAAATATAAATTAAACGAGCAAGGTAAGGTTGAATCTTCTTATGTGTCTAGGAGCTAGAAATCTCTAACTTCAACCTTGTCTTTTATGATACCGAAACAACAGGTATTCAAAAAGATTTTAGCCAAATCATTCAATGTGGATCTGTTCTTGCTGATATAGAGCTTAATAGGCTTGAAGAGCAAAATATTGGTTGTGCACCTTTACCTTGGACTATACCCGCACCAAGGGCAATGCTCACTAACAAAAAAATTGAACTTTTAAATTCTAATATATCTCACTACCAAATGATGATAGACCTTCAAAGAAAATGGAAGCAATGGTCGTCTGCTAAGCCATCTATTTTTATTTCTTACAATGGGCATGCCTTTGATGAGGAGTTGGTAAGAAGACAGTTCTGGTTAAACTTGTTAGAACCATATACAACAAATACAAATGGTAATGGCAGATTAGATCTGATGCTCATGATTCACAATATCGCATCTTTCTTTTCTAAAGAAATATCTATGCCCTTGTTTGATGGCGGCCCTGGGATATCTTATAAACTAGAACATTTAGCAAAAGAGCACCAAATAAATGCTGAAGATGCTCATGATGCTATAGCAGACTGTAATTTAATGATTAGTTTATGTGAAATTATTAAAGATAAGCTCCCAGATGTTTTCCAATCATTTATAAACACATCGACTAAACAAGGTATTAAAGAACTTTTATATTCTGATTCATTTTTAGCGCTAGGTGAGATTCACAGAAGGCATACATTTCAATATCCTGTTGTATTTTGTGGCTCAGACCCATCTAGGCCTAATGAAATTGTTCTTTTTGATCTTAGCTATGATCCTGAAGATATTCTTGACTTAGATTACTCTGAAATAAATAAATTAATTCAAGCTAAAGGTAGAGATGGCCCTTTAAAAAAATATAAAATAAATAAAACTATTCCAGTTTGCCCAAGTCAATTGGTTAAAAATAAAGAAATTTTTGATATAAGCTTCCAAGAATTGCAAGAGCGAGCAGACAGGGTTACAAATGATAAGGATTTTCACTCTAAAATTTCGCAGGCAATGGAAGACAGAATGATGAGTTTTCCTGAGCCTGAGTTTATTGAGGCATCAATATATTCTGGAGGTTTTCCGTCACAAAGAGATAAAGATCTGATGCAAGAATTTCATCTCACTGAAAATAAAGATCATCTTATAAAAATCTCAAGAAATTTCGAAGATGATCGATTTAAAATCTTTGCAGAAAGGATAATATGCGCTCAATATGCGCCTGATGTACCTGAAGATATTAATGTTAGATATAATGAGTTGCTGCAAGAAAGAACAACAACTGATGGAAAGTGGGGCTCCATTACTAAATCTATTATAGAAATAGATGAAATGCTTGAGAAAGATTTAAGTGATGAGGACTGTAAAATACTCAAAGCAACAAAAAATAAGCTATCTTCTATGGTTGTTGGTGATTAGTGGTTGTGAATAGCTATTTATTTATAATAATTAATTCTATTTAAAAAAGTTCAGTAGAAGATATTTCTAAATTCTGTATAATTTTTTTTGGCTTAACCTTTTAAGTTTATTTGCGTCCATAGCTCAGTTGGTTAGAGTACCTGCTCGACACGCAGGGGGTCGCTAGTTCGAATCTAGCTGGACGCACCAATTTGGAAAATATCATGGAAGATAAATTAAACCTCAAACAATATATAAGGACTGTTAATGACTTTCCTATTCCTGGAATAAAGTTTAGAGATATAACTAGCCTTATAGAGAGTCCTGAAGGCCTAACTAAGGCATGCAATGCATTTATTGATCTTACTGAAAAGTTCAATGCAACAATGGTAGCAAGCATAGAAAGCAGAGGTTTTATATTTGCAGGCCCAATATCTAAAGATCTAAGCCTTCCTTTTGTTTTAGCTAGAAAGCCTGGGAAACTTCCAAACGAAACATATAAGAAAGAATTTAAACTTGAGTATGGCAGTACAAGTATTGAAATTCAGAAAAATACCAATATCACTGAAAGAGAAAGAATTGTAATAGTTGATGACTTGGTAGCGACTGGTGGAACGGCTTTAGCTTGTGCAGAGCTTATATGCGAGAACTTTAATGTTCCAAGAGATAATATTTTGATTTTATCTGTAATTGACCTACCTGAGTTAGGTGGCTCCAACAAAATAAAAAAAAATGGTTACCATTTAGAAATATTGGTATCGTATTAATCTAAAGTAAAAAAATTATGCAAAAAAAAATTACCTTAATCTTATTTTCCTTAATAACTTTTATTAGCTTCAATAGTTATAGTTCTAGCAACTATTTTCCAACTGATGTCTGGGAATCCTCCTTGCCAAATGACCAAGGAATTAGTCAAGCCAAAATAGATAGCTTAATTGATTTGGCCTATGAAGATAAATCTACTATGGGAATTGTTGTGATTTCGAATGGTAGAGTTATAGGTGAGAAGTATGCAGATGGATATAACTCTTCATCACATGGAACATCATGGTCTATGGCTAAAAGCTACTATGCAGCATTGATAGGTGTTTCAATCGATCGAGGAGAGATAGCTAGTTTGGATGATAAAGTAAAAAAATATCTATCCTATTTCGACGATGAGAGATCAAAAATCACCATAAGGGACCTCCTAAATATGTCTAGTGGGCTTGATTTTCCAGAGCATGAGCATGAGAGGATGTTTTTTCAAAAAGATCATCTGGATTATGCTCGAAAGGTGGGTGTTGAGAAAGATGCTGGTATTAAATGGGAATATAACAATGTTAATTCAATGATTATTGGTGATATTCTTTATTCAGCAACTGGAAAGAAAGCAGATATCTTACTTAAAGAAAGAATCCTCAAACCTCTTAATATAAATAGTTACAAATTGTGGAAGGACGAGACTGGCAATGTTCTTGCTTATTGCTGTGTTGATATGTCGGCAAGAGACTATTCAAAAATCGGGCTTTTATTTGCAAGAGATGGTTATTGGAATGGAAAAAAAATACTATCTAAAGATTTCATCGATGAGACTTTTCAAGTTGTATGGGGGTTTTCAGATGACTCCCCTAGAAGCGGGTATTCACTGCATTGGTGGGTTGGTAAGCATGATGATAAATCAAAGATATTCCATACTGCTGGTAAATTTGGTCAATACACTTTTGTTGACAGAGAGAATGATATTGTTGTTACTAGAATAACAAAATATCAACAAAAGGATCATGGTGATATTCAAAAATGGGGGCCTTTAGGTTATTTTAGATGGTTAGGTGTTGAGCAAGCAGTAAAAACAGCTCGTATTTTACTAAACTTTGGGTTAGTAGAAGAGGGCATAGATGTAATAACTCCTACAACTGAGGAAGAGGGTGAGTCAAAAGAATTTGTTGTAAACTTTGAAAAATTTGTCGACCAAATTGCTAACCTAAGCAACTAAGATTAGTCTTCAATAATAGAAAGATTGGTGTCTTTTTTCCACTCTTCAAAGTAATAACCATCATTACCCTGTTTATTAAGATATCTTACAAACACCCTGCCGCTAACATCCACAAACCCTTCTTCAAAGGGCTTTCCAGTTACTTGATTTGGTCTTTTATATTTATCGTCTAGGTCCATACAAATAAAATCATTGGAATTGAGATTGTTATTATTAAGAAGTCTAAAGGTAAGCCCAATCTCCAATAGTCTGTAAATTTATAATTACCTGGACCCATAATCACTGTATTACATTGGTGTCCAATTGGGGTTAAAAATGCACAACTCGCACCTACAGCAACAACCATCAAAAATGGTTCTATGTCATAACCTAATTGAGTAGCAATGCCAGCAGAGATTGGAGCCATAATCACCGCTGTTGCAGCATTATTAATTATGTCAGTAGTCGCCATCGTTACTACCAAAATAAGAAACAATAACCAAAATTGACTTAAATTAACTGCATATAGAGAAATTTGATTTGATATTAAGTCGCTCAAGCCAGTTGTTTGTAATGCACCACCAATCGGTATCATAGCAGCCAGCATTATAACAATAGGCCAATCTATATCTCTGTAGAAGTTTCCATCAATAATTTTTATACGCAAGAATGCTAATACACATAATAAAAAAGCAGCAGCAGTTGTTAAATAATTAAATGCTACTAAGGCGATAGAAATAGCAAAAAATATCATTCCTTTAAGCAATCTACTCCTACTAGGTATTGTTTGAAGCTCTCTTTGTCTAAGGGGCATTAATCCAAGATGTTTTATCTTATTGGTTACATCCTCTTCTTCTAGGTCTTTTACTCCAAGAAGCAATACATCACCAGCTCTAAAAGTTTCTCTGGTAAGTCGTGTTCTATATTTAGAACCCTTTCTCCAAAGACCAAGTAAATTTAATTCTTCATATGCAATTTTATAAAAAAAATCATGTTTTCTTCCAATTAACCTAGATCCTGGAGTAATCATGACCTCTATCTCCTCTAAATCATCTTCTTTGAAGAAGTGCAGTTCTTCTGGAATTGAGAAATCAAATGTTTCTAAAAGGGATGCTAAATCATCGGGTGGTGTTTTTAATACAAGAATTTGATTAGCCTTAACCCTGGTATTATTTTTAACCTTACTAACAGCTCCAGATTCATTTACAACACCAATCACATCAACATCTTCCCCAGCCAACCTTTTAAATGCCGCCAAAGTCATGCCAATAGAATTACTATTTTCATTAACTTTAACTTCAAACAGATAGCCTTTAAGATTAATTAGAGATGCATTATTGTTTGCATCATCCCTTAATAAAATAAAATTACGACCTATAAATGTAATAAAAAATATACCTAAAAGCGTTACAGCCATCCCAACATATGAATAATCAAAAAAACTGAAAGGACTGCTTGAAATGGTAGCCTTATATTCTGAAATTATTATATTGGGTGGTGTACCAATGGTTGTATTCATCCCCCCCAAGATGCATGCAAATGCTAAAGGCATAAGGAATCTTGATGGGTGCCAATCCATTTTTTGACACACGTTAAGGGTTATGGGTAACAAGATTGCTAAAGCACCAATATTATTTATAAAAGAAGAAAGAAATGCTGCTATTAATAACAATGAAATTAAAAACTGAAGTTCTGTAAACTTTCTTGTACCAATAATTTTTCCAACCAAGCCGGTTAAACCAGAGTTTTTTAAGCCCTGACTAATCACAAGAACAAGAGCAACAGTTAGAACTGCTGGATGAGAAAATCCTAAAAAAGCATCTGAAGCAGGAATTACTCCTAAGGTTATGAGTAGCATGAGTGCCGCTATTGTTAGAGCATCGTATCTGAATTTTCCCCATATAAAAGCAAAGAGGAGTCCTGCAAGAGTAAAAGAGAGAATTAACTGATCACTCATAACAATTCTTAGCTAGGCATACTTTCAACATATAAAGAGGTTGATGGGTATGCAAATTCCGACCCATCTTCTTTTACAATTTTCATAATGTTAAATATCAATTCTTCTTTTATTCTATTAAAGTCAGCAAAACCAACAGGGTCGGCATAAGCTACAATCCTTACATCTATTGAGCTTGCACCAAGCTCTACAACTCTAACTACTGGATCTAGATCTGGGTCCGAAACAAAATTATTGCTTTTTAAAATATATTCTTTTATGTGTGATCTAATATTCTCCAATTCTTCTATAGATGTTGAATAAACTAAATTTATAGTCCAGTTAATTCTTCTATTTACCATTTCACCATGATTA
>Ga0102818_1000488_pt1 | contig 9280 bp, 11 predicted proteins | sample ColrivemetaGS571_FD_78190 | JGI IMG/M metagenome (GOLD analysis project Ga0102818, IMG submission 78190) | Estuarine microbial communities from the Columbia River estuary - Ebb tide non-ETM metaG S.571 | ecosystem: Environmental > Aquatic > Marine > Intertidal zone > Estuary | place: USA... | reverse complement strand
CTACTGGTGGTGAAGTTATTCCTATTCCAATGGTACAGTGGTATAGGTCTCTATAAAAATGACACTCACAGTATAGTTTATTTACTATCATGAAAAAATCACTACCCATTTTTATATTTGTTCTGTTATTTTCGTTCTCCATCAAAGCGCAGGAATCTACTACCTTCTCAAACACTGACAATAGTAGTGAGATTACAAAAACTTCTTTCTTTGAGTGGAATTTTGGTGTTGCGTTTCTTTCTTATGACTCACTTATTCCTTTTCCTGGTGGTTCTGCACTTTGGGGTACCACATTTATTAATAAAGAAAATCTTATTTTTGAGTACGAAGTTGGTTTTGCATTTCCAACCCTTGTTACCGGAAAAATTGGAATAGGGAAACGTTTTAATAATACAAATGTTGTTGTTGGAGTAAGACCTTGGCCTACTACTGTGTACTTGCAAACTAGTTTTTCTACTACTAAAGAGAAATCTTGGATCGCTTCTATTGAGGGTAATCCTATTGATTTCGGTTCAATAGGAAATATTAATGTTGGTTACAGATGGAATATTACCTTAAAAAAGGTCAAAATAGAGATAGAGTAACCTTAATGAGGTAGTTTTTTTCTTACTACGCCATACAAAAAAGTTCCTAAAACAGCAGCGAGTATTACAATTCCTATTGGCAAAAAACCAGCTCCTAGTAATGCAAACATAGGTCCTGGACAAGCGCCAGCTAATGCCCAGCCTAATCCAAAAATAATTCCACCAAAGATATAGCGGCTAAACCCTTTTTGTTTGTTAGTGAATGTAATTACTTCACCATAAAAAGATTTTATTTTAAAGTGTTTTATGGTTTGAACCATTATTACTCCAATAACTAGCGCAGAGCCAATAATACCATACATATGAAAAGAGTCAAAGCTGAACATTTCATAGATTCTAAACCAAGAAGCAGCCTCAGATTTAAACATAGTAATTCCAAAAAGGATACCGATAAATAGATATATACCTGTTCTCATTTTTTAAAATATCATTGGGAAAATTAGGTGAACCATCAGTAGTCCTCCTATAAAAAATCCAATCACTGCCATTAATGATGGTAGCTGTAAATTACTTAAGCCAGATATGGCATGTCCAGAGGTGCATCCCCCTGCATACCTGGCTCCAAATCCTACTAGTAAACCTCCAATACCTAGAAGTATCACTTGTTTTACATTTAAAAAAGCACCAGTCGAGTTTGTAATGACAAATAATTCTTTGGGTAGATATGCATTACCTGCACTTGCAATGCCAAGTGTGTTTAACTTTGAAATAGTTTTAGCATCGATGGCAACTGCTAACTCTGAAGTCAAAAAATTAGCACCAATATATCCTCCAATTACTGTTCCTGTAGCTACAATTAAATTCCATTTCTGTGCTTTCCAGTCAAATTTAAAAAAATCTGTTTTTTTATCTGCTCCACACATAGTGCAAAGGGTTCTTAAATTTGAAGATATTCCAAAAGTCTTGTCTACCATGATAAGCAAGAACATAATAAGAGCTACCATTGGGCCAGCAATATACCATGGCCATGGGTCGTATATCCAATTCATTTTTATTAAGCTATGCTGTAATTAGTGTTTTATTGATCCCTCCACTTCATATACCCGCCTTTTAGGTCGTATATTTTTTCAAAACCAAGACCTGCTAATTGTTTGGCAGCTCTACTACTTCTATTTCCAGAGCGGCAATAGAGATATAGAGGCTTTTTTTTATCAAGTTTTGAAAAAGCTGCCTTAAAGCCATTTTGATTAAAAAAATCAATATTTATTGCTTTATCTATATGGCCGCTACTATATTCATTAGGTGTTCTTAGATCTATAAGTTGCACATTGTGTTGTGTAACAGTTTCTTTAAGTTCATGCGTATCTATAAGAAATACAGATTCGTTTTTTTCGCTACCAAATAGAAAAGAGAATAAAGCCATGTTTTAGATTTTATGATTTGTTTTAAATTATAATGTCGATGGGCATACAAATTCTGAAATTTTATTGCCACACTGTTTTAAAGCAGTGAATCCTCCCTCTATGTTTATTAAATTATGAATACCTCGATTTTTTAATATAGATGCTGCAATCATACTTCTATATCCTCCAGCACAGTGAAGGTAAAAAGTGTTGTTTTCTGGAAAGTCATTTAAATGTTCATTTATATTACCAAGAGGAGTATTTATTGCATTCTCTAGGTATTCACTCATAAACTCATTCTGTTTCCTAACATCAAACACGGGGGATGGGTTTTCTTTTTGCTCTTGCCTGTATGTTTCTGCTGTTATAGAGGTAACAGTATCATACTCTCTGGCTGTCTTTTTCCATGCGTCAAAACCTCCTTTTAGATACCCTAGTGTATTATCAAAACCAACCCTAGATAGCCTTGTTACAGCCTCTTGTTCTTGGCCAGATTCTGTTATTAATAAAAGTGGTTGTTTGATATCTGCAATTAAAGCCCCAACCCATGGCGCAAAACCTCCATCTAGACCTATAAAAATAGCCCTTGGTATATGGCCTTTTGCAAACGCATCTTGGTGTCTTACATCAAGTATGATTGCCCCAGTTTGATTTGCGATGGCTTCAAAGGCCTCAGGAGATAACCCTTTGGTGCCGCGTTTTAGCACCTCACTACTATCTTCATAGCCGTTTTTATTCATAGACACGTTTAAGGGGAAATATTGGGGTGGTGGTAAAAGCCCTTGTGTAACCTCTTCAATAAATTCTTGTTTAGTCATGGTAGCTCTTAAGGCATAGTTCATCTTTTTTTGATTGCCTAAAGTGTCAACGGTTTGCTTCATCATATTTTTTCCACAAGCAGAACCTGCTCCATGGGCAGGATATACGATGACTGAATCTGGCAATGGCATTATTTTTTCTCGTAAGCTGTCAAATAAAAATCCAGCCAAATCTTTTTCTGTTAATACGCCCATTTTTTGAGCTAAATCAGGTCTTCCTACATCTCCTAAAAACAAAGTATCTCCGCTAAAAATAGCATGATCCTGCCCATTTTCATCCCTTAATAGATACGTGGTGCTCTCCATGGTATGTCCTGGGGTATGTATGGCAATTATAGTTATATTCCCTACCTTCAATTCTTGACCATCTTGAGCAATTAAAGCATCAAATGTTGGACTAGCGTTAGGTCCAAAGATTATAGGAGCCCCTGTCTTTTTGGCTAAGGTTACATGTCCACTCACAAAATCTGCATGGAAATGTGTCTCAAAAATGTATTTTATCTTTGCTTTATCTAATTGGGCTCTCTCCAAGTAGAAATGAACTTCCCTTAGTGGATCTATTATGGCTACTTCTCCATTACTCTCAATGTAATAGGCTCCTTGAGATAAACATCCAGTATAAATTTGTTCAATGGTCATACAGTATTATTTTACTTTATGTTGTAAAATTAATAAGAACTAAAACCTCTCGCAGTAACTTAGGTTACACAAGAACATATTTCGCAAAAAAAAAGACCCTCTAAATGAGGGCCTCTTTAAAATCGTTGTTTGATCGTTTTATTGTTTTACAAAAAACTCCATGTAGAATATAAAAATGGCCATTATAAATATGAAATATCCAAAACCTTTTTTAAGTTTACTACCATCAATAAAATTACCTAGGTAGCTCCCTATGAAAATGCCAATTAAGGAAATTCCAGTGAATATGGAAAGGAAGCTCCAATCTATATCCATGGTTAGTGCATCTCCAAGAAAAAATCCAAGTAAGGATTTAAAAGCAATAATAATTAAAGACGTACCAATGGCTACTTTCATGTCTATGTTGGCTAAAATCACGAGCGCAGGAATGATTAGAAATCCTCCACCTGCACCAATAATTCCTGTAACCCCACCTACTAGTAAACCTTCAATTAAAATTAAGGCGTATCTGTAATTAACAGTACTATTTTCTTTCTGCTTTTTTTCTTTACGTTTTTTTAGCATAGAAAAAGCAGCAGGAATCATCAATAAGGCAAATAGGCCAAACATGCCCATTCTTCTTGTAAACTCAAACGCATCAATAGTAAAAATAACATCCGGTAGAGCTGGAACTACATAGTGTCTCACCAGGGTAACCCCTACAATGGCAGGAGTTCCAAAAACAAGGGCTGTTTTCCAATCTACATATCCTTTTAAGTGTTGTTTAACCCCTCCAACCAAAGCACTAGCTCCAACAATAAATAAAGAATATGCCGTAGCCACTTTCTCGTTTACAGAAAACAAATAAGCCAACACAGGTACTGCCAAGATAGACCCACCTCCACCAATTAATCCAAGAGTGATGCCTATTAGTAGCGCACTTAGATATCCAAAAATTTCTACTAATTCCATTTGTTGTATTTTTTCTATGCAAAAGTAGGGCTACTTTTTTTATCTAGAGGTAACTTAAGTTACATTGCTATTCTAATGCAATGATTTGTATGTAATTTCTATGAAGTTTGATTTTTCCAAAATTCTCTAATTTTTTTAAAAGTCTAGAGATTACAACCCTTGAGCTATGCAGGTCATAGGCTATTTCTTGGTGTGTGTTTTCTATAACCTTGGATTGGGTTATTCTGGCTTTCTCTTTTAGATAGTTAAGTAATCTTTGGTCCATATTATCAAAAGCAATACTATCTATGGCATAAAGCATTTCATTTAAACGATTATGATAACTCTCAAAAACAAAATTTCTCCAAGATGTGTAGGTTGCAGTCCACTGTTCCATTTTTTGAACAGGCACCATAATAAGTTTAGCATCAGTTTCTACTACCGCTCTAATTTCACTTTTTGTTTGTCCCATACAACAGGTCATTGTCATGGAGCATGTATCTCCTTTTTCAAGATAATATAACAATAGCTCATCTCCATTTGTGTCTTCTCGTAAAATCTTTATGACTCCAGATACAAGCAGAGGTATTGCTTTAATATAAGCGCCTATTTCCATCATTTTAAAACCAGCAGGAACTTCCTTAAAAGTTCCTACTTGCACTATTTCATTAATTAATGCATCTTCAAAAAGATCATTATAACTTTTTTTTAATTCCTCAATCATTACTATTGAATTATTGCTTAGTATTTGATATTGTATTTTTTTTAGCTTGTATTACCTACTATAAATATATATAAATAAAATGGCACAAGTCGTTGAGAGTTGGTAAGAATCAATTATTTTTGTAATTGATTAACACATTAAATAGTATAAAATGGGAGTAGGTGGACTTGTAATTGGAACTGCAGCAGTATGTTTGGTTTTAGCTATTATAGCTATGGTGAGCGAGAGCTTCAAGTAACAGTTTCTCCATACATTTTTTGTATTTCGGCTTACTTTGGTAAGCCTTTATTGGTTTTACTCAGTACATATGATACAACTACAAGATTATATACGTGACATTAAAGATTTTCCAAAACCTGGAATTGTATTTAAGGATATTACACCTTTGTTGTTAAGTTCTCAGGCCTCTAAGGCTTGTTTAGAGCAGTTACTGGACCTTGTTGGCGATCAAAAAATTGACAAAGTGGTTGGTGTTGAAGCCCGTGGTTTTTTCTTCGGAAATACGCTAGCACAATCATTAAAAGCAGGATTTGTACCTGTGCGCAAACCGGGCAAGTTACCTCATACAACTATTTCTCAAACCTATGATCTTGAATATGGCACAGACACCCTACAGATGCATAAAGATGCCATTGCTGTTGGAGATCGGGTGTTAATTCATGATGATATACTAGCCACAGGAGGCACTGCAAGGGCTGTGTGTGATATGGTAGAAAATCTAGGAGGAGTTATTGTGCAGTGTAACTTTTTAATTGAGTTAGATTTTTTACAAGGAGCCCAAAAAATACAACAATACCCTGTTAGTTCTTTACTTCAATATTAATCTAAGGCATTTTTTGTAACCCATAATCTATAACCAAAAAGGGCTAGTTGCATTTTTGATGCTTTTGCTAAATCAAGCCTTTGTTTTGTAAAACTTGGAAGTATCGCTTTGTTTATTTTGGCTAGTGTTTTAAATAGTAACTTTTTCACGGTGTAAACATACAAAATAAAAAAAAGCTTACATATCTCTTTTCATCACTTTGTAGCCTATATTTTAAGATAAATAAACACCGTTTATTTATCTTCGCAGTATATATTATTTGTATGAGCATACTGTTTATTTTTCTTGGCCTAGGCTTACTTGTTGTTGGTGGAGACTTTTTGGTTAGAGCAGCCGTAGGTTTGTCTTTAAAACTAAAGCTCTCTAAGATGATCATAGGGTTAACTGTGGTCTCTTTTGCGACTTCTGCCCCAGAATTACTAGTAAGTGTTCAAGCCGCCATAGATGGCTTTAGCGACATTTCTTTAGGAAATGTGATTGGGTCTAATATTGCTAATATTGGTTTAGTATTAGGGGTTACAGCAATTATAACTCCTCTTTCTATAGATAAATATTTCTACAAGTTTAACTGGCCTGTACTCATGTTACTCTCTCTTGGCCTTTACTTTATTTTGCAAAGTGGTAATGAAATTTCTAGCCTAGAAGGTGTTGCTTTGGTGGCTATATTAATTATTTATTTGGTGCTGCTGATTAGTAGAGTAAATAATAACCCTGATAGTAATGCTTCTCAACAGGTTGATGGACAGTTGGCGGTAGTCTCTAATTTTAAAATTATAGTATGGTTGCTAATTGGCGCTATTGCTCTTTATTTTGGTAGTTTGTGGCTAGTAGATGGTGCTGTAGTTTTAGCTAGCACTTTGGGAGTTAGCGAACGTGTCATATCCATTACCATGATAGCTGTAGGGACAAGCCTTCCAGAACTTGCTGCCTCTGTGATTGCAGCTTTAAAAAAGGAGAAAGCCTTGTCACTGGGAAATCTAATTGGTTCTAATATATTTAATATAGCTTCTGTTTTGGGGATTACTGCTATTATAAAGCCTATTGCTGTAAAAAGTCAAGAACTCTTCACTAATGATTTGTGGTGGATGTTAGGATTTGCCGGAGTGTTAATACCCTTAGCATTTTTGCCAAATAAGTTTGAAATTGGCCGTATTAAAGGCCTTGTTTTACTTGCTTGTTATTGCCTATTTATTAGTTTGGCAGTATTGGGCTAGACAGATTTTGTCTAATTGCAATTATTTAATCTTAATATCACTCTCTACAAGACCATCACGCAATCTAATAACCCTGTGGGCATGCTGTGCAACCTCCTCTTCATGAGTTACTAGTATAACAGTGTTTCCTTGAGCATGAATGGCATCAAAGAGCGCCATGATTTCCAGTGATGTTTTTGAATCTAAATTACCTGTTGGCTCATCGGCCAAAATAATAGAGGGCTTGTTTACAAGTGCTCTACCTACGGCAACCCTTTGTCTTTGTCCACCAGAGAGTTGGTTGGGTCTGTGGTCCATTCTATCTGCTAGGCCAACATCTGTTAATACTTCTTGTGCGCGTTTTGTTCTTTGTGTTTTTGTAGCTCCTGCATATACCATAGGAAGTGCTACATTATCTAGGGCTGTAGTTCTTGGTAACAAGTTAAAGGTTTGAAATACAAAGCCTATTTCTTTATTTCGTATCTCTGCCAACTCATCATCACTCATGTTGCTTACATCTTGCCCACTCAAAAGGTAAGACCCTGCCGTTGGTGTGTCTAGGCATCCAAGCAAATTCATTAAGGTTGATTTCCCAGAGCCTGAAGGTCCCATAAGGGCAACATACTCACCTTTTTTAATTTGAAGATCGATACCTTTTAATACTTTAACAATTTCTTGTCCTAAAGGAAAATCTCTACGTATTGCTTTGATGTCTATAACTAAACTCATATATCTTGTTACTTATGCTATAAATATAGCTGAATTTTTTAATAATTACGGGCACTGCCAGTTGTCGTGTTAACTTTCAATAACAACTATTTTTAATGGTGTTAATATCACCCATAAGTCGTAGGATAGCCAACAATGTTACAGCCGCAGTGTGAAATGTTGTTTTTCTTGCCCTTTTTTTAAAAAAATAAGCCCGCAGTAAAACCCGTCAATACTCACTGTTACATCTTGGGAGGCTATCATGTGTTGCCATACTTTAGTGTTAGCAGTATTTGTATAGATGCCTTCAAAAATAAACACGCAGTTCTTTTGAGCACTTCGGAGCATTTTTTCAAATAAAGTTACTACGTTTATGTTGCTATTTGTGGAGTCTAGATATACCAAATCAAAGTGTTTGTTTACTGTTTGGGTTTCCAAAAAATCTTCCACAACCGTGACACTGCTATTTGGTCTTGCAAAAGAGAGGAGCGAAGCTGTGTTTTTTGAATTGCCTACTACTAAAATCTCATTAGATTTAAAATAAGAAGCTATTTTATAGAGTATTATTTGCTTTTTTTTAGAAATCAAGTGTTTTTTTGTGTCCTTGTGCTGTTTATTGTAGATACACTTTGTAAGTAGCGAGTATACAAAAGGAGAGTGCACACCATGCTCATTGGTTGACTTAAGTATAAATTTAATATATGATTTTAAAGTATACAGCACGCTTGAGTGAGTTTATTGTTCCATTTTTTCAGAGAGCTCGAACCAACGCATTTCTTTTTCAGACAAACCATCAATGATGTCCTGCAATGTTTTAGATTGCTTATTGATTTGCTCCTGGTCCCAATTTTCTGTGGCAAATTTTTCTTGTAAAGAGTCGCGATCCCTTTCCAGTTTTGCAATGTCCCTCTCTAGGCGGTTATATTCTTTTTGTTCTTGATACCCTAGTTTGGTTTTTGTGGTAGCTGTTTTCCAATTTTTCTTTTCTGTTTTTGGCGATGCTGCATCTCTTTTTTCTGAAATTTTACTATCCTCATATGTTCTATAATCACTATAGTTACCTGGGAAATCTAGTATTTCACCACCTCCCTGAAACACAAAAAGATGATCTACGATCTTGTCCATAAAATAACGATCATGACTTACCACAATAAGACATCCAGGAAAATCTAGTAAAAAACTCTCCAATACGTTAAGTGTTACAATATCTAAATCATTGGTAGGCTCATCCAAAATAAGAAAATTTGGATTTTGAATAAGCACCGTACACAGGTACAGTCTTTTTCTTTCACCACCACTTAGTTTATCTACAAAGTCATACTGTTTTTTTCTATCAAACAAAAAACGCTCCAATAAACCTTGTGCGCTAATTTGGCGTCCTTTTTTTAATGGGATGTAATCTCCAAACTCTCTAATAACATCAATTACTTTTTGTCCTTCTTTAATATTGATTCCTCTTTGGGTATAGTATCCAAATTTTACAGTATCGCCAATAACAACTTTTCCAGAATCTGGCTG
>Ga0102818_1000455_pt1 | contig 9654 bp, 14 predicted proteins | sample ColrivemetaGS571_FD_78190 | JGI IMG/M metagenome (GOLD analysis project Ga0102818, IMG submission 78190) | Estuarine microbial communities from the Columbia River estuary - Ebb tide non-ETM metaG S.571 | ecosystem: Environmental > Aquatic > Marine > Intertidal zone > Estuary | place: USA... | reverse complement strand
CCAAACTACTATTCAACAATTAGTCAATCTACGAAAATTCATTACTTGCTTCCAATAAAGTAACAACTCAATCAAAACCGGATGGTACTACTTCAGAAAATGGTAATGGTGGAGAAATTTATGCAAATATCAATGATGAAATGTTTCTTGATAGTGAATTGAAATCTATAGATGGAGTATTACTTCATGCCTATTGTGCTTTGGGGAAACAAACATTATATTGCCAATATGTTTGAGAAAGCAATTCTAGTTTATGATGATGCTATCGCCTTAACGCCGTCATCATCATCAATGACAGGGGATGTTATCTACTACCTTGATGCTCTATCAAACCGTGTGGCATCGCTTGTCATTTTAGGAAAATACGCAGATGCAGCAAGGGATTATACCAAGGTTTTAGAATTAGATGGTACACAACATTTATTCGTGGATGCCTTTACAGGTATGGCTAAGATTCTCGTCGCCAAGGAGAAGGATATTGTGGACAGTGGTGCAAGTAGTGGATGGGATCATATAGTGGGTATCATACACTGACTTCTACCAGAGAAAGAGAAACAAATGGAACTTCTTGTTCAGGCTGGTAATTACCCAAGTGTACTTCACAATCGAAAGTTATTGGCAGATCAATTGAAAAGTATGCACTTGGCATTATTTTCATATCATGATGTCAAGACGAATGATACAGAGGAGGCATGGGAACATTTGAATAAAGGCCATGGATACAAAATGTCCACGATCCAACCATATAATTTTCAACTAGAACAGCAAAAGTTTGATACAGTAAAGAAAATTTTCAATCGAAGCTTCTTCCCAGAGAATGCTGGGAGTCAATCCAGCAAATTGATTTTCATTGTTGGATTTCCTCGTAGTGGTTCGACGTTGTTGGAGCGTGTTTTAGATGCAGCACATCCATTGATTGTGGGGACTGGTGAGGATAGTGTCTTTAATGGCATGCTGGGTGAGATTCGTGATGCGATTGTCAAAGCAAATGTATCAGGATCACCTCAAATGCTTCACAATGTTTTGAACGAGAAGGCAGATAAGGTGGTAAGACTTGTAGAGGAGAGGTGGGAGCTAATCGATAAACAAAAAGAAAACGATTCCGTTGAAGGAGCAGAAGACAAGATTGATGAGAATGATTCTTCTCCCCAGCAATATGTTGATAAGATGTTGACAAACTATATGAATATTGGTTTTATTCATATGTTCTTCCCAAAAGCTCTGATTCTACATGTCGTTAGGGAACCGATGGACACTGTTTTTTCAGCTTTTAAGCAGGACTTTCCAGCTGGTGGACTTGACTATACTTCAGATTTCAAGGTATTACAACGACATCGTGACTCATTGGGATAACGTGTTGCCTGGACATGCAAAGCATGAAGATATGGTACGTGACATGCCCAATATGGCACAAGCAATCATTGGTGGAACTGAATTACCATGGTATCCAGAGGTACTGGACTTTCATTAGAAAAAGCATGCTGTCAACACATTATCAACTATACAACAAGTAAGGAAAGCTATTTATAAGGACAGTTTAAAAAGTTAGCAGCGATACGAAACACACCTTCAACCATCATTAGTACAAGTGATGGGTCGTTATGATATCCATACCAGAGTCACTACATTAAATGAGTATAAGACAATTGCTTAATTCTTCTCTACAGTTATCCATTTTATACTAAAAATGCATTAGATCTGACTGAATACTACATATACAACTTGTATTAGATCACTCACTAAGTCTGACTAACTTTCAGCATCTTCATACTTGTTAGTAGACTATCACCTGATATCATTCCTGGCGACACAGATTCAGAAACAAGTGGAGAAGATTACAGGGATAATTAGCACACATTATGTACTAGTTAGTTAAATAAGTCATCACGAATGAATGAATGAATGAACAGATATGATATGATATACTACAAGTAAGGTAGACCAGTAAAGTAGATAATGATAAATAATATTCTAAGTATTTTGTTTCTATTTGATTTTTGTTTTGTTTTTTTTGGTTGTTGTTTAAGGTAAAGGTTTATCCACGCCGTCATTTTGTCATGATCCTGGTTGATGGTGTCTCTGAACCACACTGCGGAGATGGCTAAAAAGCCAGAGATCCGTCTAACGGAGTGCATACAACAGAGAATTGAACCATCAAGAGCAGGACAGACAAGCAGACTTTGTTTCTAGAGTGTGTGAGAGCTCAAGGCTACTCGGATTATTGGATTTGAGAGCTCAAGGCTACTCTGATTGGGTGCGGTGAGATTTGACTGGCTCAGAAGAACTTAGTGTAGTCAACGCGCTTCTTCGTTGCGAGCCTAGCAGAGCGACGGAGTGGTGGTGGAGTCACATCTGCTTGTGGTGGTGGAGTTGTGATTGGAGGAGAAGGTGGAGGAGTGACTTCAAAGGCCCCTTCTTCTTCTTCTTCTTCTTCTTCTTCTTCTTCTTCTTCTTCTTCTTCTTCTTCTTCTTCGTCAAGAATGGTTGGGAGTGTTGGGTCAAAGACAAACCAATCATATGGCGCGCTCAAGTCTACAGGCTCTTCATCATCGATGTCCATTGGTACAGGATATTGAGAAGTTGGTGTTGGTAGTGTTGTTAGTACTGGTGGTGGTGGTGTAGGCTGTAGCTGAGGCGATTGTGGTTGGCGGAGAGTGCGAAGAGTTGATCTGACATCTTTGAAGGGATTGTCCAATCGATTGTTGACGAGGAGGAAGTTTAGGAGTTTGTCGAGCTCCTTGTCATGCGGGTCACCGTAGAAGTCAGGGATGTGGTACCCATTGTCCCTTTGGTGGGGAGTGAAGCAATTGATGTTGTTATCGACAAGGATGACCGAAGAAAGTTGGCGAATATCCCTCTCCTTGATGACTGTGAGGAGGTCTTTGTAGTAGCCCCCTGGATGAGAAGCGTCTTTGGTAAGCGAATCTCGGCTGTAGACTGCCTTGATCAACGGAGATCCCCCCTGGGCCTTGATGGCCTGATGATGAGGGTCGAGGATGTTGCGGATGCCCTCTGCGTACTCTTTTGTACCGGCTGTGAAGAGGATGATGTCGAAATTGTCGCCAACATGCTCGAAGAACTCCTGTAGCCCAGGTCTGAGGACGCAGGACAAGACTTTGCCAGGGAGGAGGAGGTCATGGCCAGGGAGGAGTCCCGTCGTGGTCTCAACTATGTGAAGGAGAGTCTGGTCGATGTCCAGAACCAGCTTGACCTTGGGAGCTTTGGGAGACTGCCCAGTGTTGATGTTCATGAAGGGTTCGAACCTGAAGGTAGGATGTTGGAGGGCGGCAGATGAATAGATGGTCATGGTTGTGTTAGTCTGTCTTTTTATACTTTTTCTAGAGAAACTGAGCATTGGCTAGCATTGGCTGGTGGTGCCTCGATCAAAAAAAGGCAGAATCGTGAGCTCTCAGTCGATTGAGTTTAACAGAACAGAAAAAGGAATGGATGACCTGTGACGGGTCATTTTGACCTGGAGATCCTGCAGAAACTTCACCAAGCATAGGTAATGATTGGATCTGCTCTACGTAGGCTCTACATACAGCTGTACCCAGCCAATAGCTCTAAGTAAAATAAAAATATACTACCAGTACTAAATACGTAGAATTATACGAGGAATTAGTAGAAGGCAGAATAGCTAACGGTAACATGCCGTAGCCTATCGCCATTTAGTGTAGGTAGGTATGTTGTAGTTCTAGTTAGTTGCTTGCATGACCTTCCCCTGTAAACGACTGACTCAAAATTCCACTGCATTACAGACAAGGTGATCAGAAGTAAGATTCCATCTCTTCCACTATTGATTGACTCATCACTACATCCTCCTCCTCTAATCAGCACACCGACAATGGCCACCAACAACATACCACTGAATGCTGAATATGGTACTGGCTATTACAGATGCCCATCAACAACACTCGCATCACTCACAGGAAAATGGCATTAGCACTAGTAATCGGTAAACGCCCAAGACCCTCTGAGCATCATGATGACCAAAACAGGGGAGACATCAAGAGTACTAATGATAATAATGTTAAAAAATCATGAGCAGAAGAATTATTAAAAGAAGCAGAAGAGAACTTAGCTTCACAGCGCCAATTCGTGAATGTTCCCGACTTAGTAGCAAGGAAACTAGAACGAAAAAGTGATATTGAATGGCCAAGGTACTTTGATTTAACACCTCCTGATCTTGGTGAGCTCGTTGGTGTTCCAAAAATGGGTCGTACGCTGCACAAACTTGTCCATCAGTTTCCAAAGATAGACATTTCAGCCCATGTCCAGCCGATTACTCGTTCAATGTTACGAGTTGAATTGACCTTAGTAGTACCTGACTTCGATCGGTCGTGCATACCACCTCAAAAATTGAGTTGATTTTGAGTTTGAGTAGTTCATAAGGGCTTATCAGTGGGAAGATGATCATCAAAATAATGCTCAACGTTCGATTGATCGTGGATAACTCATCAAAAAATATGTGGAACGGTACACTATGAAACATAAATAAAATGAGTAGGAATATCCAATTCTCATGAGCTTCTCATAAGAATGAATTTGAACTGACTAACACTCCCTCAGTACTACATAACAGAAAAGTAACAAAAACCAAAATGATGTGGAATAAAGTTGTATCTTCGTTGGCATTAATGCGACTCTTCTCCGTGTAACAATTCCTCCGAACTACTTCTGGTCTTTGTGATCGCTATTACAACATCAATCTCAATGTGGACTGTCATCATCCTGATTACGGTAGTGCGGGTTCTAGATCAACTAACGGCAAGATTATTGCAAAACTTGGTCACAGCTGTCCTAGTAGTAAGTAGCCTACAAAGTCAAAGTGAAAGAACTGAATATATTGACGGATTTAATAAATGTGGAGACTGGCATAAGACAGGTGCAAACATGGCAACCTTTAAAAATCGAAGCCCCTCAAGAGGGTTCTGTCGTCTTAAGAAATGGCGCCACCATTGCTTTCAATCGGTCAAACTTTACATAGACCCGGATAGCGATGGTGCCAATGATGCATTTTTCATTGATCAATTGAAATTGACTAATAATAATATGCAGAGTTTGAAGTGGGGAAGGAACAAGGGACGAGGATGGTGCCTTTCAAATAAAAAAACTGACAAGTTTGCTGGGCCCAATGGTGACATTAGTTGTCATTCTTGTATCCTCTTTGAACGCGACGGTGAGTAGAGCTATTGTTAAAATGCAAGAGTGAATCTGATATGTTGGGTGTGTGTAATTGCATTTTGGAGGATGTTCCTATGATCTTGACGAAGATAAATAAAAGGAAATACTACACTAATTATTAAGTACAAACACTTTGAATGTCCTACTTATTTATTATATGTCATACAGGGCTCAAAGAGTAACTAACTTGAAAGCATATTTTTCTGTTGTTTTGTTTACTTATTTTCAATCTAGCAAGAGTTACTAAAACAACTGTTGCAACTGCTTGTATGTCAAGACCAAACCACCACGCCCAACAACTCGATCTGCTAATAACACATCTTCAGTGATGACAACAGACCTAATATTTTTACATTTTTGAATCTCATACTCTACAATCTGATGTACATTTGCTCTTTTCAATTCTCTTGCCGTTTGTAAACTATTCCTTGAAAGACGATCGCTACTAAACGAAGTTAGAACAAATGATGGAGCTCCCTCATGTGGACGGCGGAGATGAAGTTTGTTGAAAAGCTGCTTGTTTGTTTTGGTTCCTCCCCCCTTCCGCCTAACTATAACATACGAGTCTACCATCATCTCATGTTCATTTTGACTCGTTTTCCTGGTATGATTGTATTTTTGGCTCTAGCGGTTTGTGGATGTGTAACTTTGAAGAAATCAAAAAGAATTTGACTGAACCACAAGGTCGAGCAAATTGATGATGATTTGAATAATAGAATAGCAATTCATCAACCATACACTACTATGTACTAACTATGTAATGATGATTTCCTTTGATGTGTACTGGAGATGATGCAATCTTTAATATATTTGTTTGTTTTTCGGTTGTACATAGCAAAAGAAAACGAAATCAAATCATGTCGTCATAATTCTCTTTACAATTAGTGGTCTTTTCAATAATATCTTCAATGCCTAATCAGGATTGTCCAGTTAATTCTTCATCATCTGCTTTTTTTCTTGGTGTAGTCGTCTCAAATACTGCATCGTTGCTATTCCCAACTCCTTCATCTTCAGGTGTTCGATGGCGGATGAACTTGTCGAATGGATAATTTTCTTCTAGCCTATCAGCCATCTCATCAAACCCACCTGATGTATCTAGTCCAAGCCGTTCAAGTTCTTCACGAACATACTCTGGTTTCCAAAGCTTATACATATTCTTTGATTCAACACCCTCAAGTCTTTGTAGGATCATCTCTTTTGGAATGTTCCTAGCTGGACGTATACGAAGATGTCTACATTCCTCAATTAGTTTGTAATAGGCATTTCTCTATAATTGACAATTTTCCTTGGTGATCTAGGCATTTCCTCCACCTCTTTTAACCTAACAGCTCCCTCCTTATTACGAATATGATCTTCAAAAGGATAATGTTCTTCTAGTCTATCTGCTAATATATGTTTACGACTCCCAACTGAATCTAAACCAAGACGTGTAAGTTCATCTTGTTTTTGTTTCCTACTCCAGAGCATATACATGTTTTGACTCTCATGTCCTTCGAGTCTACGAAGTAATGCATCTATCTTTACTATACCACTTTTAATCCCAAGTCGATGAGACTCTTGTTTGAGTTCAGTAAGAGACATGTTCTTATAGATGTCTTTCCATTTTTGACTGATAACACATTTCTCTTCTTCCTCATCAACAGATACATTATATAATGCTTTGGGGTTTACTGGGGGGTTTGTATATTGAAATCTATAACGTTTTGTAGTAGGAAAAGATTCATCATCCTCTTCTTCCTCCTTGGATGATGATTCAATTTTTCGTTTTTTCTTCTTGACCCCGATTAGTCGCTTGTATTGTTTACTAAATAACGAAGAAAAAAACAAAAAACAAAAAACAAAAAAGAGAAGATAATGATGAGTCATATGAGAAATTTTGAAGAGGATAGACAATGGAAGAAAATACTATCAAATTTGATTGATAAAAGAAAGAAAGAAAGAAAGAAAGAAAGAAAGAACGTACTCCCATGAAATAGTCAAATATGGTTCCTTCTCTTCCACTGTCAATTCATCCCAACATTCTTGTAACCTCCTACACACATACTTCCTTAGATCTTGTGCTGCAGACTCAACACTGTTCTTCTTTTTAGTTTCACCATTGCTATTGTCACTATCAACATTATTATTATTATTATTATTAGTCCTTTGCTTCTCAAACTTATTTCGAAGTTGGATATATTCATCTTCTACTTGAATTTCTTTCCCCACCTTACGTTCAAATGCCTTCCATGGGAAATGATGTGCTGATGTGGAATACACTCCGAAAAATGATTATTTTGAATTCTTCTTCTTCCTTTCCTTCTCGTTGTTTTTATCATTATCATCATGATTAGAATCATCATTGTCATTCGTAGATGTAGTAGTAATATTGGTTTGCTCTTCTTCCCAATCGTCATCATATTCATCATCATCGTCAACATTAGTTTGTGTAAAGGAATCGAAATATTTTTGCATTTCCATTGTACTTTCATACGTCTTTTTTGCTAAATCTACAACCATTTCACGTTTCATTCGTTCCTCTAATGATTCCAATGATAATTGTGGCACAGTAGTACCCTCCCTCTCTTTCTGTCCGTCCGATGATGGATCGCTCGTCGTCGTCCATTTAGATGGTTCATTGATATGACATGCTATACGTTCTAATTGATCTGCTTGTTGACAATATAGTTTTGCATGTTGACGAAATGATTGTGCTACGTATAAGAGTATAGCTTGTCCATGTCTCTTTGAATCATCATCGTGATTATTATCATCATTGGTAGATGTTGACGCTGACGCTGACGCTGACGCTGACGCTGATGCTGACGCTGATGCTGATGTAGTGGTGACATTACCATCCTGTTGTGCTCCTGCCATGCTGATGGTGGACATGAATTGTTTCAATAAGTATTGTGTAGGTTCTGTGATTGTAGATGGCAATATCTATCCAATGATGTCCATGGATAGACTTTGTAAAAATATCAAAATGATGGAGAATTTTCGGCAGGGCATTTGGGAATATCCTTCAAGGAGGGTATGCCACACTTGGTAAGATTGACAGATTGCTCAGCCATACCACACACATGAGTTCCATCTTCATTCTTCTTCTGGAATAAATTAGCATGATCAAACTCAGAAGCAGGACATCCAAATGTTTCCTCCCATGCACGAAGGTCTGATCTAGTCGTACTTAGTTACTATCTCCCATGAAGCCAATGGTAAGATTTGTAAGGGCAAGTGAAATATCTTTTGGTTGGGGATATTTATCAAAGGATGGACATGCATCGTTCATCTTTGTTGTGGGAGGGAGGACCCATTGATTCCCCACCCATGATCCCTTGGATGTGTACTCGTCTAAACAAGTTTGTAAAAGTGTAGCATTGTTGCTACTAGTGTACTACTAGAACTAGAAGATAACTTCTGCACCCTCTTCGGTGTCGTCCTTGTAAATAAATAGTAACTAAGTAAAGTACTTAGCTTGGTGGTCTCTGATGATGACAATAGTTAGTATGTATGTTGCATAGCTCACCCCGATCGCAACCTGCAAATGATCAACTTTGGTCGGGGCCAAGGGGTCTGTTGTTGGTCGGTACTCCACTAATACCATACCAACCTACATACAGCAGACAACGTTGAAAAATGCCATCCAAAAGAATCAGATGCAAAGAGCACAACATCCAACGAAACCACAATTATTCCTTCATGGAATCTGAAGTATCACTCTTTGAAGAAATACGACAATATAAAGATTTGGCACTATCTACATCCATTAACCCCTACTATCATCAATTTGTATCCTATGTACGGTGGAGTGAATTTTTTAATTAACGATGTGTTGAATGTGCATGAAAATGTGGATTTAATTTTGGAGGTTGTCAGCTTATTCCTAAAAAAGATGATGCCCTTCGCAGTAATCAAGAAGAAGAAGCAATAATACGATCCAAAGAAGGGAGGAGGACCAAGAAGTCTCAATAAAGACCATTCAAACAGCAGAGTCTACACCATTGCAAAATCAGCAAAAAAAGACGCAAGGAAAGGCACCATCAACTAAACCTAAATCTTCAAGTGATCAAAGTAAGACAAGCCAAAATATGTTGGTGAAGAAAGTGAAAAATTACGGGTGGAACATGCGGTAAGTACTATAGAGCGAATATGTTGAAAAACTAACATGGAATGAGGAACATCAATTACAAAATCCTTCCTCATTGAAACTTATTTCATTAACAAAATTCACCTTTCCTCTCTTTAACATACATAGAATGACCCTAGTAACATATACAAAGCTCTAAACCTAGCTGATAAACTTCGTGCATGGGACTATGTTCATCATGATGGTGGAAGTATACATTAAGAAGCTATATCAACATACCAAACTACTATTCAACAATTAGTCAATCTACGAAAATTCATTACTTGCTTCCAATAAAGTAACAACTCAATCAAAACCGGATGGTACTACTTCAGAAAATGGTAATGGTGGAGAAATTTATG
>Ga0102818_1000446_pt1 | contig 9723 bp, 4 predicted proteins | sample ColrivemetaGS571_FD_78190 | JGI IMG/M metagenome (GOLD analysis project Ga0102818, IMG submission 78190) | Estuarine microbial communities from the Columbia River estuary - Ebb tide non-ETM metaG S.571 | ecosystem: Environmental > Aquatic > Marine > Intertidal zone > Estuary | place: USA: Columbia... | reverse complement strand
TATAGGCAAAGATGAGCGCACTCTCTAAGCACTATTGGATTCTTCCCCCTTTTTCATTAGGAGGGCACGGCTTGGACTGAGTGCCCAAGTTGGCACTAGTAGCAGAATTTCCTTCTTTTTCGCCAGACGATGACGTGCAAGGAAGATTGGTCAGATCAGGCAAAGACGAAGTTTGCATAGTTCTATCTTGACTAGTCTGACTCCTTGTTGTAGGTCTCGAGACAGGATGAGTTTTATGAGGCAAATTAGGAATTGGAGGTCCCTTGATGGGGCTTGACCCTAATAGCGTTCTTTGAGTTTTATGTAATGCTTGGAACATTGACAAAGGTTGAACTTTGTGAGGAACTGTATCAGCTAATTTAGGGGCTTTCTCATCTAATTTCTTCTTATCGCAAGTGCAATAAATAGAATGTGCCAAATCATAAAATTCTGCGTCTTTTGACATTGGAATAACAGAATGTCCTGAACATTCAGTGTCATCGAAAACGTGTTTCATGTCCTTTCTTAAATTTGTAATCTGCATTTTATTACCTTTTGATGCCCAAGATTCCTTGGACGTCCATGAGTTATCCATCATTGAAGTGGATGCAGATTTTGGAATAGACTCTTTGGTATTGAACAGTGGGTTGGAACGTCCATATTGAAGACAGAAAATTTGTTTTTCCACAAATTTTTCGCATTGTTCTGACAATTCTGCGTCTATGCCTTGTTTTTGACAATGCTCTTGATATAAATGAATAAACATTCCTGCCACAGTTCTAATACATGGATGAAGGTCTGGAACCTTTTCATTCCATTGTTGATTTTGTTTTGAATCAGAATGACATAAATGGCACACGAAATAATCATTGATGTATGATGCACTAAAATTTGGACTTACAGCCGAAATGATAGGTCCCGTGTTGCTCATAAGGTTGAAAATATTAACAAAGTGTGTGTCATTATTTCTGATTTTAGTCATAGAGTGAACTACTTTAGTTAGTTCTTCAATTTCGTCTTGTGCTAACTCAGGAGTACTATTGAGTGTGGTGGTATCCTTTGGACTTTCTAGCATTGATTTAAAACTGTCCTCATTGGAATTTTCAGGAGTAGAATCATTGCTACTATTATCCTGAATTGTGCCAGATGAATCATGATTATTATCATGTTCTATAAGTTGTTCGAAAACACTTGAATTTGTTGAGTTTAAGCTTAAATTTAATATGTCTTCCTCTGGATGTTCATTTATTTGTTCATTTGATGAATTTAAACTTAAATCCAAAGTGTCTCTTTTTGAGTGTTCATCAATCTGTTCGATATTGAAAGATATGTGTCTTACATTGGCTTTTGGGTTGTCCTCTGGAATGTTGGGAACTGGAACATAGGGAATACCCACCCTAGTTTCTTCCATAATTTGTAGGTCCTGTATTGGAAGAATAATTACATCGTCCTGATTTTGATTTGCTTCATTATATTGGATAATATCTTGTCCAAGATAAATAATTTCGAAATCGGTCATCAATTGTGATGCTGGAAAATTGATGAACTCTCTTCTGGCCATGACTGCTTGTAAGTAACTAAATAGTATACTGAATGTAGACAAGAAGAATTGTTTGCTTCTTATACCTCTAAAAGGTCATCTTAATGGGTATGAGAATACATTAGGAATCAAGCTTTCTATGGCTTTCTTTTGCAATCTGTGATGGATATTGTGAATGCATTGATGAAAACACCTGTGCTTGACCTTTTAATGTGTTGCTAAGCACACTAATGTAGAGAATTATATAGTAAGGGTTAGTCTGTCAATAGGTTTAGGCAAACTCTTTGTTTTACTCCTTGTAATTCTCTGATTTTCAATAATTTGATCCTCTTTATCGGTCTTTTTGCTCTCTTGAGGTTTATCCTGTGGGGAGTCTGGTTCATCACTATCAGGATGGACCATGACTTCGGGATCCTCTATGGAGTTTAATGGATCATAAAATTTTATTCTATTAACATGAGCACGTCTTAATCTTCCTCCCTTTTTTCTGAGGGTGTAAGTAAGATCTGATGTTCTGTCTACAATCTGATAGATACCTCTCCATGGTGAGTAGAATTTTTTGTTCTCTCCCACTGGAGGGGAGGGTAAGTACAATAGTACACTATCTCCTTTTTTGAATTTTCTGAATGATGTTTTCACATCAAATGCTCTTTTCATGGTAGCCTTAGATTCCACATCATTTGTATGACACAATTTGTGTGCATATTGCAAAAGTCTAACTCTGTCTGCAATCTCATTTTCACTATATGTAACCTTGTCATCGGGAGTCCAAGGGAATATTGGGTGCTCCCCATAAGTTATGAAATATGGTGAAAATTTGGTCGAGCTGTGAACTTTAGTATTGAGGCTGAAAGCTAAGGATGGTAATAACTCCACCCAGTCTCTGGTTGCTTCATCACAGAAACTTCTGATGTATTCTCCTAGGGACCTATGGACTCGTTCAATCACTCCATTCACACTAGGGGTATATGGACTTATGATATGGTGTTTGGATTTCATAAGTTTTGACAGTTCCTGGAGAACCCCATTATGGAATTCTCCTCCACCGTCACTTACACTTTGTCGGTAAAAACCGAATCTGCATATCCAGTGGTCCCACAATGCTTGTGCTACTGTGATTGCTTCCTTGTCTTTAATGGGAATTAATTCCACCCATCTGGAGAATACATCTGTCACTGTCAATATGTGTCTGAATTCCTGTTGTGACTCCTTGAGTGGTCCTACCAGGTCAAAGTGAATTCTTTGATTTCTGGCAGTTGGTGGACCCCATGGTCTTAATGGAGCTTTATCTTTAGAATTCGACCTATTTGCCTGTTGATGGCATATTTTACATAGTTTGATGTGGTCCTCAACATCTCTAGCCATGAGTGGCCAAAAATATTTGTTTGCAATAGCATTAAAGGTAATTTCCTCTTTCCAATGACCTCCTAATGTTGATCCATGATGATTTGCAATGATCATGGATCTAAGACGATCTGGAACCCATAATCGTTTTCTTGGCCATGATTTATTTTTTGATGAATATAGATATAATAATCCATTGTTTTGATCAATGCTTGTGTCTGGTCCAAACAATTTTATTAGGTTAGTCATGTAAGGAGAAGGGGAAATTTTTTGGTTTTTAATCCATGCCTTCATGATTTTACATTGGGCATCCTGTGATTGTTCAAATTTCCATTGTAGGTCGCTCATAGCCTCTGGTAATGCTTCCATAATGGAGGAAGCAGCTACTGGCATTTTTCCTTTAATAGCCTCTTTTGCTTGTCTGGATAGAGCATCTGCTGGCATGGATGGACCCACAATGTGTACTAACTCCAAATCCATGACTGACAACTTATGCAATAATGCATCTGCAGTTGCTTTCTCCTTGGATGCAGCCTTAACAAGTGGCATGTGGTCTGTAAATGCAGTTACAGTAGAGCTCTTAATGTAAGTCATGAAATGGTCCAATGCAGCAACTAATCCACATAGTTCTGCATTGTACGCGTTATATCGACTTTCTGAGTCTCTAAATTGTCTTGAAAAGTATCCTATTGCTCTGGTAACTCCATGTTGTACCTGAGTAAGTATTGCTCCCACTCCTCCTCTAATTGGAGGATCGGCATGAGGTTTACCTACGCTTGCATCCACAAATAATTGGAATGGTAAGGAAAAATCAGGGAATGCTATGACTGGTCTAGAAGCTATTATATTTCTTAACTTATACCATGAATCTATAGCATCTTGTGGTAAGTCCCCTGATAATTTATATGATCTCCATGGATGCTCAGTACTTGTTACTGATGATAATGGTCCTGCTATGAGTGCATATTTATCAATGAGTTCACTAAAGAATTGAAACAATCCTAGGTGGGATTGTATTTCTTTGATTGTTTTGGGTAGGACCATTGATTTAACTGCCTCTGCCTTATCCATTTCTGGAGAAATGCCATTTTCTGCTAGATTGTATCCTAGCCATGAAAGGCTTTTTAAACCGAATTGACATTTTTTCAGGTTTAACTTCATTCCATGGTACCTGCATTCTGCAAATACCTCATCCAATAGCTCAATCATTTTTTTGTGATTGGTAGTGGCACCTACGAGGTCATCCACGTAAGTTATTATGTTTGGAATGTGTCTGAAAATGATTTGGCATAACTTAGAAAATGAAGCAGAAGCACCCTTCAGACCTTGTGGCATCCGTGCCCAACTGTATTGAGCATTTTTGAATGGCAATGTGAATGATGTAAGTTTTTGGGAACTTTTTTCTAAACTAAGACAGTAAAAAGCCCCAGTGAAATCTAATTTAGACCATATTTTGGGTTTTAATCTTCCCACAGCTACTAAAGATTCTCTGACATCTTTAATTGTGTATTTATCGTCTTTAGATGCTGCATTTCTTTTTCTAAAATCTTGAACAAATCTTTTTTGTCCTGGACTCGTTCCTCCTCTTTTAGCTACCATAAATATTGGAGTGTTGTTGTCACTAGGTTGTTGTATTAAGATTTTAGCAGCTGTCAAATGTGTAGCCATTTCATCGAGGGCTTCTTCATCTCCCACGGCTATTTTAAATTGTTTAACATAGACAGGATCTGAAGAAGTTGATTCAATTTTATGTTCCCAATGAGGAGTATGTCCTACATCATATCTATGTAGGGAAAATACATCCCAATTTTTCATTATTAAATCAATATATTGATCTAGCCATTCTTTTTCTATTCCTGAAGAGTCAAATTGTGACTTTAAATTAGTTCTAGTTGATAGGGTTGGAGCTTGTCTTGGTTTGGACCTATTACCAGGAGGTTCCAATCCTGATGCTTGTAGAAGTGAAGAAGCTTCTTGGAATTGGTGTTCCACAGAAGCAATATATTCTTCTGGAGTAGGATCTATGAAATCTGCACTATTGGCTGCTATGTTTGTAGTGGATACTGCAGATTCTGGGAGTATTCCAGCCATTTTTGCAACTTTAACCGTCATGTCCTTTAAGAACAATGCTCTTAAAGTGTTTTTGGAGATTTCCACTGGTTGGTGGTATCCCAGTTGTAGGTCATGAGCCACTATGCCTTCAATGGGTCTATTTTGCCTTAGTTGCAAAGTGCTGGTAGATGGATTTTTAATTGTTACTCTAATTGTACCATCATGTTCAATGGAGTAAAGTCCATCTTGTATGTGTGGTTGTGATGGAATACCGGAAGTCAACATGATTGTTGTTCCTGGTTTGTAAGTCATGGAATGATTATTGGAAATGATTTTAATATGGACAACTTGCTGATCCATACTAACTATCTCCATATCTTTCATGGGTTCAACTGCAAATGTAGCAGGAGAATGGGAAATCAATTCTTCTTGGTTGATATTGTTATCTACCAATGAGGCAAATGCTTCACATACCATTGGTTTTTGATTAAGACTTATGGGAAAATATTGATCAGGGATAAATGTGACTTTATTAGTTCTCATGTTAACAATTGCACCGTTGTTGCATAAGAAGTCAGCTCCCAGTATCAACTCTGAAGACAAATGATGTGTCATTTGTATTGTGATGTCTCTATCTATGACAGGATACGGAAGAGGGTCTTCTATGCTAATTTTAGCTTGAAAACCACCCATTGTAATTTGTCTGTCATTGTGTATGCCTGTAACATTCACTGCTGGTTCCATTGGAAATTTGTTTTTTAGATGTTTAATTAATGTACTGTCTGCTAGACTAATGGTACTTCCACTGTCTATTAGGGCTTTGGTACTGTATGCATTGTCCAGTTTTACATTAACGTGTGGTCTATGAGCATGTGATACCACTGTATGTGGTGATAAGGAAGCAGAAGTAAAATGTTCTGCTAAAATGTAATGTTGGAAACATTGTCCATTTGAATATGGGAATGGTTCCTGAAAAGGCTTGCACTCCGAGTGTGCAAGCTGGGTTTTACATTTAAGCATTATGGAACGATTCCTTGCAATTGATGATATGTTTTGAAATGTTCCTGTGCATAAGGTCCTGGAAGGATCCTTGCAGTACATGTTGGGAATGGGCATGATTCTGGTTTTTCCGTGGTGGTAGCAGAAGTCAAATGTTTCATGGTGTTGTCTCCACCTGTAGGTTTTTGATAAAATTGATTTTGTTCCCCATTGTTGTGAAACATTGGGGTGTTTGCTACCGCTACTTGTTGTGGTGGAAAAACTGAAGGATATAACCCTTGATTTGTGGTCCATGGAGCTGGATTGTATGGTGTCCATTGATATTGGCCATTTTGACCCATTGGAGCCACTGATGTCAAACTTACAGTTTCTTGTTTGGGTGCTACTGGTGATGTATTTGCCATTGCAGCTGCTGATTTAGCCATATATTTAGTGGTATTGGCATCTCTGTCTGGATGGAACACCCTGTTATTACCTTCTTTTCTGTCTTGGAGTTTCATGAAACATGATTCTCTTTTGTGACTGGGTTTGCCACAGTAATTACATATGGGGTGCCCTTGTGAAGTTTGATGTAGAGTGCCATCCTGGCTTTGCCTATAATTATGATGTCCTCCATCTTGTGTGTCTCTGGATTGAGAAGTAGGTTTTTGTGTCCTTGGAGCAGCAGCTGATCCAACTGCACCCCTACCTCTACCTCTACCTCGTCCTCTAGTGTTGCCCCTTAAGGCTCCTCTAGATTGTCTTCCCACAGCGGCTGCTGCTATTTGCTGTGAGTTAGTTTGTAGGTCTAGTGACTTTAACTCTTCCAAAGTATTTTCCACTATATTAGTAGTTGCCACTTTGGCATTGGTAACTGCTAGATTACATTCTGATGTGAATGCTTTTCCAGTTGTTGTATTTCGTTGCCAATCAAGAGCTGCGTCTTCTAGTTTTGAAAAATCATCAACTGCAACTTTTGTATTATCAACATGTGTTTTGAATTCTTTGCAAATGCCATCAGCAGCTAATTGTAGCATTTCTTTTGCTCTGGCATCTGCATTAGACTTATCTTGAATTTCCTCATCAGTCCATCTCATGTATGTATATCTATCATAATTGATGACAAACTCATCGAGGAAGTTTGAGCATGTTTGCTTCAACTTTTGTTTTCTGAAGGAATTTAGGAATTTGGTAGCTTCTTCCAAATTAACCTTCTTTTTGTATATTGTGAGCAAATAATGCTTTAGGCACTTATCTTTTTCAACTTTGGGCTGGTATCTAATGGGTATTTGCATTGGAATAGCTGGTATGGTTTTTCCAGCCTTTGGATGCAGAGTACCTATAGGTCCTAACCCTTCCTCACCAGCTTCTAATTTGCGGTCAGCTGGTACATCCTCAGGTGGTTGATAAGGTTGATAAGGTTGAGCTTGTTGCTCAGGTTGCTCATAAAAATGATCAGCATTCTCATATTTATCTCCTGGAATTTCCAGCATCCTTCTAATTTTTATTAAAGGCTCTCCTTTAATTGAGAATGTGGTGATGGCCGCCATCTCTAAGGATGGGATCATGTGGGCCTCCTGATATTTTGATGCTTTTTCTAACCATTTTGAGATATTTTGTTGAGGTTTATCCTCAAATGTCCCATGTTGTAATTGAAAGTTGTGTTTGTGTTTTTCTACAGTTATGCTTGATAAACCTTTTGGTAAATTCTCATCCTTATGCATGATAGGATGACTCTGTGACAATTCCATTATTGCGGGCAGATGTGGTAACGTTACTTACGAGCGGTTAAGTAAATTGAGGCAACAATTCTTCGCACTGCTAAACCATTGTAATCTGACTCGTCTAAGTAAATTGAATTGGTTTTTTACCTATAAAGAATATCAAGACTCAATTGGAGAATGCTAAAGCTGAATCGGTATGTTGAACACTTCTTTCCATAAAATCAAAAGACCGCTTAGAACATGTCAGAAATATTTTATGTATCTCTGATGCTAGGGTTCTAAGAATCTGCTGATCTCTAGAAATGATTGTGTAAGATTCAAATAAGAAAATTGAATTGGGACGACCCGGTCCCACTTCTCTTTTCCTTTTGTAGACGGTTTGAACTTGTGATATACACTAAGCGATTTATTATCAAAACACCTCTGACAATACCTTCACGCGCACCGGTGTCCCGGCGTACGTGAGAAAGCATTCTCTACTTTACAGCGTCTTTTGTCTGGATGACTTCCAAGGCACAGTCTCCATATTAGCTATATACAATAAGAGTTACTCAATTACTTGTAAGTCAATCTCATCGGGATGCGCAGAAGGATGGATTACCATGCTCATGTTTTCCTCCGAATGTTTTTGACGAAACAAATCTGGTAAAATATTTCTATGTTCCAGATAGTCCCTTGTGAAGTTTACCAGACAAATACAAAACATGCTAGTGACAATAGTTATAACAATAAACAATAAAATGGAGTGTACGTATATGGTATGTGTTCCAAATAATTTGTATTCATGTTGCTGTTCAGCCACTGTATCATCTCCAGTGTAATTGTCATAATGATTCCATTGCATAATCCCATCTTTCCTTTCTTCTTCAAATTTAACCATAACTTTTGCTAGTTCATGTTCGAAAATGGCAATAGTTCTTGCTTTGTTGTTTTCCACAGTTATTCCCAAGTCGGTCGATTGTGGTAAAAGGGTAAATTGTTTAGTAACAATCTTGCACTTTTGGATATCTTTGAAATTGACTAACCCATGAAATACTTTATCATAGTGTTTGTCTTGAGGACAATGATCCCTGTTAGTGCAACAATCCACCATTGTGTTGGTGGGTTTCTTGAAGAATAAATAATTTATAGGTCCTAAACTATACCTCACGCTGTCTTCTGCCAGTTGTAAGGAGCATTGGTTGGTGTGCTGGTAAATAAGGGATATCATGCAGGATGGAAATGTGTTCACCCTAGTGTGGCATAATAAATTTCCATTAAAATTGTCACAAAGGTTGTGGATCTCCTTGTCTGGAATAAAGATATTACTAATTTCTGGGTATAATCCAGGTTTCATTGCAACGACTCCAGGTTCTAATTGCCACTGAATGGTCCAGTTTTTGTAAAACCATGGGATGTTTAAAAACCTGAAAGCTTCCATTTTTTCACTCTTATGGGTTAGAGGCAGGGATAAAAGTACAAACCATGTTGTCTCTGTAGCAAACGTCGTTGCAGATGACTTCAGAATATCAATTGGGTTAGTTACCATGACTTGTAAGTCATGTTTGTCTGCCAATTGTTGTGTTTGTTTCAGTAATTCCTTGGTTTGGAGGGGATCCAAAATGTTATGCGTGATTTGTCCCTGGATCAAAGGATTTATAGATGATAAAAGTTCCACTATTTCATCATCAGCCAGGTCAAGTGCTGCGCTAAGTGATGCAGAATAATGTAGTTCATCTACATCCTGGTCAAATTCTTTGTTCATGATAGCCACGACTTTATCTATTGAAGTAGTATACTTGTTAAAGTCTGATTCCAATCTTGAGGTACGAAATGCTATCTTTTTAACGGTTTTTTGTAACTTGCTGAGACTGGGCGGGGCACCAAACAAACAAACAGCACCATCTACTAATTGAGATAATGCTTCATTTATGTCCAACTGAACATCTACATTAAAGCTCCTTTTTTGTCTTGACGTATTGCGTGGAACTTGAATAGAGTGTGGTTGCTCTATATTGTATTGTTCATGGACTTTTTGAAGGTCTGTTTTGAGTGTTTTTTAAGTTTCGATCAACCTTTCTAGTTTTGAGGGCTAAAAAGTTGTAATGCCGATAATATCCTGCCCAT
>Ga0102818_1000420_pt1 | contig 10014 bp, 7 predicted proteins | sample ColrivemetaGS571_FD_78190 | JGI IMG/M metagenome (GOLD analysis project Ga0102818, IMG submission 78190) | Estuarine microbial communities from the Columbia River estuary - Ebb tide non-ETM metaG S.571 | ecosystem: Environmental > Aquatic > Marine > Intertidal zone > Estuary | place: USA... | reverse complement strand
CCGTAAGCATGCAAATGAATGCAAAAGGCGCGCGTATTTGGGAAGAAATGACAGGAAAAGCATTTCGTGAGAATGGAAACATTGCTATTGTACTTGACAATCTCGTCTATTCTGCGCCTGGTGTTTCAAAAGGTGCTATCTCTGGTGGACGCTCTGAAATTTCGGGCCAGTTTTCGGTAAACGAAGCAACGGATTTAGCAAATGTACTACGTGCTGGTAAACTCCCAGCGGCAGCTGAAATTATTCAATCTGAAATCATTGGCCCATCATTAGGAGCGGAGGCAATTGAAAGTGGTGTCAATTCGTTTATGATTGCGTTAATTCTTGTTCTCGTTTGGATGATGTTCTATTACGGTCGAGCAGGGTTTTTTGCTGATATCGCCTTGACATTAAATATCATACTAATTTTTGGAATACTCGCTGGCTTAGGCGCAGTTCTTACGCTTCCGGGTATCGCTGGTATAGTACTAACAATTGGCATGTCTGTTGACGCCAATGTTCTTATTTTCGAAAGAATTCGTGAGGAGTTAAATAAAGAAAAAGGGTTGAAGCTTTCTGTTTCAGATGGTTTTCAAAATGCACTTTCTTCTATCTTAGATGCTAACATTACAACAGGCTTGACAGCTTTGATCTTGTTCTTGTTTGGAACAGGTCCGATCAAAGGTTTTGCTACAACCTTGCTGATTGGTATTGCGACTTCTCTTTTTACAGCGATTTTCATCACTAGAATCTTGGTTAACTCTCGTGTTACTAAAAAGAAATCACTTACATTTTCGACATCCATAACGAAGAATTTATTTAGAAATTTAACTATCTCTTTCCTGACAAAACGCAAGTTCGCTTATTTGATTTCTGGTGTGTTGATTATTGTTGCTGTTTCCTCATTGTTTACCAACGGGTTAAATCAAGGTGTCGATTTCGTTGGTGGACGTTCCTATACGGTTCGTTTTGACCAAGCGATCAATTCTGCAGAAGTTCAATCTGATCTTGTCACGGTTTTGGGGAACGCTGAAGCAAAAATATTTGGGAATGACAACCAACTTAAAATCACCACCAATTATAAAGTCGATGTTGAAGGCGCAGCTGTGGATGATGAAATTAAACAGCTGATGTACAGTGCTTTGCAATCGTATCTTCCTGATGGGACTGATTATATAAGCTTTGCCACTATCAGCGAGAAAAAGGAAATCGGAATTATGTCATCGATCAAAGTTGGACCAACCATTGCCGATGACATTAAGAAAAACTCCTTTTTAGCCGTATTTGGCTCTTTGATTGTCGTGTTTCTTTACATTCTTTTACGCTTCCGTAAGTGGCAATTTTCACTTGGAGCAGTTGCAGCAGTATTCCATGATGTCTTGGTAGTGTTGGGTGTATTTTCACTCACATATACGTTTATGCCATTTAACATGGAGATTAACCAAGCATTTATTGCGGCTGTGTTGACAGTGATTGGTTACTCGCTGAATGACACCGTGGTTGTGTTTGACCGTATTCGTGAGTTTGCTCGCATACACAGTAGCTGGCCATATGCTCAAATCGTCAATACTGCACTGAATAGTACACTGAGCCGTACCTTAAACACTTCGTTGACAACGCTTGTTGTTCTTCTCGCAATCTTCCTCTTTGGAGGTGAAGCGATACGTGGGTTTATGTTTGCGTTGATTGTCGGAGTGATTGTTGGAACATATTCGTCAATGTTTATTGCAACACCAATAATGTTCGATACGTTGTCTAAAAAATCTTTAAAGGAAGAGAAAAAAGAGTAACCTCAGTTTACTGAGATTGTTTTCTTGCTCTGTTTATTAAAAAGAGACCGACAAGAATAAGCGGTATGCTTAGCCATTGTCCTGTTGAAAATATTCCCAAAGCGGACTCAAAACCACCTTGGCTTTCTTTGATGAATTCCACAAGAAAGCGTACGCTGAATAGCAAAGCGAAAAAAGCTCCTAAAATAAAACCCGTTTGGTCTTTTCGATTGGTGTTCCAATATAAGTGACGTAAGATGATAAAAACCACAAGATACCCCAAAGACTCATAAAGTTGTGCAGGATGCCTTGGCATGACTTCTCCACGATTTAGAAAGACGACCCCAAATTCACTGTTGCTGTATTTGCCAACAATTTCAGAATTAAAAAAGTTGCCAATGCGAATAAAAATACCTGCAAAAGCCACCGTAATTGCCAAGCGGTCTAAAATCCAAAGGAGAGGTTTATAGCTGTATTTTTTCTGATAAATAAAGAGTGAGGTGATAATACCAACAGCTGCTCCATGGCTGGCTAATCCTCGATATCCAGAAAATTCCCACCCATTAGGTGTTTCTTTTATAGGCAGTAGGATTTCGACCAAGTGATTTTGAAAATAATCCCAATTGTAGAAGAACACTTCGCCCAATCTGGCTCCTAATAATGTGCCAATGATGGTGTAAACAAAGAGCTGTTCAACAAAAGATTCAGACACCTTTTCATGGCGATAAAACTTTTGCATCATGTAGTATCCAACTCCAAATGCAATGACAAACATCAGACTGTAGTAATGCAGGCCAAAGGATCCGATTTTGATAATCGTTTCATTAGGAGCCCATTCAAACTTAAGAAGAATCATAATTGAGATTTTTGTAAATATAGTATTTTGAGAAAGAAAGATTAAGGAACAGGATCATGTCCCTTTCCACCCCAAGGATGACATTTCGTAATACGGATAATCGTTAAACGAAGCCCAATAAAAAGACCGTGTTTTTGTAAAGATTCAATTGCATAGTGGGAGCACGTAGGGTGAAAACGGCAGCTTGCAGGAAAAAAAGGAGAGATGATTGTTTGGTAAACCTTGATTATAAATAAAAATGGGAAAGTCAAGATTTTTTTCACTTTCTCAAGGTATATGTGGTGTCTTGTGATCCATCTTTTAATTCGATTCCAACATTGTGCAATGCATCACGTATTTTATCTGAAGTCTCAAAATCCTTGCGGTTTCTTGCATCGTTACGCAACTCAATCAGCAATGACATGGCGCCGTTTAGGTAGTTGTCATTGTCATTTTCTTCTTCATTGACCAATCCCAATACATTAGTTACAAAATCGTGCAATGTTGAGTTGAGAGTTTTCAGATCATTCTCGCTTATTGTTGCTCTGCCACCCTGTAGGTTTTGAATAAACTTTACGGCATCAAAAAGATTTGCTATAAGAATAGGTGTGTTAAAATCATCATTCATGGCATCATAACACTTCTGCTTCCAGTTCAATACATCAAAGCCTGTCGTAACTGCAGAAGTTTCTACTTTGTTTGCAAGAACAACAGCTTGCATGAGTTTCGAAAATCCTTTTTCTGACGCGACCATAGCATCGTTGCTGATGTTAAGCACAGACCGATAGTGTGCTTGAAGCATAAAGAATCGTGTTACTGCAGGGGAGAAAGCACGCTTCATGATTGAATTTGAGCCATCAAAAATCTCATCGGGCAAGATGTTGTTCCCTGTGCTTTTAGCCATTTTTTTCCCATTAAGGGTAAGCATGTTAGCATGAACCCAAAATTTTGCGGGCGTTTGGCTAGAGATTGCTTCTCCTTGCGCTATTTCACATTCGTGATGAGGAAATTTAAGATCCATCCCTCCACCATGTATATCAAACTGATTGCCAAGATACTTAGTGCTCATAGCAGTACATTCAAGATGCCAACCTGGGAAGCCATCACTCCATGGTGAAGGCCAACGCATAATGTGTTCGGGTTGCGCTCTTTTCCATAAGGCAAAATCTTGCGGGTTTTGTTTTTCGCTCTGCCCGCTAGTTTCTCTTGTATTATGGATCATATCCTCAAGCTTACGACCACTTAATTTTCCATACGTTGAAGTTTTGTTGAATTTTATAACATCAAAGTATACGGAGCCATCAATTTCATAGGCAAATCCTGCTTCTAAGATTTGCTTGATGACTTCGATTTGTTCTACGATATGTCCTGTCGCTGTTGGCTCTATGTTAGGGGGTAGGGTGTTGAATTTTGTGAGAGTTTGATGGAAGTCAACAGTGTATTTCTGAACAACTTCCATTGGTTCAATCTCTTCAATTCTCGCTTTTTTTGCAATGCGATCCTCTCCTTCGTCTGCATCATTTTCGAGATGACCAGCATCTGTAATGTTGCGGACATAACGTACTTTGTATCCAAGAAATTTCAAGTATCTATAGACAATATCAAAAGAGATGAAGGTTCGACAATTTCCTAAGTGAACTTTACTGTAAACAGTTGGGCCACAGACATACATCCCTACACTTTTTTTATTGATAGGAGTAAAGTCTTCTTTAATTCCATTTAGGGAATTAAATATGCGAACATTCTGTGTAGCCAAAGATTCCATTTGTGATTTAGAAAGTGGTTTCTAATCGAATGTATTCCAAAAATTCATTTTTCACTTCTGACTTGTTAAAGGCACCGCCAAATTCGGCTGTGACCGTACTGCAATCAACATCGCGGATACCTCTTGAATTTACACAAAGATGCTTTGCGTCGATTACACAAGCAACATCTTTGGTCTCTAAAGCGGATTGTAGCATGTGCACAATTTGACGTGTGAGTCGTTCTTGCACCTGTGGTCTTTTGGAGAAAAAATCTACGATCCGATTCATCTTAGACAAGCCAATCACAGTTCCGTTAGAGATGTAGGCAACATGTGCCTTGCCTATAATAGGCAATAAGTGATGCTCGCAAGTTGAATACAGGGTGATGTTTTTTTCCACCAACATATGCCCGTATTTGTACTTATTTTCAAATGTCGAAAGTTTTGGAGAACGCACTGGATTGAGCCCACCAAAAACCTCTTGGACAAACATTTTGGCAACCCGTTTAGGAGTTCCTTTTAGACTGTCATCAGACATGTCCATACCCAGGGTCTCTAAGATGTTTGCAACATCTTTTTCTATCCTTGCCATTTTTTCCTCTTCGGAAAGAACGAAAGCATCGGAGCGTAGTGGAGTTTCCGCTGAATTACTTTGGTGGTCATCAGCATCAAAGTGCGTTAGTGTTTCTTCTAGTAATTTATCAAATTTCATTGCGATCAAATAGACAACAAAGATACTTAATTATAAAATTAGCTAGACAATCTGGTGACTTAAAATTTAAAGTTCCAACTGATGTTTAATCGCCCATAATTTGAAGAAATTTGAGCACGGTCTGTTAGTCCTGTGTCGTAGAGTTGATGACTTCCTTCTTGGTTGCTTTTCAAGAAAGAGATATCAATGGTACTTGCTCTAAAGTTTAAGCCTACTCCATACGTGTAGCCCGATCTATCACTTTCAATACTTGTGTTTTTGTACGGAGATTGATCAAGGTGATATCCAGCTCTGAAAATAACGCCATTTCTTCGTAATTCTCCACCAATTCGATAACTCGAAGTTGAAGCCCAGTTTTTATTGATTTGGTTGTTGAGGTCAATAAAAACAGCATTGTCATTGGGTCCAATATGCGAATTTTGATAATCCTTATAGACATAGTCTAATGATAATAATCCATGTTTACCAAAAATATACGCAACACTACCGCGGATTTCGCTAGGAGTTTTCACATCGTAATCTTCGTAAACGTTCACAATATTTTTTATGTCCAGGATAGGGTTTCTATTGCCATTATCAGGGTCTGCATAATTTGTTTCTAAATATTGAGAGAGTTCATCTTTTAATGAATACCAAGTGGGTGATTTATAACTTAATCCCACCCGCAATGATGGGTTGGGAGTTGCAATTGCTCCAAATTGCAACGAGGCACCGCTTCCATAAGTGTAGAGTTCATTATCAAAATAAATTCGTCGGATTGGCGAATCACTAGCATAGCCATCTTCAAAAGTCGAGGTTGTTTGATTAAGCTCAATGCTAGCGATATTTAGGTTAGCACCTAAATACAACCAATCATTGTACTGACCAGAAAGGGTAAATGCCATTGTCCAATTATCTCCTTTTGTTATATATTGATGATTATGGTTTACTGATGAGTAAGCCGCATTTGAAATAAACAAACCATCGTCAGCAATGTAATCAAACACATAGCCTTGAAAGCCTAAAAATGCTTGTTGATATTCAAACCCATAATTTGGAGACTCTCCAAAAAACTGATAAATTTCACGAACTGTTTCTACTTCACTTAAGCCTAAAGCGCTTCCATCTTTTCCATCAGCGTAATTCAAAAAATAGGAGTCTAACCCATTGTTGCTATTCTCTCCGTTGATATTGACGATGTTATCGTATGAAGTTTGCCTTTGCGCGTTAAAACCCAGCGCAATCTTTTTCCAGGAACCTTCATTGTTGTTTTTGAGAACTAACACGCTGCCAATTTGACTGACTCCATCCATTCGATTTTCAGTGGGAGTTGTCGTTCCAAAATATGTTGATTCATTTTCGTTTGATAACAAGCCGTACGTCATTCCAAACTTATTGGTGGAAAATACTGCTGCTCCAGCAGGATTGATATGAAGAGAGGATAGATTCCCTCCAAGCCCTCCAAAGGCACCAGACATGGCTTCAAAGCGTGCGTTTCCACTCAAGTCTTCTTGAGTAACAAGACGGACTAGATTGAGATTTTGAGCTTGCATGCTACAAAAAAAGAATCCTATTGCTACGATTGGTAGTGCGTATTTTTTCATGGTATGGTTGTTAAAATTCAATGTTATCTTCTGCCGCTACTGGAGGATCTTGATGATGAGCTGCGTGAACCACTCGAACTCCTTGAGTTGGATGATTTATTACTGGAATTGCTATAATTTCTTGAACTCGAACGATTTGACGAATTGTAATTGTTACTTTTTGATTGTCTAGTGTTGTATGAATTATTGGAGCGTGAATACGAATTTGTTTTTGGTGTTGAACTTGAACGATTACCATCTCTGTAATTTCTCCCTGAAGAATAATCACGTGTCATAAAATCAGAAGAATCTCCTCCTTGCACTTCATTTTTTACACCTGAGTTTGTTGTCTGATCACGAACAAATCGTCGTCTGACATTGGAATCTATCGTATTCGTCTTCCCAGCTGATGTTGTTCTTGAAGTACTGTAATTATTTCGACCAGACCTTTCATAAGTCGTCCCGTTTCTTGGTTGTGAGTTGCCTACTGGCGCACCACGTCTTCCCGATGCCTTCACTTTGTTTTTAGGGTTTTGATAGTAGCCCGATCCGTAATTCCCGTTGTAGGGATTATAGTTATAATGATAATTATAATAGGGATAAAAGGAATAATAAGGACTATAATACGACCATCCATAATGGTAGGGCTCGTGATGATATGACCAAGAATGCCACGATCTGTAACGGTGATTTCGCCAAGGGCGATAGTGATAATCCCAGTAGTTGTCATAACGATTATAAAATCCATGAGAACCATAACCGTAATAGTTGATGTTTATGTTGTCGTAGCTTCTGTGATCTTGTGAATTTGTAATAAGTGTATCTACCAAAACGTTATTTTTCCCGATAGCGTCTTGATTTTCTTCTTGCGCATATTCTTGCGCTTTATCGCTAAAATATTTTTTGTAATAACCCTGATCTGCATAGTTTTTATTGTTTGAACTAGCGATTGGCGTGTCGCCATAAATACCATCGTCGTAATGTGCAACAGGTTGAAAAGAGCCACAACTGGAAATGAAGATTGCTACTACTATCAAACCAAAGAATAATGACGGGATGTTAGGAACTTGTGATTTCATAATTTACACATTGAGGGTTAAACTCTTTTTATTTAATTAGCTTTGCTAAAAATAACATTTCAAATTCTATGCCAAACTAAAAATGGGGCGAAATTTAACAAAACGTAGTGAAGATTATTCAAAATGGTATAACGAACTTGTAGTTCGAGCAGATTTGGCTGAAAACTCGGCTGTTCGCGGCTGTATGGTTATCAAACCTTATGGCTTTGCTATATGGGAGCACATGCAGACTGAGTTAGACAAAATGTTTAAAGACTCCGGACACTCTAATGCCTATTTTCCCTTATTTGTACCTAAAAGTCTATTTGAGGCAGAAGAAAAAAATGCAGAAGGATTTGCAAAAGAGTGTGCAATTGTAACGCATTATCGTTTAGAAAATGATCCTGAAAACCAAGGGAAACTTCGTGTTGATGCCAACGCAAAATTGGAAGAAGAACTTATAGTGCGTCCGACTAGCGAAGCCATCATTTGGAATACGTATAAAAACTGGATTCAATCGTATAGAGATTTACCAATCCTTTTAAATCAGTGGGCAAATGTTGTTCGATGGGAAATGCGAACACGCTTATTTTTACGAACTGCTGAATTTTTATGGCAAGAAGGACACACTGCTCATGCCACAAAAAACGAGGCAATTGCTGAAACAAAACAAATGAATGAGATTTATGCTCGTTTTGCTGAAAATTTTATGGGAATCCCAGTAATACAAGGAACAAAGTCTGAAAGTGAACGTTTTGCGGGTGCGGTAGAAACCTACTGTATTGAAGCCCTCATGCAAGATGGGAAAGCTCTTCAGGCCGGTACCGCTCATTTTTTAGGACAGAATTTCGCAAAAGCTTTTGATGTTAAATTTGCTAATAAAGAAGGTGGTTTAGATTATGTGTGGGCTACATCTTGGGGCGTGTCAACGCGCTTGATGGGTGCACTAATTATGACGCACAGCGATGATCAAGGATTGGTTCTTCCACCAAACCTAGCTCCACATCAAGTGGTTATTGTTCCGATTTACAAAGGAGATGAACAAAGGCAGCAGGTACTAAAAAGTGCCAGAGAAATTAAAGAACAGCTACAAGATGTAGGTATTCGTGTGAAGCTAGATGATAGAGATACTCACACGCCAGGATTTAAATTCAACGACTATGAGCTCAAGGGCGTTCCTATCCGTTTAGGGATTGGACCTAAAGACATCGAAAAAGGCTCTGTGGAACTTGCTAGACGAGACAATTTGACAAAGTCTTTTGTTTCTCAGGAAGCTATCGCTTTACACATAAAAAACCTATTAGAAGAAATTCAGCAAAATCTTTTTGACAGAGCCCTTTCTTTTAGAGAAGAGCATATTACAGAAGTCGACTCATTTGAGGATTTTAAGAAAACACTGAAAGATAAAGGCGGTTTCGTCTCTGCCCATTGGGATGGTACTCAGGAAACAGAAAATCGCATCAAGCAAGAAACAAAAGCAACGATAAGGTGCATACCTATCGACAATCCTTCAGAAAATGGAAAGTGTATCTATTCGGGAAACCCTTCGAATCAACGTGTTCTGTTTGCAAAGGCTTATTGAATATTGAAGCTATTTGTTTTGTCTGCTAAAATGTCGTAGTACTTCATACTCAGTTTATTGTGATAAGCTGAAATGCTAGTGATGCTCACCGTTTGAATGTCACTTTGTTGTTTTAAATACACAGAATCATTTCTTTTACGTCTGAGTTTTAAATGAAAACTTGCAGCACTAAATAAATCGGCATCAGCAACTTCATCTTTAAAAAGAGTGCCAATATGCTGCTGTGTTTGGAGACTGTAAAGGCTGCTGGAACACAAATAAAGGAATGGTGTGGATCTATTTGTTCGCTTAGAAAAGTATCACCATTCAAGCTGTATTTCATGACCGTATTATCATTGATAAAGAATAAAAAACATGTAAATGGTGCTATTCCATAGAGTTGATTCTTATTGAAATGAAGAGAAGATCTAGTTAAACTTTCAAGAAATAATAAGCCCCTGCTTTTGGTTTTAAACAGAGGCTGTTTTCCTTTTGCGTTGAGAATACATCCAACGGTGGATTTTGTTGCATTAACTCCAATCCAACTACCTCCATGGAGTCGATCTGTTGGGTAATATAATTTTTGTCTTTTTTTAGCATATTTTTGTGGTGATGACGAAGCTCTGGTAAACACTTCATTTCTGTTGAAAGTCAACATAAACCCTGTTGATGTTGGCACATAACTAACAATACAAATTATGAATTAAGATGTTTTAAGGTTGATAAAGCTATTCCAAAATCTGAATGGATCAAATTGCCAAGACCTTGTTCGATAAGTCCTATTTTTATAAAGT
>Ga0102818_1000387_pt1 | contig 10494 bp, 12 predicted proteins | sample ColrivemetaGS571_FD_78190 | JGI IMG/M metagenome (GOLD analysis project Ga0102818, IMG submission 78190) | Estuarine microbial communities from the Columbia River estuary - Ebb tide non-ETM metaG S.571 | ecosystem: Environmental > Aquatic > Marine > Intertidal zone > Estuary | place: USA... | reverse complement strand
GGGTTATATTCGTCTAAATCAAATCGAATATTTTGTATTGGATGAAGCGGATCATGTTTCCACACTCTTTTTTGGTTCTTGCTTGAGCTTTAGCGCACCGACTTCATCGGCGTTATACTCCTTGTTTGTGGCTATAAACTTGATTCGGTCTCCTTTGCCGATTCGCCCGTTCATCACGCGAAAATAAGTCTCAACCCCACGGAAAGAGTTGTAAACAGAATCAAAAATAAGGGCTTGTAAGGGCGCGTTCTCATCGCCTTTAGGCGCAGGAACACGCTCAACAATTGCCTCTAATATACGTTCAACCCCAAGCCCTGTTTTTGCAGAGCAGTGGATCACATCTTCGGCTTTGCAGCCCAATAAGTCAACAATATCGTCGGTAACCTCTTCGGGGTTAGCAGAGGGCAAATCCACTTTGTTGAGCACTGGAATAATCTCCAGATCATTTTCCAATGCCAAATAAAGGTTAGAAATCGTTTGTGCCTGAATGCTTTGAGCGGCATCTACAATTAACAGTGCGCCTTCACAGGCAGCAATTGATCGAGAAACCTCGTACGAAAAGTCAACATGACCAGGCGTATCAATTAAATTAAAGACATACTCCTCACCACGCAAGGTATAGTTCATTTGGATGGCGTGAGACTTAATGGTGATTCCTCGCTCTCTTTCCAGGTCCATATTGTCAAGGAGCTGGTCTTGTTTTTCACGCTCTGTAACAGCTCCTGTTGCGTCAAGCAACCTGTCGGCCAAGGTACTTTTGCCGTGGTCAATGTGAGCGATAATGCAAAAATTTCGGATGTTTTTCATGAACGAAGTCGAACAAGACAACAAAGATACTTAATTGCACCCTGTAAATGTGAATAAAGATTATTTTTGAAAAAAATTAATCCATGAAGCAGCTTCAAAAACTCTTACGTATAATACTTGGTGTCGTGTTCTTGTTCTCGGCCTACACCAAATTTGTTGGGCCTGGGTTTTTTGAAATCACCCTGCTCGACCAGGGCTTGATGCCCAACAGAGCGTGGGCACAACACGCAGCACGTTTTCTTATTGGGTTTGAATTTGCATTGGGCCTGCTCATGATTCTTCCTTATTACACCAAGCAAATCATGGCAGTCGCAAGCTTGTTGCTCATTGGCTTTACCCTGCACCTTTCGTATTTATGGGCGATTGGAGACACAGAAAATTGTGGTTGTTTTGGCGAAATGATTTCAATGTCGCCAGGTGAATCGATATTGAAAAACGCTTTCATGCTAATCGCTTCGGGTTGGCTTTGGAAGACAAGCTCTGCACAAGGAGGGAACTCAAAAACGCTCTTAATCGTAAGTCTTTTTACGGTCGGAAGCATGTGGTTTTTATTGCCTATTCCGAACCAAAGCGAGTTTCCAACAACGTCTTTTACAAACTTTGAATATACGGGGCGAACAGACTTAGCTGCAGGTGAAAAACTCATTGCGGTTCTCAACTTGGATTGTGAACACTGTCAAGAATTGGCAGTTGATTTGGGTGATCTGTGGCTAGGCGGCACTCTTCCCGCCACCTATGTCTTGTACTTTAAAGAGGGAGAAGCAACGGTGGAACAGTTTGAGCTTTTAACCAACAGCCAGTTTCCTTACGCAGAGATCGACGTCAACACCTTTTTTGATTTAATAGGCGACAGCCCACCAAGGATGTATCACCTGGTCGAAGGAAAAATCGAAAATGTTTGGGACGAAGACATCACAGAGAACATTGAGTTGTTCTTTCAACCATCCATGAACTAATGGCAAAAATTGGAGACATTGATTTGGGTGCTTTTCCATTGCTTTTGGCACCCATGGAAGACGTAAGCGACCCTCCTTTTCGGGCCCTATGTAAGGAACAGGGCGCCGATGTGATGTACACCGAATTTATTTCTAGTGAAGGTTTGATTCGAGACGCGGCAAAGAGTATGATGAAATTGGATATATATGAAAAAGAACGACCAGTAGGGATTCAAATATTTGGCGCAAATCTAGACTCCATGCTACAGGCGGTTGATATCGTTGAAAAGACAAAGCCAGATATTATTGATATCAATTACGGTTGCCCAGTGAAAAAAGTAGTTTGTAAAGGGGCAGGCGCGGGGATATTAAAAGAGATCCCAAAAATGGTATCACTGACCAAAGCAATTGTAGAGCGCACTTCATTGCCCGTTACAGTGAAAACTCGTCTCGGATGGGACCATGACAGCATTCATATTGTGGAAGTCGCAGAACGACTACAAGACGTGGGCGCACAAGCGATTTCTATTCATGGTCGAACACGCGCTCAAATGTATAAAGGGGAGGCGAATTGGCACCCGATTGCTGAAGTCAAAAACAACCAGAGGATGCATATACCAGTTTTTGGAAATGGAGATGTTGACAGCCCTGAAAAAGCAGCATTGATGCGAGATGAATTTGGCTTAGATGGAGCGATGATCGGACGTGCGAGCATTGGAAACCCATGGTTTTTCCGACAAGTCAAACACTATTTTGAAACAGGCAAACAACTATCGTTGCCTAACATCAAAGATCGAGTTGAAATGGCACGGAGACACCTGCAAATGTCAATTGAATGGAAAGGAGAAAAATTAGGTGTTTTTGAAACGCGCCGTCATTACACAAACTACTTTAAGGGCATTCCACACTTTAAGGAATATCGGCAGCGGATGGTAACTTCAGATGATGCAGCAGATGTTTTTGCCGTGTTTGAAGAGGTAGAGTCTGCCTTTGGAGAAGCCACGTTACTGACCTAGCTAAAGAGACGAGGGCGAACAACTGCAGACGCGATCCAAGCGGCTAAGACAGAAAGGCCAGACCAGATAAGAAAGAGAGCACCAACATTTAAAACTTCGAAGACCACCGGATAAGGTAGTTGGGTTCCAGGGACCAAAACAAACGATCCCCACGACTGAGCAAGAACAACCACAACACCGACAAAAAGTCCGATCAGACCTCCAACCCCACTAATTAATAAGCCTTGAAAAAAGAACACTTTTCGCAAAGCAGAAAAAGACATGCCAATGCCGTGAAGAGTTTTGAGTTCACCCCGCTTGTCTAAAACCATCATTACCACAGCACCAACAACATTGAATAGAGCGATTATCAAAACCAAAGTTAGGATTAAATAGATAGCGACACGTTCGGTTTGCAACATTCGATACAAGGCAGGATTAAGAGCTTCTTTTTCTACAACCAAAAACGAATCACCAAGCAAGGAAGCGACCTCTTTTTTTATGGCTTTATTGTCAGAACCATAGGATATTTTGACATTCAACTCTGTATATATATCACCATCTTTTTTAGTTAGTGCTCGGACAAAGCGAATGGGCGCAAAAGCATAATTATAATCTATCTCCTCACTGATTTGAAACAACCCCACATTAGTTGCCCATCGAGAATGGAAAGGGTTGGGGTCAAGGGGGTTTAAAACGCCACTTTTTGGAATCATGCACTCCACAAACCCATCATAGTCATAGAGTCCGGCGCCAAGGTCAATAGCGGTACCATAACCCAGTAAAATTTCATCGTCCGTGGAAGAAACCCAACGCCCAACAGGAATCTGATCTGTGATGGCAAACACATCAATAAAACGATCATCAACACCCAACAAAGAGATCAGCTTGTTTTGTTGTTTAAACCGCAACACCACTTCTTGTACATAAACAGGACTTACCTCACTCACGCCAACAATGTTTTTCAGTAACATAAGTTGGTGTTCGGCAAATGAAAAGGACACCGAATCAACAGCGGTAATCTTTAGATCGGGATCTAGTGAGCTCGTGTACGACAGACCAAAGTCTCTAAGCCCTGAAAAGACGGATTGGATGACAAAAAACGCACAAACTGCGATTCCAATAACAAAAGAAGCAAACCGGCTAATTAACCTTACGGTATTAAATCGTGTGGTAGCCATACTGTAGCGGCGCGCGACATAAAATGAAAACGACATAAATCGATAAGCTAAGGGTTCAGTGGGTTTTCGGGATCGTTTAGAGATCGATCAATTTTTTCGATGAGTTGTAAAGAGTCATCAAGAAAAAACAAAAGGTCAGGAACCACACGCAACTGGTTACGCACCCGTTGACCCAAGTTGTTTTTAATAACACCCGGGTTGTCTTTAATGCGATCTAGAATTTCTTCTGCATGTTTAAAAGGAAACACAGACAAGTAAGCTTTCGCAACATGAAGGTCTGTGGTCACACGAACAGCAGTTACTGTTACGAGGATGTTTTGCAGGTTTTCCTTACGAAGGAATTGCTGTATAATTTCTGCCAGATCTTGCTGGAGAAGTGCGTTGATTTTCTTTTGTCGATTTGTCACAAGAGTCCAAAAATACGGAATATATCTTCTGCTCTTGCTTTACAAGGTCATCTATAATTACATTTGACAATGGAACAATCACGAAAAATCATACATATTGACATGGATGCTTTTTTCGCGTCTGTGGAACAAGAAGACAATCCAGAGCTTCAAAACAAACCCATTGCTGTTGGAGGCGGATCGAAACGAGGGGTTGTGGCTGCGGCGAGTTATGAAGCGCGCAGATTTGGTGTCCGCAGCGCAATGTCGGGAGAATTAGCTAGGAAATTATGTGAAGACCTGATTTTTGTCAAACCACGATTTTCCCGATACAAGGAAATTTCAAAAGTAATCCACTCTATTTTTTTGGAATATACCGATCTCGTGGAGGCACTATCATTAGACGAAGCGTATTTGGACGTTACCTCCAATAAAAAAGGTGTTCCGTCAGCCTCTTTACTAGCAAATGAAATACGCGAAAAAATCTTTGAAATTACAGGCCTTACCGCCTCGGCGGGAATTTCAATAAACAAATTTATCGCAAAAGTTGCCAGCGATTATAACAAGCCAAATGGCCAAAAAACAATACCCCCCGAGGAGGTTCTTTCGTTCTTATCGGATTTGGATGTTAGAAAATTTCATGGGGTAGGAAAGGTTACGGCTGATAAAATGTATCGATTGGGGCTATACACAGGAGCGGATCTTAGAAATCAAACGATCTCGTTTTTGGAAGATCATTTTGGGAAATCAGGACATTTTTTTTACGATGTAGTTAGGGGCAATCACTTTAGCCCAGTACGTCCAAAACGAAAATCAAAATCGGTTGGTGCAGAACGCACATTTGATAAAAACATTTCTAGTGAGGTCTTTATGACATCACGTTTAGATGAAATTTCAGCATCTTTAGACAAGCGAATTCAGCACGCAAACCTCAGCGGCAAAACAGTAACTTTAAAGATTAAATACAGTGACTTTGTTACTCAAACACGATCAAAGACAATGCGTTATTTCACGTCTGACATTAGTATCATCTTGGAAACCGCAAAAGAGTTGTTGTTTCAAGACAAATTGACAAACTCAGTTCGTTTATTGGGGATTTCACTGAGTAATTTTAAAACAGAAACCCAAGAAAAAAAACTGGAGGTACAGTTAAAGCTATTGTTCTGATTACTCTTTAATGACAGAAACGCGGAGGGTATTTACCATTCCTTTGCTCGCAACAGGCATTGCTAATAAATTCAGAAGGGCATCGCCTTTTTTCACATAGCCTTTTTCTTTAGCAATGTTGTTCACATCAACAACAGTTTCATCTGTAGAAACAAAGCGACTGTAATAATGGCATTTCACACCCCAAAGGAGGTTGAGCTGTGCCAAAATACGCTTGTTTGATGTAAAAACAAGAATAGGTGACGCGGGTCGCCAAGCAGATATTTGAAAAGCGGTATATCCACTGTTGGTTAGCGTACAAATTGCTTTAGCTTCGATTTCATTTGCCATCAAAGCGGCATGGTAACAAGTGGATTTTGTAATAAAACGAAGGTTTTTGTTTAGGGGCGCTTGGTTATATTTCCTAATCAGAGGGGAGTTTTCTACACCAATGACAATTTTACGCATGGTTTGGATGACCTCTACAGGGTGTTTTCCAACAGAAGTTTCACCAGAAAGCATAACAGCATCTGCCCCGTCCATTACAGAGTTTGCAACGTCGTTTACCTCAGCGCGCGAAGGAGTAAGACCTTCTATCATTGATTCCATCATTTGCGTGGCGATGATAACAGGGATCCGCGCGGCTTTTGCCTTAAGAACAAGATTTTTTTGAATTAATGGAACTTCTTCTGCGGGGATTTCTACCCCTAAGTCACCACGAGCAACCATAAGCCCATTACTGTTTTGAACGATTTCATCGATATTTTCAAGAGCTTGAGGCTTTTCGATTTTAGAAATAATGGGAATTTCATATTTACTATGCTCTTTGATCAACTTTTTAAGCGTGAGCAAGTCTTCTTTATGACGGACAAAAGAAAGCGCAATCCAATCGACCTCCTGCCCTATGGCAAAAACAGCATCTTCTACGTCCTTCTCTGTAAGCGCAGGCAAAGACACATCAGTGTTTGGCAAATTCACCCCTTTATTTGACTTTAAGGGCCCACCCTGCACAACCAATGCGGTAACCTCTGATTTTTTGTCAGTTGATTCAATGTCAAAAATCAACTTACCATCATCAAGTAAGATTCGTTCACCTACTTTAACGTCTGCGGGAAACGATTGATAGTTCATGTAAACATGATCGGCAGTTCCCTCTTCAATTTTTTTAGTTGTAAACACAACCCGATCTCCCTTTTCAACAATAACCCCATCCTTCATCTTACCTACTCTTAGTTTAGGACCTTGAAGATCGGCCAACACACACACATTATACCTAAGCTCTTCGTTGAGCTCACGAATTAATCGAATGCGCGTTTCTACCCCTTTATAATCGGCATGAGAAAAGTTGATTCTAAAGACGTTTACCCCCGCAACCATCATCTCACGTATGATGTTTTTGTCTGAACTTGCAGGGCCAAGTGTTGCTACAATTTTTGTTTTTTTGATATCTTTCATCTTAAAAGCTTAGTTGTTGTTTAAGGTGTTTAAAGGCTGTTGGTAGGGAGTAGCAAGATTGAACGTCGGGGATTTGCGCTAATTTTTTCTGTACGGCCTGCGATTCTTCATTACCAACCGAGAGCAAATAATCAACGCCAGTTAATTGTTTGAACAGGTAATGTGTTTCGGCAGAGGAAAACAGAAGATTGTCTTCGGTTGAACTGTCGGCAGATTTCATTTTGTTGCTTATCAAATGCCAATGAACACCCTTTTTTTTGTTTTGATAACTAAATATAGGATAACGCTCACCATTATCCTTTGCACTAAAATCTTCTCCACGTCTTTTTAGATGAACTGGCATCGCTTTGTTGATGTGATAAGCCATTTGATAGTCTGGAATTGGCGTGTGAACACAAATCCAATCTTCTTGTGAGTTATCAATATGAAACGAAAGGGTGTGCTTAATCATCTATTTTTTTTAGACAAACAAATATACAATTGTAAATGGCTTGGGCGACAAAAAAAAGAGAGACATTATAGATTGTTAAAGATCACGATTTGTTATGTTGAATACTCTCTTTAAACTTAAAATAAGCTCTTTTAGAAACCTTTTCAGTTGCTTTCTTTTTATTTGAATCTCTTGCGGTCGCAACAAGCTGATTGTTGACCAAAAGCTTGGCCTTAAATGCAAGGGCTAAATCCGCGCCAGGATCTTCAAAAACATCAAAAGAGTATGTCATTTTCTGTTTTTGAAACCAGTTTACTAACAGCCCCTTGTGGCTCACAATTTTATCTCCAAGCGTTTCCAAGTCGACATAGGGATCAATGACCTTGTTTTTGACAAAAAAAAGGCATTGTTCAAAACCCGCATCAACAAAAATGGCACCAACCAACGCCTCAAGGAGATTACCATGAATATCATTGCCATACCTGCTTTTTTCAACACGAGACTTTAGCAGAGGATATAACCCCAGAGATTTGCCAACGCGATTTAAAAACTCCCTTCGCACGATTTTAGACCGCATTTGGGTGAGTTCGCCTTCGTCAGCAGAGGGTAAGTTGTTATATAAATAGTTCCCGATTATTGCGCCCAGAACGGCATCACCCAGAAACTCGAGACGTTCGTAGTTTATTTTCTGTCCTGTTTCATCGACCTCTTCAAGAGACCGATGCGTAAAAACGCGTTCAAAAAGATAAATTTTTGTTGGAAGGTAATCAACAATTTCAGAGATGGTATGTTTAAAAGAATGTTTAGGTGATGGCTTTTTTAAAAATGAAATCAGCCGCTTCATAAATCACACGAATTTCCGCATCACCACACAAGCATTATGACCACCAAACCCAAAGGTGTTGCTCATGGCTACATTTACTTCTCTTTTTTGCGCGTTGTTAAAAGTGAAATTGATTTTCGGATCTATACTATCATCATCCGTAAAGTGGTTGATGGTTGGCGGCACAATACTGTGTTTTATTGAAAGTATGGTTGAAATCGCTTCAATTGCCCCAGCAGCGCCAAGTAAATGTCCGGTCATGGACTTCGTGGAGTTGATGTTCATGCTGTAGAGATGCTCCCCAAAAACTTTTTTCAATGCTCCAGACTCAGCCACATCTCCCAAGGGAGTTGATGTTCCGTGCATGTTTACTGCATCAACCTCAGAGGCGCTGATACCAGCGTCTTTTAATGCGTTTTTCATAACAAGAGTCGCCCCATTTCCATCTGGATGAGGAGCGGTCATATGGTAGGCGTCGGCAGATAAACCGCCACCGATAATTTCACCATAGATTTTAGCGCCTCTTTTTTGAGCGTGTTCGAGAGTTTCTAAGACCAAAGCACCCGCACCTTCACCAAGAACAAAACCATCACGTTCTTTATCAAAAGGACGGGAGGCAGTATTTGGGTCGTCATTACGAGTTGACAAGGCGTGCAAAGCGTTAAAGCCAGCAACACCAGCAATAGCGATACAGGCTTCAGACCCTCCAGAAACCATCACGTCGGCGTACCCTAAGCGGATATAGTTTAAGGCATCAATCAAGGCATTGGCTGAGGAAGCACAAGCAGAAACAGTCGCAAAATTAGGCCCTTGAAACCCATATTTTATCGAAATCATTCCAGGAGCAATGTCCGGAATCATTTTTGGTATAAAGAAAGGGTTAAAACGAGGAGTTCCATTTCCTGCGGCAAAATCTAGCACTTCGTTTTGGAAGGTTTCAAGTCCACCAATTCCGGCACCCCAAATCACTCCGACACGTGTTTTGTCCAAAGTGTCATGGTTTAAGCCAGCATCGAGAATGGCTTCGTCACTCGCCACCATAGCGTATTGAGTGAACTTATCCATCTTACGCACCTCTTTACGATCAAAATGATCGTTAGGGTCATACCCTTTGAGCTCGCAAGCAAATTGAGTTTTAAATTTTGATGCGTCAAAATAGGTTATGGGTGCACCCCCACTCTTTCCAGAGACGAGTCCATCCCAATAAGCAGAAACGTTGCTACCTATAGGGGTCAACGCGCCAAGACCTGTTACGACAACGCGTTTTGTTTGCATAAAAAATTATTTACCGCCCTCTATGTATTGGATAGCTTGTCCAACTGTGGCAATGTTTTCGGCTTGATCGTCAGGAATTTGAATATCAAATTCCTTTTCAAATTCCATGATAAGCTCTACGGTATCTAAAGAGTCTGCACCCAAATCGTTTGTGAAACTCGCTTCTGTGACGACTTCGTTTTCATCGACACCTAGTTTATCTACGATTATGGCTTTTACACGTGATGCAATATCAGACATATAAGAAGTTTTTTAATGTTAGTTTGGGGACAAAAATAAGAAAACTTTGGGTCTAACAAGTTAATCACGCAAAAATCTTGCCTGTTTTGTAAATTTACATTGCTTCGTATTCGTACGCGTGACTGATAATCCGTAGGTTTGTACTTGGAATCAAAAAGATGACCAAGCTTCACAAAATTTTGATTTTTGCTTCTGGATCAGGATCAAATGCAGAACAAATCATAAGGCATTTTTCTCCGAATCCTAATGTCGAGATTATGGGAGTGTACTCTAATAACCCTTCGGCCTTTGTACTAGAGCGCGCTAAACAACATGGAGTATTTACAAGCACTTTTGACCGGTCACACTTCACAAATCCAGCCGGATTGCTGGTGGAGCTTTTAGAAAAAAAACCTGATTTAATTATTCTTGCAGGCTTTCTTTGGAAAATACCCTCAGCGATAATTGTTGCATTTCCTAGTAAAATCATCAACATACACCCTTCGCTATTGCCGAAATACGGCGGAAAAGGGATGTACGGGATGCATGTGCACGAAAAAGTTGTCGAAAATGGCGAAAAAGAAGCAGGAATTACCATACATTATGTAAATAAAAACTATGATGAAGGCGCCACCATATTTCAAGAGAGCTTTCTTTTGTCACAAAACGAAACAGCAGGTTCACTAGCTAAAAAAATTCATGCTTTGGAATACGAATATTTTCCTAAAGTAATTAGAGAATTATTGACTTTAAAAGCTAAAAAAAAATAGTGCTTTAAAAAATGAAGAAAAGGCAAAAATATTATGTTGTTTGGTTTGGAAATCCAGCTGGAATATTTGATT
>Ga0102818_1000380_pt1 | contig 10563 bp, 2 predicted proteins | sample ColrivemetaGS571_FD_78190 | JGI IMG/M metagenome (GOLD analysis project Ga0102818, IMG submission 78190) | Estuarine microbial communities from the Columbia River estuary - Ebb tide non-ETM metaG S.571 | ecosystem: Environmental > Aquatic > Marine > Intertidal zone > Estuary | place: USA... | reverse complement strand
TAATAATCAGGAATTGTATCTGGATTTGTTGGATGATTTGCATCTGTATTTAAAAAATAATCTAGTCCAGAAATATTTCCTTTAAAAACACCATCCGTTGTATTACTAACAGTTATATGAGTTAATTTTATTCCGTTCAGACCATATCCTATAAATTCAAAACTAGGAGTGGTTGATGAATCCGGATTAAATTTAAATCTTATTAGATTGGCACTGAACTGTTTTAAACCGTTTACATCAATTAATTCCTCAAAGGTTTCGTTGTCATAATTTTTATCAATAATTAATTGATTGTTAGGATCTAAAAGTGTAATATTTTTGTTTGTTGGAAAAACTTGAAGCTCAAAGTATTCTCCGCCGACAATTGAATGCGATTCTGGCTGACTAGTTAGTTTTAGATTTAAATCTTCACTTAAAGAATTAAGACTATATATAATACTAGATTCTGACGAATTTTGAGGAATTTTAGTTTCAAAATTACCGTCAATAGAACCTGTAATAGAATTAACTGTGGTATCTGCAAGACCGTTTACTTTTGATTCTACAGTAATATTTAGTGTTATAGGTAAGACAACATCTTTATTAGTAATTATTGGACTATTTAAGTCGGTTAAATCAAATACAACGTTTCCATTTGATTCGTTTGAATTTAAAATTCCATCGTTATCTAAGTCTAAATCTATATTATCAATTATTCCATCATTATCAGAATCATTGGGACAGATGCTAACTGGAATGACACCAGATTTAAAATCTCCGTCACTTCCAAGACATGTTATAGATCCAACTAGTCTGTAACTACCTGGTTTTGATGGTTTGTAAACTAAATCATCAATTTGAGAATTTGAAGCAATGGCCCAGTTATTTCCGTCAAATTCCTGCCATTGCCATGTGTCAAAAAAATCAGGATTTGTCATTTCAAATCCATTTCCATTAAATATGTATTCACCAGTTGTTGGATCAATTTCAACACAAGTTCCAAGACTTTGTAATGTTAAATCTATTGAGGTTGATGGAGGAGTGGCAAAACCTGCATAAAAACCTCCAGAAGTTGCATAGTCACTTCTATTATAATATGCTACATAAAGCTCATCGTTTGATTTAACCTGAATATCACCGACAAGATCAGCAATACTTAATGTTAAGTAGCCTGGCTTTCCAATAACTTCGTTTGGGAATAAGGACGTGGAGTCATAAGCTGTGTAAGTATAAGTTCCCGACTCATCACTTCCTGTATTAATTTCTAAAGTTGCATCTTTTTTGAAAACAATTGAAATACTTCCTTCATAATTTTTATCTCCAATTTTATCTATTTGAGCTATGTTGTTGATATCATCTTGAGCATCTTCGCTAATTGGAGGAACAAAAAACATTCCTTGGTTTGCATTAACTGCATTTCCTGATCCGTCAATTCCAACCCCTTGATATGCAAACACAGGATGAGTATCTCCTTGAGTTCTAACATACATGTTTGCACCAATTCCGGTTGCAGAATATTTGTCTCCTTCAATAATTACAAAATCACCAGCATTTAATGTTTCATAAACCGTAGTCTGGTCATTTAAATAAATTTCAGTATTGTTTTTATCAGCAACAAGAATAACATTTTCAAAATCATTATTTCCAGCAGTTCTAACAAAAATATATTCGTGACCAACTTTTTCAACTGGAACTATTTGATCAACTCCTTGATCTCTTCCATTACTACTTTGGGCAAATGTTCCGTTAGATGAGCCAACTGTAACTGCGATTGGTTTTGTCGGATCTTCAATTCCGTTCTCATCAATTGATTGAATTAACGCCCCAAAAAGTGCAAATCGATTGTTTTGAACATTTGAGGTACTTGCTTCAACTGCGAAAATATAGCTTTCACCTTTCATTAACTCAACCTCAACTGGCACCCCATTGTACCCACCGATGTTAAGAATATTAGAGCTTCCATTTGCATTTGGAAATGAAGCTTTTATTATTGTGTTATCTTCGGAAGCTATTATGGAAACATAACTTAAAAAATCGTTTTGTTGAACAGCAGTGGTTCGATCTCCCATAGGCATCATAGCCGTTCTAAAATGTGTTCCTAAACCCGCAGTTCCTTTGGATGTAAAAGCACCACCTTGAAATCCAGCATTATACCTTACAGAAACGTAAATAGGACAAGAGGCTGTAATTATATAACCTCTGTTGTTTATAACAGATGCTGATAAATTTGAATTTACAGTTAATTGAGTATTGTTTCCATTTCCAATATCATATCGAATAGGGCTTGTGTTGTTAAATGTTCCAGAAATTGTCCCGCCACCAATAATTTGAATATCGTAATCTACATCAGCTTCACTTGGTGTTGATAAATAAATGTATTGATCGGCTATTGAACCGGAATTACTGGTTAGGGGTGGGATATAGTGAACTTTACTTATCTGTGAAAACAGACAATTTACATTGAAAATGAAAAATATAATAAGTAAAAAGCTTTTTTTCAAAAGAACTATTAAATTTAAAAATCAAATATAAGAGTAATATTAACCTATAACTAAGTTTTATTAATAACAATTATTAAGCCACTTTTCTTATGTTATTGAATTTGTTTTGCATAAATTTATATGTTAAGAATACAACAACTTTAAAATGAAAAACAAAAATAACAGGCGCGCTGCTTTAGTATATCATGCTAAACCAAATCCTGGAAAAATTGAAGTTAATCCAACTACTAAATATAGTAGTCAAAGAGATTTAGCTCTGGCTTATTCCCCTGGAGTTGCATTCCCATGTTTAGAAATTGAAAAAGAGCCTTCAAATGTTTATAAATACACCGCTAAAGGAAATCTTGTTGCTGTAATTACAAATGGAACCGCTGTTCTAGGGCTTGGTGATATTGGGCCTGAAGCCTCAAAACCTGTGATGGAAGGAAAGGCCCTTTTGTTTAAAATTTTTGCTGGTATTGATGTATTTGACATTGAAATTGATGCTAGTGATCCAGAGAAATTTATAGAAACAGTTAAAAATATTGCGCCAACTTTTGGAGGAATAAATCTTGAAGACATAAAAGCGCCTGAAGCTTTTGAAATTGAAAAAAGATTATCGGAAGAACTAGATATTCCAGTTATGCATGATGATCAACACGGTACTGCAATTATCTCAGCAGCTGCCTTATTAAATGCTTTAGAGCTTGCTGAAAAGAAAATTGAAAAAGTTAAAGTAGTTGTTTGTGGCGCAGGAGCTGCAGCTATTTCTTGTACTAGAATGTATAAGGCTTTAGGGCTTAAAAAAGAAAATATTGTAATGACTGATAGCAAAGGAGTTATTTCAGTTAAAAGAGACAATTTAACAAAAGAAAAAGCAGAATTTGCAACTAAAAGAGAGTTGAGTAATCTTAAAGAAGCTATGGTTGATGCAGATGTTTTTATAGGTCTTTCTAAGGCTGATATGGTGACACCTAAAATGCTATTGTCGATGGCTAAAAGCCCTATTGTTTTTGCGATGGCTAACCCTGATCCAGAAATTAATTATTCTTTGGCTATGAAAACAAGAAAAGATATAATTATGGCTACTGGCAGATCAGACCATCCTAATCAAGTTAATAATGTATTAGGATTTCCTTTTATTTTTAGGGGAGCGCTTGACGTTAAGGCCACTAAAATTAACGATGAAATGAAAATGGCTGCTGTAAAGGCTTTGTCTGCACTGGCTAAAGAAACAGTTCCTGAATTTGTTAATATAGCCTATGACAAAACAAAACTAACTTTTGGTAAAGATTATATAATCCCAAAACCTTTTGATCCAAGATTAATAACTAAAATTCCTCCGATGGTAGCAAAAGCCGCTATTGATTCTGGAGTAGCACAGGAGCCAATTGAAAATTGGGATAAATATGAAGAAGAACTTCACAGTAGGTTATACAGTGACAAAAAAATTGTTTTTGCTGAAGCAGATCATTTGGATGTTTTAAAAGCCGCCCAAATAGTTAGTGAAGAGGGTATTGGGTTTCCTGTTTTACTTGGAGACGTCGATATTATAAATGAATTAAGACAAGAAATTGAATTTGACGACCAGGTAATTATAATTGATCCTAAATCTGATTCAGAGAAAAAAAATCGAGAAAAGTACGGAACTAGTTTTTGGAATAAAAGAAAAAGAAAAGGAGTAACTCTGCTGGATTCTATTGATAAAATGAAACAGAGAAATTATTATGCAGGAATGATGCTAAGTAGTGGCGATGTTGATGCTTTAATTTCGGGTTATTCAAGAAGCTATCCAGCCACATTTAAGCCTATTATTGAAACAATAGGAAAGTCTAAAGGAATAAATAAAGTTGCTACAACTAATCTTATGATTACAAATAAAGGTCCTTTATTTTTCTCTGATACTTCGATAAATATAGATCCCTCCTCAAAAGATTTAGCTGTAATAGCAAAAATGACTGCTGAAACTGTCAAAATGTTTGGAATAAAACCAATTATTGCTATGGTTTCTTACTCAAATTTTGGATCATCTTCTCATCCTATGGCTTCAAAAGTAAATCAAGCTGTTAAGTATTTACACAGGTATTATCCTGACCTTAATGTGGATGGTGAAATTCAAAGTGACTTTGCTTTAAATAAAGAAATGCTTTCTAATAAATTTGAATTTTCTAAATTATCTGGTAAAAACGTAAACACTCTAATATTTCCAAACTTAGATTCAGCAAACACAAACTATAAACTTGTAAAAGAACTTGATAAAGCTTTATCAATAGGCCCAATAATGATGGGAATGTCTAAAGCAGCTCACATAATTCAATTAGGTGCAAGTGTAGATGAAATAGTTAATATGTCTGCTTTAGCCGTAGTAGACGCACAAAAAAAAATAAAACTTAAATTATGATAACTCAAATAAAGGGAAGGCTAGTAGAAAAATCTCCAACTGAGCTAGTTATTGACTGTAACGGACTGGGGTATTTAGTTAATATATCTTTGAATACATTTTCTTTGCTTTCAGATTCTGAAAACATATCACTTTACACACATCTTCAAGTAAAAGAAGATTCACATACTTTATTTGGTTTTTATGAAAAAACAGAGAGAAATCTTTTTAGAAAATTAATATCAGTTTCAGGAATTGGAGCGAGTACTGCAAGAACGATGCTCTCGTCCTTGAATCCTGAAGAAATTCAAAGAGCTATACTTTCTGAAAATGTTTCGACTATTCAATCTGTAAAAGGTATTGGTCTTAAAACTGCTCAAAGAGTTATTATTGAACTTCGTGATAAGGTTAGTGGAATTAACGAAGGTTCAGATCTTAATTCAACTTTAGCTAACTCGAAAAGAGAGGAGTCTTTATCTGCACTAGAGGTATTAGGCTACAGCAGAAAACAAACATCCAAAGTTGTAGATAAGTTAATTAGTGAGATCTCCGAAATCTCTGTTGAAGAGATTATTAAAAATGCATTGAACAAACTGTAGTGTATTGATTAAAAATATTTTAAATAAAAAAGTTTTTTTTATCTCATTTGTTTTAATAACATTATCTAATAATAGTGTTTTTGGACAAAGAGTAGTTAATTTAGACACTATTGAAAACACAGTTTATTTAGGAAATTTTAAACTAAAAACCCCTTCTTTATTTAAATCAAAATATACTTATGATCCAATTTCTAATAAATATATTTATAACACAAAAATTGGAAAAATAGATATCGGAATTCCTCTTGTATTAACACCTGAACAATATAGAAAACGAGTAAGAGAAGAAAGTATTAAAAGTTATTTTTCTGAAAAATTAGATTTATTAAAAGACGAAGAAGTAGGTGAGGACTCAAAACTCAAAAATTTACTTCCTGATTTGTATGTAAATTCTAATTTTTTTCAATCCATATTTGGAGGAGATAAAATTGAATTAGTTCCTCAAGGCTCTATTTCGATGGATATTGGAGCTAGATATCAAAAAAGTGATAATCCTTCCATTCCCTCTAGAAATCAAAGTAGTATTGGTTTAGATTTTAATCAAAATATTAATTTGAGTATGAACGGAAAGATAGGTGAAAGGTTAAGTATTAGTTCAAATTATGATACTCAATCTACATTTGATTTCCAAAATTTATTAAAATTAGATTATACACCAACAGAAGATGATATTATTCAAAAAATTGAGTTAGGAAATGTAAGCATGCCTTTAAGTGGTTCATTAATTTCAGGGGCTCAAAGTTTATTTGGCTTCAAGACTCAATTAAAATTTGGCAATACAAATGTTACAGCCGTGTTGTCAGAACAGAGATCCGATTCTCAAACTGTCGTTTCTAAAGGCAGCGGAAGTTTTGAAGAATTTTCGATATTACCGCTTGATTATGATGAGAATAGACATTTTTTTCTTGGGCAATATTTTAGAGATAAATATGAAAAAACTATTAAAACATATCCTTACTTAAATACTCAAATTAAAATTTCTAGAATTGAAGTATGGGTCACAAATCGGTCTAGTCAAACTCAAAGTGTAAGAAATGTTATAGGCTTTCAAGACCTAGGAGAGTCAAATCCTGAAAAAACACAATTAGATAAATATTATTCTAATTTTTTTTTAAAACCTGGAGTCAATACTTACCCTGATAATTCGGTTAATAAGTTAGACCCTGATGAAATAGGAAATGGACTTTTAAATTTGTCAATTAGAGAAATTTCTAAATCAAAAGAAGGATTTGGACCAATTTCTAATCTGGTTAATGAAGGTGTTGACTATTCAGTTTTAGAAAATGCTCGAAAACTTGAACTTAATGAATACAAACTTCATGATAAGCTGGGTTATATTTCTTTGACTCAACCTTTAAATAACGATGAAATTTTAGCGGTAGCTTTTCAATATAGTGTTGGAGGGCAAGTTTATCAAGTTGGTGAGTTTGCTAATGACGGGATAGACGCTACATCACTTTCTGGACAATCAGGACAACAACAAATTTCAAATAATAGTTTAATTCTTAAATTATTGAAAAGTAGCATAACAAATGTGAATCAACCAATATGGGATTTGATGATGAAAAACATTTATTCTTTAGGATCCCAAATTAACAAAGAGGATTTTAAACTGAATATTTACTACAGTAATCCTTCTCCACTAAATTACATTCAACCTGTAGACCAATCTTCATGGCCTGAAAACATTAACGGGAAAACATTACTTTCTTTGTTTAATTTGGATAATTTAAACATGAACAATGATGTTCAAAAAGGAGGTGATGGATTTTTTGATTTTGTCTCAAATGTAACAATTGATTCTAGAAATGGGTTAGTTATATTTCCGTCAATAGAACCTTTTGGAGAGTATTTATTTAACAAATTAAAATCACCAAATAACGGAGCAGAAGATTATAATAATCCTGTATCATATAATTTGAATCAGAAAAAATTTGTTTACAATGAAATATATGAATCTTCAAAAATTGTGGCTGAAAAAGAGTCAAAAAAAAATAAATTTGAGATAAAAGGTTCTTATAAAACAACTGGTGATGTAGGCGGAATAGCTATTGGACAATTTAATATTCCAAGAGGGTCTGTAAAAGTCACAGCTGGCGGAAGACTCCTTCAAGAAGGACTTGATTATACAGTGAACTACCAGGCAGGTAGAGTACAAATACTTGACGAATCTCTAAAAAATTCGAATATACCAATCGAAATATCAACTGAGAGTAATTCTTTTTATTCTCAGCAGAAAAAAAGATTTTCAGGAATTAATATAGAACATAAGTTCAATGATAATTTTATTGTTGGAGGAACATTAATGAATTTGAGTGAAAGATCCATTAGCCAAAAGGCGAATTATGGAGTTGAACCAGTTAACAATACAATGATTGGTTTTAACGGAACATATTCTTCAAAAGTTCCTTTTTTAACAAGACTGGTTAATAAATTACCTAATATTAATTCAGATGTTGAGTCTAATATTTCTTTTAAAACAGAATTTGCTTACTTGCATTCTGGAACTCCAAAAAACTCAGGATTTGATAATGTTGCAACTGTGTATGTAGATGATTTTGAGGGATCGGAAACAAATATTGATTTAAAAGATACTTCTTCGTGGAATTTGTCAAGCACACCAATTGGAGTTGAGGGTTCTCAGTTTGGAACAGATGATTTAAGGACAGGATTTAATCGCGCAAAATTAGCTTGGTACAATATTGACCCTATCTTCTATACTAGACAAAGACCAAGTGAAATTAGTGATAATGAGATTTCTAAAAATGAAACAAGAAGAATTTTTATTGAAGAAATTTTTCCTCAACAAGATATTGTTCAGGGTCAATCTCGAATTCAAAACACTTTTGACCTTAGTTTTTTTCCAAATGAAAAAGGACCTTACAATAATAATTTGAACCAGGATTTTTTAAATAATTCAAAAAGTAATTGGGCAGGAATCACTAGAGATTTATCTTCCACTAATTTTGAAAAAGCTAATGTAGAATTTATTCAATTTTGGCTGTTAGATACTTTTAGTGATAATGATTCAAACTTAAATAACTTAGGAAATCTTGTTTTAAATCTTGGAAATATTTCTGAAGATATATTAAAAGATGGAAAAAAATTATATGAAAATGGACTTCCAATTGTCAATTCTCCAGAAATAGTGAATGAATCAAACTGGGGAAAAACACCTGCTACTCAATCTCTGATTTATTCTTTTGACTCTGATGAAAACAATAGAGTGTTACAAGATTTAGGGTACGATGGTCTTAACGATATACAAGAAATAGATAAGTACAATAATGGATCTTCAAACGATCCTGCGGGAGATAATTATCAATATTATATTGATGCAAATGGAGGAATATTAAATAGGTATAAAAACTATAATGGAACCCAAGGAAATTCTCCAATAAACGTTGGCAATACTGGAAGAGGTTCAACTACAGTTCCAGATAATGAGGATGTTAATCAAGACAATACTATGAATACAATTGATAGTTATTTTGAGTATAATGTTCCAATTACTAAAAACATGAGGGTTGGAAATCATCCATTTATAAGTGATGTTAGAAATGATGTAAAAGTTGATCTTCCTAACGGAAACTCTATTACCACAAGGTGGATACAATTTAAAATACCGGTATCAAGTCAATTTTATAAAAGTAGTAGGTACAGTTCGTTTTTTAAAGCGGTTAATGGAATTGATAATTTAAGATCAATAAGATTTATGCGAATGTATTTAGAAGGGTTTGAAAGCCCTGTTACCCTCAGATTTGGAACCCTAGATCTGGTTAGAAGCGAATGGAAGAGATATACTAAAAACTTAAATCAAAATAATATAAGTTATCCAAATACTTCAATCGAAATAGGATCTGTTAATATTTTAGAAAACGAAAACAGAACTCCTGTGAATTATATTCTTCCACCTGGAGTTGAAAGAGAGGAGATAAATTCAAACAGTACAATTGTTAGACAAAATGAGCAATCACTTTCAATTAAAGTAAATGATCTTCAACCAAAAGATTCTAAAGGGGTTTATAAGAGTATAGATTTTGACATGAGACAGTACAAGTCCTTAAAAATGTTTATTCATGCTGAGTCTATTGAGGGAAGTAATAAACTTCCTGGTGAAGGAGCAGAAGAGGAATTTGATGAAAGATTAGTGGGGTTTTTAAGAATAGGGTCAGATTTAACAGATAATTATTATCAAATTGAAATCCCTTTAAAACCAACATCTTATAATTCTGGAAGTTCAAATAGGTTTAGTGCTGATCAAGTGTGGAATCCAGATTTCAATTCAATTGATTTCTCTTTGGAAAAGCTAACTCAGATTAAAGCCAAAGCCATGAGTCAGAATAATATATCTGAGGTTCTATATTTTAATGATGATTTAGAAATAATCGATGAATTTTCAAAAATCTCAGAACTTCCTGGTGATAAAAAATATAAGTATGCAATTATAGGAAACCCAACTATAGGAGCAATTAAAAATATTATGATTGGATTAAAGAATCCTTCACAAGTTAATGGTGATTTATTAAGTGGAGAGGTTTGGTTTAATGAGCTTAGACTTTCTGAAATAGATGGTAAAGGTGGATGGTCCGCACTAGCTTCACTTGATGCTAACCTTGCAGATTTTGCACAAATTTCTTTAACTGGTAAAATGTCAACAATTGGGTTCGGGTCTATAGATAAATCACCTAATCAAAGAAGCAGAGAGGAGTTAAAGCAGTATGGGTTAATTAGTAGTTTAAATTTAGGTCAACTGTTGCCTAATAAATGGGAAATTCAAATACCAGTTTCTTACAGTATTTCTGAAGAATTTTCAACTCCAGAATACGATCCTTTTTTTCAAGACATTAAGCTTGAGGATCGTATAAATTCAGCTACTAGAAATTCACAAAAAGATTCAATAAAAAGTCAAGCAATTAGTTATAGAAAAGTAAGTAGTATTAATTTATTAGGTGTTAAAAAAAACAGATCTGCTGAACAAAAAGAAAGAGTTTATGATATTGAAAATTTTGATTTTTCATACAGTTATAATCAGGAAATTCAGCACGATTATGAAATTGAGAATTTCTCTAAAAAAACAGCTAGAGTTAGTTCTGCTTATAATTTTACTTTTAATCCTTTTGTT
>Ga0102818_1000353_pt1 | contig 10888 bp, 10 predicted proteins | sample ColrivemetaGS571_FD_78190 | JGI IMG/M metagenome (GOLD analysis project Ga0102818, IMG submission 78190) | Estuarine microbial communities from the Columbia River estuary - Ebb tide non-ETM metaG S.571 | ecosystem: Environmental > Aquatic > Marine > Intertidal zone > Estuary | place: USA... | reverse complement strand
AAGATGGTGCTGCAGAGAGCTGGGAGCAATCTAAATTTGAGCAGTACCCCCTTATTTCTGTTATGACCTTCCTTACCAGTATGCAAAGCGATATTCGTACCGCTGAAGCGAACGTTATCGGTTTCTTACATGAAAACATTAATGCTACGGATATCAAAGTCACAGGTGTGCGTGCGGTAGTCATGCCTAAGTCGAAATTCGTTACTCAAGGTGATGAATATGAAGCGGAAATTTTCCTTGCCGCTTTTGATGATACAAAAGATCCAGAATTCTTGATCAATGGTGAAGCATTGGATCCTGAGAGCGTTAGCGGTGGTGTTGCAACGATAAAATTCCCCGCCACCCGCACGGGAACCATCGAGTGGAACGGTAAAATATTGTTAGAGGCTAACGGCGAAACGAAGGAATATGAGATTTCGGAATCGTACAACGTTGCCCCTCCAAGTGTCGTTATCTCTCCAACCAAAATGAATGTTCTTTACCGTGGCGTAGATAATCCACTAGAAATTTCTGTTCCTGGCGTTGATCCGGCCAATATAGTAGTGAACGGTCGAGGTGTCAAAAAATCTGGTCAGAATTACACTGCTGATGTCACCAGAAACTCAGGTGGTACCATGCAGATATCCGTCGGTGTTCGTGACGCGGAGGGAAAAGTAAAGTCAATGGGGAAGAAAACATTTCGTGTTAAAAACCTTCCTGACGCTAACGGAACTATTCTAGGTTTTTCGGAGGGGGTAAGAAGCGGAAGCTTTATTAAAAACAATACGATAAATGCAGAATTTAAAGACTTTGATTTTGAGCTAGACCTCAAAGTTTTAAGCTTTGAAATTGTCATTCCTCCATTTGCGCCAATACCATGTAGAGGTAATCGACTTACAAGTGATGCTAAATCGGCACTAGATAAAGCTAAACCAGGTGTTTCAATAGTTATTAGAAACATCAAGGCTACGACTGCCAAGGGTTTAAAACCCAGCGTCAATTCTATGATATTTGATTTGAACTAATTATGACAAATTTCAAACTCTTTTTGTGCGCGCTTAGCTTCTTTGCCTTTTCAGGAGGAACTCTGCATGCGCAAGTACTTGATCCCTCAGACGATGGCATCATTCCAGAGGCGACTAAGCACTTTAGAAACAATCGCGTAGTTCCTTATCCTCATTTGCGCCAAGACGACATGCTTTGGTCAGAGCGTCACTGGGAGAGAATAGATTTACGTGAAAAGATCAATCTTTCATTGTATTATCCCATAAAGCCAATGCCGGATCGAAAAGCTTTATGGAATGTGCTCTTAGATGGGATACTTGTTGAAAATACAATCACTGAAATATTCCGTGATGACCGCTTTGAACTTCCTTTAACTGTTGAGGAAGTAAGAAAGCAAATCGAGCAGTATGATAGTATTCCGGATCCAAATGATCCGTTTGGGCCTCCTGCTTACATTGATACCATAACGATCAAAGCAAACAGTGTGATTGCTTACCATCTTAAAAGTGATTGGTATTTCGATAAACAACGAGGTGAGCTAAAGAATAGAATTATAGGAATTTCCCCAGAAGTAAGAGATCCTAGAAATCCTTCTTTGACATACAATCCATTTTGGATTTGGTTCCCCGACGCACGCTACGCTATGGCAACATCTGTGGCTTACAACGAAAAGAACAACAACCAGCGTCTGACCTTTGATCAAATTATGCATTTTCGCAAATTCAATGCTGTAATCACAAAAATGGATAACGTTTACGACCGGACCATTGCAGATTACAAACGCAATAGTGCAATGAGTCAGCTACTTGAGGCTGCGGCTATTAAAGAGGATTTGAGAAATAAGGAGCACGACATGTGGACCTTCTAATCGAATCTAATTACAAGCAAAACACAGAAACTCCTGCTACCTTTGTAGCGGGAGTTTTTATTTTATGAAATACGTAGATTATATCGTTGTTGGCGGAGGTATATCCGGCTCCGTATTGAGCTATACTTTAATGAAGTATGGCGCGAGCGTGCATGTGTTTGACTTACCTAAGGAGAATCAAAGTTCAGTAGTCGCATCAGGCCTCTGGAACCCTGTCGTTTTAAAACGCATGAAGAAAGTTTGGAAGGCCGATGAAATGATGGAAACGCTTCAAAGAGTGTATCCAGCAATGGAAAATTGGACGGGGAAGAAATTTTACCACTCCCTGCCTATTCGAAGAGTCTTCCATAGTGCTGGTGAGCAAAATCAATGGATAGCGCATTCAGATCATCCCTCCTTCTCCCCTTACCTAAACGAAAGTATTTCGAGCCTTCCAGAACACATTATTGCCGCGCATGGCTCGGGAATAATGAAACAGACCGGGCGGATTAAGGTCAAGGCCATGCTGGCAGCCGTTAGAGCAACCTTAAAAGTCAGTGGCAACTTCACTGAAGAGAAGTTTAACTGGAGCCAACTAGAATCGCATGGGGATGGCGTTAAGTACGGTTCGCTCGGTGCACACGCTGTTATCTCCTGCGAGGGCGCGCAGACCGCTTTACGTGAAAGTAAATTGGAGGTTACTGGCTTTGCGCCCGTTAAAGGGGAAGTCATCACCGTTAAATTGGAAAAAGATTTAGGTAAGGAGTGCATTCATCAAGGTCACTTTATGATCGGCGAAGGAAACCATGAAGCGCTTGTGGGTGCCACCTATGCGTGGGAAGGATTCCGTGATGGTCCCAGCTCAATAAAACGAGCTGAACTTGAGGAACATGTTCGGAAGGTTTGGGATGGATCCTTTGAAACCCTTACGCACAAGGCCGGTGTGCGTCCCGCTGTTAAAGACCGTAAACCGCTGATCGGGCCGCATCCAAAAGAGAAAAACGTTTGGATTTTTAATGGAATGGGTAGTCGAGCCATATTAATGACGCCCTATTTAGCCGAGAATCTTGCAGAACATTTCATGTACGGTACACCTTTGCTCGAAGAATGTCAACCAAAGCGAATGGTAAAGTAATGAGCAATCCCAATCGGGGCCGCTTGACTTAGCGGTAGCTCCATCTGGCGCTATTTACCTTCTTCATGAGTCTTTTCCCAATTTTTAATGGCCGCTTGATCATAGTGAACAAACAGTGAGAGCCAGGTAGTACGGGCAATTCGAAAGAGCAACGGACCAAGAAGTACGAGGAGAACACCCAACGCCGTAATGGTGGGCCACATACTCCAATCCATCCAAATACCGAAAATAATGTACACCGCGGCGAATAAGGCTACAGTGTACCCGTAACTGACGTACATAGCTCCATAATAGAAGTTAGGCTCAGGCTCAAAATTTTGATTACAAGCACTACATCGTTTATTGATTTCTGCAAAGCGTTTAAGGTTATAGGGGTTCTTATTTGGATAAATATTCCCTTCCATACAGTGCGGACACTTGGATTGTGTGATGGCGTAGAGTTTGGTACCTTTTAACATTTGGATTTATTCTGAAATGCAAGGTAAAATTAGGTGTTGTCGCGTAGTCATTTGATACTTTTGTCACAATGATTTTAGCAGTTAACAAAGCATCTCTATTCTTCGGTGGCCGCGCCATTTTCGATGAAGTAAGTTTTCAAATTAATCCAGGGGACCGTATCGGTCTAGTGGGACGTAATGGCGCCGGAAAATCCACCTTACTCAAACTCATTGCTGGCGATTATTCGCTCGATGGTGGGGCGATGAGCAAAGCCAAAGAAACTCGGATTGGGTTCTTACGGCAAGATTTAAAGATGGACATGGACAAAAGCATCATGGACATCGCCCGCAGTGCATTTGACGAAATTACTCGAATCAATATTCGCATTGAGGAGATCAACACGGCCTTTGAGGTTCGTACCGATTATGAAAGCGATTCATACAGCGCCCTAATCGACGAATTAAGTGAACTAAGTGAGCGCTTTGGCTTACTAGGTGGCGATAGCTTAGATGCCGATATTGAGTTGGTTTTGAAAGGGCTAGGCTTTGAACCAGAGGTTTTTGAAAATCCGCTCCATACTTTTTCTGGTGGCTGGCGTATGCGCGCAGAATTGGCCCGTTTACTGCTCCAAAAGCCTGATTTATTGTTGCTTGATGAGCCCACAAACCACCTGGATATTGAAAGTATTATGTGGCTTGAGCAACATTTGAGTGAGAGCAATCAGACACTACTTGTAGTGAGTCATGATAGAACGTTTCTGGATCATGTGACGAACCGTACCATTGAAGTGATGATGGGGAAAATCTATGATTTTAATGCACCGTATACGCGCTATTTGACATTGCGCGCGGATTTGCGCGAGAAGCAATTAGCAACCGCTAAGAACCAAGAGCGAGAGATTAAACAAACCGAAGAATTGATTGAACGATTCAGAGCGAAGGCGAGTAAAGCCTCTTTTGCGCAGAGTTTGATTAAAAAATTGGACCGTATGGAGCGCATTGAGGTGGATCAAGAAGATTCTTCCACCATGCATTTCAGATTTCTACCTGCCCCGCGAAGCGGTAAGGTCGTGGCTAAGGCGGAAGGTGTTGGTAAAAGCTATGACGAAAAATTGGTATTAAAAGGGGTCGATTTAGAAATCGAACGCGGCGATCGCGTCGCCTTTGTCGGGCAGAACGGTCAAGGTAAGAGTACATTGGTGAAGGCTTTATTGAAAGAGATATCTTCTGAGGGTACTTTGGAATTGGGTCACAATGTGTTGGTCGGTTATTTTGCTCAAGATCAAGCAGACGAACTTGATGGTAACAAAACTGCCCTGCAAACTATTGAGGATGCCTCACCTGAAGAAATGCGTAAGCATGCCCGCAGCATGCTGGGGTCGTTTATGTTTCGTGGAGAGGATGTTGAGAAAAAAGTAAAGGTGCTCAGTGGTGGTGAGCGCGGTAGATTAGCGCTTTGTAAGCTGCTGCTCAAGCCTATTAACTTTTTAGTAATGGATGAGCCTACCAACCACTTAGACATGAACAGTAAAGATGTTTTAAAAAACAGTTTACTAAGCTTTGAAGGGACACTACTGGTAGTCAGTCACGATCGTGAGTTTTTAGAAGGTCTGGTAACGAAAACGATTGAATTCCGGGACCACAAAGTAAAAACGCTGCTCGGTGGAATCGAATATTATTTGGAATACCGCAAAATGGAAACGATGCGTGAAGTCGAGGCAAAATCGGCTAAAGCCAAGAAACAGAAAGCAAAAAAGAATTCACCGGACGATAACGGGCTTTCTTACAGTGAACGGAAGCAATTTGAAAAGGAATTGCGCAGTGAAACGCGTAACTTAGAATCTATAGAACAAACTATTGAAGAGTTAGAAAATGCCATAAGGAATTGGGACGTACAGCTGGCCGATCCCAACGCCTGTAAAGAATTAATGGCCGATCAAGACTTTTATCCTAAATACGAACAAAAGAAGGCTGCACTTTCAGCCATAATGGAAGAATGGGAAGCATGCAATATCAGAAAAGAAGCTTTAGAGGAGCAATTGGGATCATCCTAATTAGCAGTGTATATGGTGGCCTTTGGGCACAACCTAAATTAGTTGTGCAGGTCGTCGTAGATCAAATGCGCGCGGAGTACCTCATCCGTTTCAATGACCAATTTGCCCGAGACGGAGGGTTTCGGATGTTGCTTGATAGCGGCTTCAACTATGCAAACACGCACTATAATTATGTTCCTACCTACACCGGTCCAGGACATGCCAGTATTTCGACTGGAACTACACCGAAGTATCACGGCATTGTTGCAAATGATTGGCTCGACGGCAGGAATAATTACGAAATGTATTGCGCGGAAGATACTACGGTTACTCCCGTTGGGACTATAGAAAAAAGCAGTAGACGGTCTCCAAAAAATCTCCGTGCCTTAACCTTTAGTGATGGAATCAAGCTACACACCAATAAACAAGGAAAAAGCTTCGGCGTAAGCGTTAAAGACCGCGGAGCCATATTTCCTGCCGGTCACTTTGCTGATGGGGCATATTGGCTCGATGGTGGCATGCATTTCGTCTCCAGTAGTTATTACAGCGATGTGCTACCCGGTTATGTGGAAAAGTACAACAGCAAGGAAAAGGCGATGCTCTTGATGAAAAAGGGGTGGAAATTGGAAATGGCTTCCCGCAAATACACAAATAGCCTGGAAGATGAAAATCCTTTCGAACCTAAATACAATGAGGGAAGTTCGAGTTTCCCTTACAATCTTGAGGCTATGATCCAATTAAAAGGTCTGAGCATGTTAAAAAACACGCCTGTTGGTAATGCATTGGTTTTAGACATGGCGGAACTTATTCTTGACGAGGAAGAATTAGGTCAAGATGAATTCACCGACTTTTTAGGTGTGAGTTTCTCTTCTCCCGATTACGCCGGCCATACATGGGGGGTTCGATCGCGAGAAGTACACGATATGTATTTAAAACTCGATGCACAGTTGGGTCAATTTATTCGTACCCTAAATAAAAAAGTGGGTGAAGGGAATTATATCATCTATCTCACAGCCGACCACGGTGGTAGTGAAAACCCAAATCACCTTGCAGATGGCGGCTATACTGTCCGTAATTACGCGAACGCAGATGTGGTTGCGCAGCTCAATGATCGCATCGTAAATGAATTGGACGTGCAGGTCAATTCAGAAAATGCGGTATCGAAAATCATCAACCACCATATTTATTTAAATGAATGGGCAAAACCCTTCACAGCAGAGATCGCGAAAATCACCGAGCAGATGGATCCATTTATTCACGTATATACCGCAGACGAAATTCGCCGACCTGGGGCTGAGGAACTTTCCTTAAAACTTCATGAGGGCTACCAAAGTCGTTTTGGAGGTGACCTCATTTTCCAACTGCAACCGAACGCTATATTCTATGGTCCCTATGGCTCTACCCATGGTACAGGTTATACCTACGACACACATGTTCCTTTTCTTATGATGGGCTTCGGTGTGAAGGCCGGAAAATCGTTCGACAAGTTGTACATAACGGATGTCGTAGACCGTGTTGCAGAGCGCAGTAATCTGCCTTATGCCCCCAATAGTTTATTACAATAATAACCTAGGGTTGGGGTAAACGTGGTTTTTTTGCTAATTTGAAGTAACAAAACACAAAACCACAATGAAAAAACTACTACTCCTGGCCAGTTTCGGCCTTATGCTCGCATCATGTGGCAATGCTTTCTGCGATTGTGATCTTTATGAAGACGATTACACCTGGGACGGATTCGAATACCAACTAAACAGCTCTGCACTGACCGTTGAAGACACTTGCTTGGATGCTGGAATCGTAGATTCTATCACATCAGGTGCCGGCGCTTACCTCAAAGTATTGCGCGTAGAGTGTCCTTAAAAACGGCAATATTCTTACAAAAAAAGGCGGCCCGCAAAGTCCGCCTTTTTTATACCGTCTAGTTTTTCCACCCAGACAAGATTCGAATAATCAACGAAATACAATAAATCAGTAACCCGTAGATCGAAGTTATACTACTGACCTTTAGTCCACCGGCTAATATCGATTGACTCACATCGCCTGCGGCCTCTATTGCTTCAAATGCTCCTAAAAGGCCGATGAGTTGACCTAAAAATCCAAATGCTATTGCAGCCAGGCCAAACTCCTTGAGTATAGGCTTTCGTTGAAGGGCAGCGTAAACGACACCGATCAAAAGAATTGTAAGGATGGACATAAATAACGGTCCTCCCATCATAAAATAATTCATAGCGTTTACGTTTTTCAATTAACGTAAAACTAAAAAAAGCCCGTTGCTTTCACAACGGGCTTTTATAAAACTATAAATCTGGTTTATTTCAAACCTTCTTCAATCATCTTATTGAATTCATCCAACTTAGGAAGAACTACGATACGAGTACGACGGTTCGCAGCGCGACCCTCACGTGTATCGTTCGAAGCAACCGGAATATACTCACCACGACCCGCAGCAGTCATACGCTCTGCAGCAATACCGTGTTCTGATTGTAGTACGCGAACAATGTTTGTTGCACGGCGAACTGAAAGCTCCCAGTTATCTTTCACACAATCTGTAGCAATTGGATCCGTATCTGTGTGACCTTCTACTAAGATTTCTAAGCCTGGCTTAGCGTTCATGATTTTAGCAACCTTGCCCAGGACGTTTTTCGCATCTTTACTTACGTAATCTGAACCTGGACGGAACATCAACTTATCACTTAAGTTAACGTATACGACGCCTTTCTCAACACTGATTTGAACATCATCATCGTTCATGTCGCCTAATACACCTTTCAATGAAGTAACCAAAGCAAACGTCACACTGTCTTTACGATTCATCGCATCTTGAAGACGTGTGATAGACGTTTCCTTCTCGTTGATACTTTCAAGGGTCTTCTCCATGTTCTGAGCGTTTGTAGCACTCATCGCAGTAAGATCTCCTACTTGCTTCATCAAACTTGCAGACTGTGCACGCAGTGTTGCCAATTCTTTAGCCTGAGCTTCCTTAGCTGCAGTAGCTGCTGCCAATTCCATTTTTGTGTTGCTTAATTTGTCCGCAGTAGTGTTCTGCAACGTCTCTAGCTCCACGTATTTTTGCTTGCTCACACAGCTTGTCAAAGACAAAGCGGCTGCCAAAGCCAATACAAATACCTTTTTCATTTTTTCTCTTTTGATTTCTAATGCAAAAATAAGAACTTAATTGAGCAAACAAGGAGTAAAACACGGGAATTCATTAAGTTCTCACCACTAAAATCTAAAAAAGATAAAAAAAACACTCTTGACCGCAGTATTGGCGGTCATTTCAGTAGTGGCTTTTGCACAAGAAAAAACCACAAAACACTGAAAAACACGCATGTACTGAAACCTGCGATCACGTTAAAGCCGGAGCCAAATCAGAGATGAAAGCCTGCTACAGTGCGGCGAAAGGTGAAGGTGAAGGTGAAGGTGAAGAATATGGCCATTGTACATCAGAAAAGTCAGCAGCAGCAATGGTTTCTGCGAAAAAAGCATGTTGCTCTGAAAAGAAATCAGGATGCGCGGATAGCGGAAAAGAATAGGCCAATGACCGAAAAATAGAAAAGCCCGCGGCTCGATGAGCCGCGGGCTTTTTTATTATCCTTATTTCACCTTGCCAGCGAGGTAGTCGTCGATAAACGTTCGCAAAGTAGTCTCCACGTCCAGGTTTTTCGCAATAATGGTCTTGTCTGCTCCCAGCACTAACTTTTTGGGTGTGGTCGGTATGTAGTAGTACCATAGAAAATTGGGACGATCAAAGTCCGATTCGAACCCGTTGATCCAATCCAAATCATTTTCTGCAATATATTTTTTCCAATTCGTGAATTCGTTCTCTAATGTCAATGCCACTATTTCTACTCCCTTATCCTTGTATTCATCGTAGAATTCTTTAAGTCTCGGGGTTTCTTTTTTACAATGTCCACATGTACTGTCCCAGAAATAAAGAATAGTAATGGGGCTCTGTACTTCCGAAAGCTTCAAACGCCCTTTATTCTCTGTGTCAAATGCAAAGTCTCGCGCCTTATTACCCACTAATTCTGTTGACAGCCCGTCTGACTTTTCTTTGATCTTCGCAAGATTTTCTTTGCTCACCCAGTCCGCATATCCAGTGTTATAAAAAGTCTGAGCCAACCAGACAAAAACCTTATCCTCTCCCATATAATTGGAGGTCTCGTAGTGATACGTTGCGCTACTGATGAATACTTTTCTGATCTGCTCATCCATAGGGCTATTTAATAGCTTATTGAGATGCTTTATTACGGAATCCGGATTATGCCCCAATACTTGTTCGAAGTATACCTTCTTGTTCTTCTCGAAGAAAGGGTTGATCAGCGTACTCTTGGAATACAAATTTGTATAATCCCAAAAATGCGAACGGAGCCAAAAGACATTAGTATCTGGATTAATCGGATAGATTTGTGGCAATAGGAAATCCTTCAAGGCGGCATCCTTGATTCCCAAAAGATAACGCTCTATTGATGTTTGCTCTGGCTTGGTGCTTAATAGCGACTTAAAACCATTAAACTCCTCAATGCCTGGACCTATCAAAGACACCTTTGATAGGTCGTTATAATCTGCTTCAATGGTTAAATTACCGCTCGAAATTACCAAATCAAAGGTATGTTCACCATCTATATAAAGGATAAATATTCCACGTTCCGCTTGCTCCCAAGCTGCTTCAAAACATCCATTCTTGACGGAAATCTCCTGCTTTACGGCGAGGCCTTTACCCTTTAAATAGGCTACTTTAACATTTGACAGCGTATCCGGGGCATTTGTGATGCACCCGCTAATGATGGGATTCGTTTGGCCAAACAAAATTGAGGTCATTAAAAATCCAGCTACTAAAAAAAGTTTACTCATGTTCATTAGGTAGGTTTATCAATTCATGCTAAAGTAACGAGAGATTAAAGAGACTCCAACGACGTACTCAACTTTTCATGCACGCCCTCAAACCATTGGATCAATTGGGTTGTAAGATTCGATTGTGATCGATTCACCAAAACCCGTCCATCGACTTCCACAATGGGTGTCAACTCACCCATAGATCCGGTTCCAAAGGCTTCATCCGCTGCATAAATTTCTGTTAATGAGACGTTACGCTCTTCTACCGTAATACCATTCGTACGTGCTAATTCTATCACTAAACCTCGTGTAATTCCATGAAGACAAGCATCGGCTGTGGGGGTAATCAACGTCTGATTTTTCACCATAAAAATATTGGTACCGTTCATCTCAGAAATAAACCCAAGGTTGTCCAACATTAATGCAGAATCTACACCGGCATGGTTGGCTTGAATTTTAGCGAGGATATTATTTATTAGGTTGTTGTGGTGAATCTTGGAATCGACATGCATGGGGCTATTGCGACGAATTGCGCTCGTCATGATACGAATCCCTTTTTCATTGTCGTAAACTGGAGGTTTCCATTCTGCCAAGACTATCAATGTCGGGCCACTTT
>Ga0102818_1000347_pt1 | contig 10976 bp, 9 predicted proteins | sample ColrivemetaGS571_FD_78190 | JGI IMG/M metagenome (GOLD analysis project Ga0102818, IMG submission 78190) | Estuarine microbial communities from the Columbia River estuary - Ebb tide non-ETM metaG S.571 | ecosystem: Environmental > Aquatic > Marine > Intertidal zone > Estuary | place: USA... | reverse complement strand
TATATAAAAATAAGTGTAATAATAATAGAATCCAGACACTAACATAAAAACACAAACGTGAGTATCGACTTTTATAAAACTTCTATTTTTTATATATATATTTGATCTCAGAAGTATATCGTAATACATTAAGAAATAAAAATATGAAGTTAGTAATCAAAGATTTAACAAAAACTTACAAGAATGGTGTAAAAGCTATTGATAATTTAACTATCGAAATAGGCACTGGAATGTTTGGCTTATTGGGTCCTAATGGGGCAGGTAAATCATCCTTAATGAGAACGATTGCTACCTTACAAAGTCCTGATGCTGGTTCCATTATGTTGGGAGATATCAATGTGTTAGAAGATCAGATGTCTTTAAGAAAAGTTCTAGGATATTACCGCAATCTTTTGGCGTATATCCTAAAATGTCTGCAGAAAATTTGTTAGATTATTTTGCAACTTTAAAAGGTATTTCCGATAAGAATGAAAGAAGCGCCATAATAAAAGAAGTTTTAGAAATTACGAATTTGTATGATGTAAGACGTAAAGATGTAGCTGGATATTCAGGAGGGATGAAACAACGTTTTGGAATTGCACAACTGCTTTTAAACAATCCTAAATTAATTATCGTAGATGAACCAACAGCAGGTTTAGATCCGGCTGAAAGACATCGTTTTTTAAATGTATTGCGTGAAGTTGGTACTAATTGTACCGTTATTTTTTCGACTCATATTGTAGAAGATGTAAAAGAATTGTGCAATGAAATGGCCATTTTAAACGGAGGTAGGATTTTAAAACATACAACTCCAATACAGGCTACTAAAGAAATTGAAGGAACTATTTGGCAGAAAACGATTGAAAGAGATCAATTAGATGAAAATGAAAAGTTATACAGTATTTTATCATCAAACTACAACCAAGACAATACATTGAATTTAAGAGTTCATGCTTCTGAAAAACCTTCAGAAGATTTTATTGCAGTTGCTCCCCAATTGGATGATGTGTATTTTATTGCTTTAAAACAAGATGAACCGCAACTTGTTTAAAATTCAATATTTAAAATTCAAAGAAAGAATTTAATCGTACACTTTTAAACAAATCAACAAATACAGATCAACAGCATGTTTTTAACAATATTTCAACAAGAACTAAAATACTGGTTTCAAAAACCAGCTTTTTATATTTATTTGGCCATTTTTTTGGGTTTATCATTTTTCTTATCAGCTGCTACTGCTGGTTTTTTCGATTCAGTTACCGCAACGATAGGTTCTTCTAGAATTGTAAACTCTCCTTCTGGGGTAAATGGTTTGCTTAATGGATTGACTGTTTTTATTTTCTTTTTATTTCCTTCCATAATCGGAGTTTCCATATACAGAGATTATAAAAGTGAAATGCACACAATTTTATATTCGTATCCGTTTACAAAATCTAATTATCTTTTTGCTAAATTTTTTAGTTCAATTCTAGTGGTGTCGATCATCGTTTTATCTATTGCACTTGGGATGATCATTGGATTTCGATTTCCAGGAACAAATACAGATATAGTAGGTTCTTTTCAACTCATTACCTATGTAAAAGCTTATTTGGTTTTTATTCTTCCTAATATTATATTATTTGGAGCAATTGTTTTTGCAGTGGTTACTTTTTCGAGAAATATTGCAGCAGGTTTTATTACCATAATTGTACTTTTATTTGTTCAAGGAGTTGTAGAAAGTTTGCTTTCTGAGCCCGAACAAAGATGGTTATTTGCGCTATTAGACCCTTTTGGATCTGGAGCAGTTAGTTATTACACAAAATATTGGACCCCTTCAGAACAAAATGAATTACACATTCCTATCAAAGAAATGATTGTATATAACCGTTTATTGTGGTTAGGAGTTTCCACTTTAATCTTTGGATTGGTTTATAAGTTTTTTACGTTTAGTCAAAACGCGATTTCTTTTTCATTCAAAAAATCGAAAGGAGAGCGAATTACAAAAACAAATTTCAGTGGAATTACAAGAATTACCTTACCAAAGGTGTCGTATGATTTTTCGTTCATTCAAAATTTAAAAACAACTTGGAAATTATCAAACATCGATTTTAAATACATTGTTACAAGTTGGGCATTTATTTGCATTGTCTTGGTCGGTTTGGTATTGATGCTTGTTGGGTTGTCTGAAATAGGAGATCTTCTGGGAACACCCACACTGCCAGTTACCTGGAAAATGTTGAATATTGGAGGTGTTTTTGCGGCTTCTATCAATATTTGTACCTTTTTATATGCAGGTATGTTGGTTCATAGAGCAAAAATTGCCAAAGTAAATCACTTAGTAGATGCAACTCCTATTCCCAATTGGACCCTTTTATTTTCTAAGCTGATTGCACTGATAAAGATGCAACTGCTATTATTAACCGTTATTATGGTTTCAGGAATCCTTTTTCAAATTTATAAGGGATATTATAATTTTGAAATAGGACATTATATCATGGATCTTTATTTCTTAGATTTTCTAAATTATTTAGTATGGGCTTTGTTGGCTATTTTTATTCAAACGTTGATAGGGAACCCTTATCTAGGCTTGTTTGCTTTATTAGTTATTTCTATTGGAATGCCATTTTTATCTCTGGCAGGGATAGAACAATCGATTTTTAAATACAATCAAGGACCAGGGTACAGTTATTCAGATATGAATGGTTACGGTGTCTTAACCCAATTTTTAGTATATAAAACGTATTGGATATTTTGTGGTTTGGCTTTGTTTGTTATGTCAGCATTATTTTGGGTTCGAGGAATTCCTGCATCATTTAGAGAAAGGTTTTCAGTGGCAATAGCAAGATTAAAAGGAGCTTATGCTCTTGGTTTGGTAGTGTTTTTGATTGCTTTTTTTACTTTAGGGTTTTCAATTTACCAAGCGACAGGAACAAAGGACAAAAGAACTTCCTCAAAAGAATTTGAATTAAGAAGTGTAGAATGGGAAAAGAAATATAAAAAATTTGAAGATTACAAACAACCCAGAGTAACAGCAGTTAATGCACATATGGATATTTATCCAAAGGAAAGATTCTTTGAAGCATCAGCAAAAATTCAAATGGTCAATAAAACGGAAACCCCCATAGACAGTCTTTTCTTAAATCATAATAATTTAAAAAGCACCTTCGAGTTTAGCATACCCAATCAATTAGTTTCTGAGGATACCATCCATAATTTCGATATTTATTATTTCGAAAATAAAATTATGCCTGGTGATACTCTAGAATTAGCAGTAACTGTAAAAGGTAAAAAAAATACAACCTATAGAAGAAGATCTCCAGTTAGAGAAAACGGTACTTTCATCAATAATTCCGCTTTATTTCCATCTTTAGGCTATTCAACACAGGGAGAATTAAGAGATGATCAAACACGTAAAAAATATGATTTACAAAAAAATGATCTAAACGCACATCCGTCAGATTCAACAGCTTTGGGAGTTACCTATATTTCTAAAGATTCTGATTGGATTGATTTTGAGGCAACTGTTTCGACCTCCAAAGATCAAATTGCGATTGCTCCAGGATATTTACAAAAGGAATGGATAGAGGGAGAACGCAGGTATTTTCATTATAAAATGGATAGTAAAATTCTAAACTTTTATGCGTTTAATTCTGGTAGATATGAAGTAAAAAAAGAAATGTATGAGGGAATTAGTTTAGAAATTTACTATCACAAACCACATACTTTTAATTTAGACAGAATGATGAAAGGGATGAAAGCATCCTTAAACTATAATTCAAAAAACTTTAGTCCGTATCAATTTAGACAAGCAAGAATTATTGAGTTTCCAAGAACTGGAGGTAGCTTTGCACAGGCTTTTGCAAATACAATGCCTTTTTCAGAAGGAATTGGTTTTATTGCAAATGTAGACGATACAGATGACAGTGGAGTAGATTTTCCTTTTGCCGTAACTGCTCATGAAGTAGCGCATCAATGGTGGGCGCATCAAGTAATTGGGGCAGATGTTTTAGGAGCAACTTTGCTCTCAGAAAGTATGTCGGAATACGTTTCTTTGAAAGTGATTGAAAAGGCACAAGGGAAAAATAAAATGAGAACCTTTTTAAAGAAAGCTTTAGATGGATACTTATTGCAAAGAACAATGGAAAGAAAGCGTGAAAATGCTTTAATGTACAACGACGGTCAAGGATATATACATTATCAAAAAGGGTCTATGGTTTTATATGCCTTGAGTGATTATATTGGAGAAGAAAAAATGAATGGAGCAATTCAGAAATTCATCAATAAAGTGAAATTTCAAGAACCTCCTTATACAACTTCTATTGAGTTTGTAAACCATTTAAAGGAGGCTACTCCAGACTCTTTACAATATGTAATTAAAGACATGTTCGAAACCATTACGTTGTATAAAAACAGAATAACAGATTCTAAAGTAACTGAATTGGAAAACGGAACTTATCAAGTTGATATTGAGTTTGAAGTTGCTAAATATAGAAATGATGAAAAAGGAAAACGTTATTATGGTGAGAAGGTTGGAGACACCTTGTCCTACAAAACAGCCAAAATGAAGAAGCCTATTTTATCGGTTCCTCTAGCAGATTATATTGATATTGGTATTTTTTCGGAAGAGGATGTTGACGGTGATATGAAAGAAAAGATGCTATATTTAAAAAAGCATAAGATTACCGAAATTAACAATAAGTTAACCCTCATTGTAGATGAAAAACCGACTGAAGTAGGGGTAGATCCTTATAATAAATTGATTGATTCACAATCTGAGGATAATAGAAAAAAACTATAAGAAAGACCTGTAAATTGTATTCACTACCTTCTCCTCTAGTGATATTTCCCTAAAGGAGAAGGTTTTTTGTAAATGACTAACTTTGTTGTTTAATATATAGTAATGAAAAATAATTTTTATTTTTTACTGATAATTTCAGTCCTTTTGTCTTGCAAGAAAAACCATCAAATAGAACTGCAGTTTTTAGACGAATACATTGTTAAGGATTCGTTGGTTATAAATAATACACTAATAGGTGGGCTTTCGGGATTAGATTATGCAGAAGGGTACTACTATTGTGTAGTTGATGATCAAAAAAAACCTCGTTTTTTAAAAGTAAAAATTGATATTAATCACAATGAAGTGACTTCAATTAATTTTGAAAGTGTTTCATTTTTAAAAGATACGACCACTTCTTTCTTTACAGAAAATGCAATGGATTTGGAGGCTATTTTTTTTGATGAAGCAACCCGAGAAATTAATTTTGTTAGCGAGGGATCTATCAATTCAAATAAAAGCCCCTCTGTTTTTTCAATTGATGAAAATGGAAAATTAGTCCACGTTTATGAGCTTCCAAAAAGTTTAAAAAATAATTCATCAATGAAACACAATGGTGTTTTTGAAGGAGCCTCAAAAAGTGTGAATCAGAAAGGTTTTTGGGTTTCTTTAGAGGCGCCACTAAACGTTGATGGTGAAGCTCCGACATTTAAGAAAGCATCATCACCCATTAGAATTACCTATTTTGATAAAAATTCCAAGAAAGCAACCAAACAGTTTGCATACCATCTAGAGCATATAGAGAAACCCTCTAAAGGAAGTATTAATTTAAATGGAGTTACTGCAATTCTAGAATACAAGGAAGGTCATTTTCTTGTCATAGAAAGAGCCTATAAAAGCGGTTATGGTCCCTTTGGTAATACTGTGAAAATTTTTGAAGCGACTATAGATCATAAAACAACCAATGTTTTAGCAATAGATTCTCTGCGTGTTTCAGAATATGTACCACTTAAAAAAAGACTAGTATTTGATTTTAATGATATAAAACACCAATTAACACAGGGGATCATAGATAACATAGAAGGCATTACATTAGGACCAAAACTAGCTAGTGGAAACCAATCTTTACTCTTGGTTTCGGATAATAATTTTCAAGCATTTGGTGAACAATTAAATCAATTTATATTGATGGAAATTCCAACAAAATAATTCTTATTTTTACAGAGCACTAAGCAAATAGAGGAATGAACCTTTCTAAGTTAAAAGAATCTAGATTAAGAAAAAAGTTTGAGAAAATGCTGGTTAATTTACCAGATGTAGCTCCAACTTCTTCAAGTGTTATTAAATCTGTTGGTATTTTAACAACGGACGAGATTTCTTCTAACATAGACTTTAAAAAGGAAATAGAACTTGTTCTAGGCATACGTCATTCTAAAATATATAGTTTTAGAAAATTTGATAAAAACAATTCAATTTCTTACAAGCATTTTTCGGAGAAAGATGTTAACTGGCAGGGAGATTTCGTTCAGCCAAATATCAAAGTTTTTTTGGAAGAGCCTTTCGATCTGTTAATTGGTTTTTTTGAAAGCAATCACTTGTATCTAGAGAAAGCAGTCATGCTCTCTGCATCCACCTTTAAGGTTGGTATTTCGGGTGTAAACTCTAAATTATATTCATTAGAGATTTTGGAGGCCCCTTCTCAAATTCAGTCGTTTCTGAAAGAACTAAAAAGATATCTAGAAATTTTAAAGAAAGTAAAAAATTAAACTTTAACTATAAAGTTGTTTATTCTTTAGAAGAAATCATATTATCGATCATCATATCATCTTAAAATTGTAGTTTTACACTCTATAAAAAATCAGAACAGTAATGCAAAAATTTATTGGTACCGGAGTTGCTTTGGTTACGCCCTTTAAAGAAGATTTAAGTGTAGATTTTACTGCGCTCATACAATTGGTAAACTACAATATAGAAAACGGAACAGATTATTTAGTTATCAATGGTACGACAGGAGAAAGCGGAACAATAACGAAAGAAGAAAAGCAAGAGATTATAGACGTTGTTATACAAACAAATAACAAACGATTGCCGCTAGTTTTAGGTGTTGGAGGGAACAATACGGCCTTGGTTTTAGAAGAATTAAAATCCAGAGACTTTTCAGGTTTGGATGGAATACTTTCTGTTGCACCTTATTACAGCAAACCTACACAAGAAGGATTTTATCAGCATTTTAAAGCCATTGCAAATGCGACAGATTTACCAGTAATTCTATATAATGTTCCTGGTAGAACAGCTAAAAACATGGATCCTGAGACTACTTTACGTTTGGCAAACGATTTTAAGAATATAGTAGGGGTTAAGGAAGCGGGAAATAACATGCAGCAATACTATGCATTGTTAAAAGACAAGCCAGCAGATTTTTTAGTAATTTCTGGTGATGATGATTTGGCTTTAGGAGTTGTATTAGCAGGAGGATCAGGAGTGATTTCTGTAATTGGCCAAGCTTTTCCAAAGCAATTCTCAACGATGATTAATCATGCTTTGCAGGGAAATAATAAGGAGGGATACGTTGTTCATTACAAAATGATGGAGATTGTCGCGGCAATTTTTGAAGAGAACAACCCTGCAGGGATAAAATCAGTTTTACAAGAACTAGGTATCTGTAGAAATGAAGTTCGTTTACCTTTGGTAAAAGCGAGTCAAGCACTTAGTTCTAAAGTCAGTCAAATGGTAGCAAACTTTCAGTCATCAAATTTTTAGCGTATATCACTTTAGTAGTTATAAAGACAGCTAGTATTTAACCTTTCTTTTATTCTCAAAAAGAAAACTTTAAGTATCATTTGATTTTATTAACAATATTAACAAACCTTTAGTAACAACTCCTCTTTTTTTTGCGTTTTTTGTGTGAAATTAAATGATGCAAATTACTGTATGAAAAAACGTTTTATTAATCCATATTTAATCACTAATTTTGCCTGATGCAAAAATTTAAAAATTTAGCGTATTTATCGTTGTTCTCACTTGTCTTATTTTCATGTGGTGAATACCAAAAAGTATTAAACAAAGGTACTTCAGAGGATCAATACAAAATGGCTACCAAAATGTATGAAGGTAAAAATTTTGGAAAAGCATTGAGACTCTTTGAAAAAATTAAACCAGTATACAGAGGGAAGCCCCAAATGGAGCGAATCCAATTTATGGAAGCGCAATCTCAATTTAATGAGAAAAATTACAGTATTTCTGGTTATTATTTTGATCGATTTTCGAAAAACTATCCAAAAAGTTCGAAGAAAGAAGAAGCTGCGTTTTTATCTGCCTACAGTTATAAATTAGCATCACCTCCTTTCAGTTTAGATCCAACAGATACAGAAAAAGCGCTCGAGTCTTTTCAGAGTTTTATTAATGAATACCCAGATTCTGACAAATTACCTGAAGCTAATAAACATTACAAAGAATTAAGATACAAGCTTCAAAAGAAGTATTTTGAAATTGCCAAAACGTATTACAGAACAGCCGGTTATGACTTAAGAAATTACAAAGCGGCTATTCAGGCTTTTGACAATCTTTTATCAGACTATTTAGGGTCAGAATTTAAAGAAGAAGCGTTGTATTATAGGCTGAAATCAGCCCATGATTTTGTGCTAAAAAGTACCTACAGAAGAAAACCAGCTAGAATAAGTGATGCAATAGAAGCATACGATAAGTTAAAAAGAAACTTTCCAGCATCTAAATTCATGGAGGAAGCTAATAAAATGCTTGCTACATTAAAAATTGAAAGTAAAGAGTCAGAAGACTTAATTGCAAAACAAAAAGAATTTGAAAATTCACAGAAGATTTAATAAATAATTATTATGGATTATAAAGACACAAATGCATCATTGAGTACAATTACTTATAATAAAAACGAAGTAGAGGCTCCAACAAAAAATATTTATGAAGCTATTTCTGTTATTGCTAAAAGAGCAACTCAAATCAACGGAGATTTAAAGAAAGAATTGGTTGATAAATTAGATGAGTTTGCAACCTACAACGATAGCTTAGAAGAAGTTTTCGAAAACAAGGAACAAATTGAAGTTTCTAAGTTTTACGAAAGATTGCCAAAACCAACTGCAATTGCTGTGGAAGAATGGTTAAACAATAAAGTATATTTTAGAACTCCAGACGAAGAATAATGTCTGTTTTAAGTGGTAAAAAAGTTCTTTTGGCAGTTACTGCCGGAATTGCCGCTTATAAAACGGCTAGTTTGGTACGTTTATTTATAAAATTAGACGCAGAAGTCAAAGTGATTATGACTCCTGCGTCTAAAGATTTTATAACCCCTCTGACGCTTTCTACACTTTCGAAAAATCCTGTTCATTCCACTTTCTATGATACAAAGGATGATAATGAGTTGTGGAACAACCATGTCGATTTGGGTATTTGGGCAGATTATATGTTGATTGCACCAGCATCAGCAAATACACTTTCAAAAATGGCAAATGGAACTTGTGACAATTTGTTATTAGCTACTTATTTGTCAGCAAAATGTCCAGTTTACTTTGCACCTGCAATGGATTTAGACATGTACATTCATTCCTCCACAAAGCAGAACTTACAAAAACTACAATCATTCGGTAATACCATGATTCCTGCAACCTCTGGTGAGTTAGCAAGTGGTTTAGTAGGGGAAGGAAGAATGGCTGAACCTGAAGACATTGTTTCCTTTATAGAAAAAGACATTCTTTCAAAATTACCTTTAAAAGGAAAAAAAGTTTTACTCACAGCCGGTCCTACTTATGAAGCTATTGATCCTGTTCGTTTCATAGGAAATCATTCTTCTGGTAAAATGGGGTTTGCAATAGCAACAGTGGCTGCTGATTTAGGAGCGGAAGTTTTTTTAATTTCAGGTCCAAGCCAATTGCAGATAAAACATTCTTTAGTTCATAGGATCAATGTAGTTTCAGCAGCAGAAATGTATCAAGTAGTCCATAAATATTTTTCCGAGGTAGATATTGCAATACTTTCTGCAGCAGTTGCAGATTATACGCCAAAAAAAACAGCTACTCAGAAAATAAAAAAGACGGCTCTAGCGTTAGAGATAGAGTTGTCACCAACAAAAGACATTTTAGCTTCTTTGGGAGCTATTAAACAGCATCAATATCTTGTAGGATTTGCTTTAGAGACGAACAATGAATTAGAAAATGCCAAAAGTAAATTACAAAGAAAAAATCTAGATGCTATTGTATTAAACTCTTTACAAGATGAGGGAGCTGGTTTTGCAACAGATACAAATAAAATTACGTTTATTGATAACGCGATGAACGAGCAATCATTTGAATTGAAATCTAAAGTAGAGGTTGCTAAAGATATTATGAATGAAATTATAAAAAAGACAAATGCATAAACTTGGAATTCTTTTTGTATGCTTCTTTTCGATCTCTGTAATGAAATCTCAAGAGTTAAATAGTTTGGTTACGGTGAATTATAGTCAAATTCAAGGATCAAATACCCAAGTTTTTAAAACTTTAGAGAAGTCTTTGACAGAGTTTATTAATCAAACAAAATGGACAAATAAAGACATCAAACCTGAAGAACGAATAGATTGTGCATTCACAATTATTATTACTTCTAGAGATGATAATACTTTTAAAGGAACGATACAAATTCAATCTTCAAGACCTGTTTATGATTCTTCGTATACATCTCCAATATTAAATTTAAAAGACAATGATTTTAATTTTAAATACAATGAATTTGATCCATTAATCTACAACAAAAACTCTTTTGATAGTAACTTACTGTCAACCCTTGTTTTTTATGTAAATGTGGTGTTAGGTGCAGATGCAGATACGTTTAAAAATAATGGCGGACTACCCTTCTATAAAGAAGCACAAAATGTAATGTTACAAGCACAACAAAGCGGATTGTCTTCTTGGCAAAATGTAGTAGGAGAACAGAATCGTTTTCTATTGATTGATAATATTTTGTCTCCCAAGCTAAGGGCCTACAGAAACGCAGCTTATACCTATCATAGACTTGGATTAGACATGTTCTCTTCAAATAAAAAACGAGCTAAACAAAAGATTGAAAATACGATCATTTCTTTGGAATCTATTTTCAATAAAACGATTGGAAATTATTTGATACGAATGTTTTTTGATGCAAAAGCTGACGAAATAGTAAACATGTACACAGGTGGTCCAGTGACAAGTAATAAGAATAGACTCATTCAGGTAGTCAAAAAATTATCTCCAAATAATAGTGC
>Ga0102818_1000338_pt1 | contig 11058 bp, 8 predicted proteins | sample ColrivemetaGS571_FD_78190 | JGI IMG/M metagenome (GOLD analysis project Ga0102818, IMG submission 78190) | Estuarine microbial communities from the Columbia River estuary - Ebb tide non-ETM metaG S.571 | ecosystem: Environmental > Aquatic > Marine > Intertidal zone > Estuary | place: USA... | reverse complement strand
TCATCAATGAATGCACAAATTATTCAATCAAGATTGTTAACAGTTGAACAAGAAAACATGGAGGAATTCATGGAAGGTGTAGCTCAAAAGACAAAAATGTACAATAGTAAAAAGGGACAGACCAGATACTTAACATTTCAAATCTTAACAGGAAAAAATGCTCAAAATTTTGTGCGAATGCAGGTGTCAGACTCTATTCAAGAATTAGACAAAGTAGACACAGAAGGAAATAAATGGTGGCAAAAAAAGGTTGGGTCACTTCATAAATCTACAGGAAACTACATGTGGTCTATGAATGAGAATATGTCTTATTACAACGAAAATATAGATAGAGTTAACCATCGTAGAATTATCTTTTATAACTATAAAGACTCTGGAGAAAAAGACTTTTGGAGATTTAGGGACCGAGTAAAAAAAGCCATGGTAGCCTCTAATTATGGACAAAATATGAACGTATTATATTGCAATTCTGGATGTGATGGAAATGTTGTTCAGGTAAGATTTCATCATAAGAATTTCACAGGGCAAAATAATGATTATGGAAAACCTTTAAGTGATTTAATTGCTAAATACGATGAACTCTATGGAAAGGATGCCTATGAACAAGATTCACAAAAAGTTGATGAAAGTTTGGAGCCTAATGGAAGAATGATTAGACATCAAGTACTAATACCTGAACTAAGTTCTCCTGCCAATATGGAATAATTTTGAGAAAAATTACAACAAAAACCTCCTTTTGGAGGTTTTTTTATGTTTATATCTTAACATAATTTACAACCAAACCAGTAAAAACTCATTCAAAATTGCGTGTAATTTCATTAAGATGATTAGTATAACTTTTATCATAATTTATTTTTGGTTAAAATTAATATGATAATTGATATTTAAAATAGGTATAAATACCTGATTTAATTTAATACTAAATAAAGATAATTATTAAAAAATCAATTCATCCCTAATTTTCTACGGTACGGTATTTAACAATTTATTTTTAGGGAGTTACAAACGACATTTGTAGTATAAATAAAAATAAATTGTAAAAAATAAAATTATGAAAAATTCAAAAACAAATTTCTTAAAAACTGTATCTTGGTTTAATTTAAATGATTTTTTAATCCTATCGTTATCAATAAGCTTCTTGTTACTTTTAAATATTGGATAAAGGAATAACTACTTAAAGTATCTATCTTAACCGATAGGTACTTTTAAAAGTAAAATGAATAATCTTAGCACTTAATGGCTCGATTTAATGATTTCAAAAAATAGATCAATATAAAACCTCTACTAAATTAATAATAGAGGTTTGAGACAAAGAGGGGGTAAATTTTTTTATTATTTTATAAAGAGGAATCTTTGAGGTACTTTGATTTTCATTAGTAGAAAAAGAATCCCCACAAAAAAATAATAAAATAGTAATAGTGGTTTTTTCATAGCAATATTTTTCACAAAGAACTACAAATAATTAAAACCAGTCAATCCCCATAATTATTGAAATTTTCCGCTCCCTATTTATGGGTATTGACAACAATTCTATTCTATAAATTCTGCTATTTCTTCTCTTTCGTAAAAAAAAATGAGGATAAACCTATTATAATAAACAACATTGATATTGGTTCTGTATTTAAAACACCATCAGAAACATAATCATAAATTATGTATCCAATACTTATAACTATAAGAGCCATTGCAGAATATTTTAAACTTCTTTTCATCATATTATTTTTAGTATTAAATGTAAGTAATTAAATCATATCCTCCTCTTTCAAATCGGCCTATAGCATTAGCTCAATTGTAAAATATCTTTTCATTATAAATTGACTAATCAATTTTGAAAATAAAAAAAAGTCCAATTAATATTAATATGGTGTGCCCGATAGTGTGCCTATTATTGTATTTTTAAATATAAAAAAATAGCTATATTTACATATAACTATCTAATTATCAATTCGTGACCCCGGTAGGATTCAAACCTACAACCGCTGGAGCCGAAATCCAGTGCGCTATTCAGTTGCGCCACGAGGCCTTACATTATATTTAAACTAAATTTTTTCTAACAATTCCGGATATGGTCTTTCCATCTGCCTGGCCTGCCAATTGTTTTGAAACCATTCCCATTACTTTCCCCATATCTTTCATGCCTTCTGCTCCAGTTTTAGCAATAGTTTCTAATACTACTTTCTCTATGGCATCTTCAGACAATGCTTCTGGCAAAAACTTCTCAAGAACTGCAATTTCAGCTAATTCTGGATCTGCTAAATCTTGCCTTCCTTGGTCAATAAAAATTGCAGCACTATCCTTACGCTGTTTCACTTGCTTTTGGATAATCTTCATTTCTTGGTCTTCTGTTAAATCATCTCCTGCCCCTGTTTCTGTTTTTGCTAATAAAAAAGCAGATTTAACAGCTCTTAATGCTTGAAGAGCAACAACATCTTTAGATTTCATTGCTGTTTTTAATTCTTCCATTATTTGTTTTTGCAAGCTCATAGGTATATTGTTTTAGCGGTATCAAAGATACAATTCTAATCCTGTTTTTTTATTTTTTTTAGATATAATACATTCTTATTATAATCGATAACAGCTTTCCCTTTTTGTAAAATATCAGCTCCTATAATTCCATGAACCTCCTCTGCTTCGTGCAGAGTTAGGGCTTTATTTACATGAACTAAATCAAATAACACCAAACTAAAGTTTTTATTCTTCCATTTTCCAATCTCTAAAATGTTATTTTCAGATTGTTGGGTTTCCATATCTGTTGCACCTGCTCCTGCTGCCTTAGTTTCACTTTTTTCTGCTTGAATTTTAAAATAATCTATCATGCCAATTCCAACGCAAGAATTTGAAGCCCCAGTATCTAAAATAAACCTACCTGCTACCCCATTAATAGTCGCATCTAGTTCCATATGATTGGTAATCATTTTCTTTAGAGGTATTTGAATGTATTTCTTTTTGTACAATAGTTTTTTTAGACCACTCATTTAAATGTATTTTTGAAGTGTCAAAAATACATTTAAATAAATTATTTTTCTGACAACACTTTTTGTTTTATTCAACAAGCATTAGGCATCATAATATGATAACAGATACTCACACACATTTATATTCAGAGCAATTTGATCAAGATAGAGACGCTATGATTCAAAGAGCCAAAGATGCTGGAGTTCAGCGATTTTTTATTCCTGCAATTGATAGTAGTTACACTGAAAGAATGTTTTCTCTAAAAGAAAATTATCCAAGTGATGTGTTTTTAATGATGGGATTACACCCTACCTCAGTAAAAGAAAACTTTAAAAGTGAATTACAACATGTTAAAGATTGGATAGATAAAAAATCATTTGTTGCTATTGGTGAAATAGGAATTGATTTGTATTGGGATAAGACATTTCTAGCCGAACAACAAGAGGCTTTCAAGTTACAAATACAATGGGCAAAACAAAAAAATATTCCAATTGTAATTCATTGCAGAGATGCTTTTGACGAAATTTTTGAAATATTAGAACAAGAAAAAGCACCTAATTTACGTGGTATTTTTCATTGTTTTACTGGAACTTTGGAGCAAGCCAAAAAAGCAATTTCATACAACATGAAGCTTGGTATTGGAGGAGTAGCCACATTTAAGAATGGAAAAATAGATACATTTCTTTCTCAAATTTCATTACAACATATTGTTCTAGAAACTGATGCACCCTATCTAGCTCCTGTTCCTTTTAGAGGAAAGAGAAATGAAAGCAGTTACATTACCCATGTTATTGAAAAATTAGCCACTATTTATGAGGTTTCCTTCCATGATATTGCTAAAATTACAACTGAAAATTCAAAGGAAGTTTTTGGAATATAAGTTCACATATTATAAAACTCCCATAAATTTGTAAACTTTAGTTGTTGTTTAACAACTTTAAGCATAGGTTTAGATCATAAATAGAAATTAATTTATTAAAAACCCCTAAAGCAACAATCATTGTTTTAGACTAATTCTAGGATAACTACGTTACTAGTATATGATAAAAAAAGGCTGGTTTTTATTGCTATTCTTTATTGGCTTTTTTGTCAATGGTCAAAATATTTCATCAGATTTTAGATCTAAGAAAATTATGGTTTCTAAAGACACCATTAAGTTTGATACTGTTGCAATAAATCCTCAAAATTTTAAAGTTTTAGATCGTCAAAAAAAAATACTATATCCTACTGAATATGAAGTTTTATATAACAAAGCTCTTTTAATTATTGATGCTGCAACCTATAAGGAAATTACCATTGAATATTTTAAATACCCAGAATTTATAACAAAAACATACAGCCCTTTTGATAAACGTTTTATTGTGCCTAACAATAGCAATACAAACACACTTTATAGCTTAACAACTAACAAGAAACCATCTGAGTTAACATTATTTGAAGGTTTAAAAACAAGTGGATATATAAACAGAGGAATAACCTCAGGAAATAATCAAAGCACCGTAACAAATTCTTCAATGGATATAAACATTGAAGGAAAACTTTCTGACAAAGTATCTATTCGCGCTAATATATTTGATACAAATATTCCTCTACAAGAAAATGGTTATTCACAAAGTATTACAGAATTTGATAGAATATTTATAGAATTATATAGCAAAGATTGGCGAGTGAAAGCCGGAGATATTAGTTTAAAGAATGAAAAAAGCTACTTTTTAGCTTTTGAAAAACAAGTGTCTGGTTTAGAAGTTGAAGCAAACCTTACAAAAAAAACCAATGCAGCTGCATCAGGGGCTATTGTAAGAGGGCAGTTTAGTTCATACAATTTTATTGGGCGTGATGGAAATCAGGGGCCTTATAAAATATTTGGCCCCAATAATGAACCTAACTTTGTAATCATTGCCGGTAGTGAAAAAGTGTTTGTAAATGGCTCTGCTATTTCCAAAGGTATAAATGATGATTATCTGATAGATTACAATATTGGCGAAATTCGTTTTAACACTACTTTTCCCATCACTAATGACATGCGTATTCGTGTAGAATTTCAATACTCAAATAGAAATTACAATAGATTTGTAAGTTATGAAAAAGCAGAATATAAAGATGATAAAATTGAACTCTCTGGATATTTTTACAACGAAAATGATGTCAAAAATCAGCCAATACAGTCAAATCTAACAGAAATTCAAAAAGAAGTTTTAGCAAACGCTGGTAACAATACAGATTTAATGGTGGGAGAAAGTGCCTATCCAGATGTATATGATGCAAACAGAATTCTGTATAAAAAAGTACAAACCGGAACAACAGAATATTATGAATATTCTACCAACCAAAATGATGATTTATTTACGGTAACGTTTAAAAATGTTGGCACTAATGAAGGAGATTATATATTAGAGAACACATTTGCCAATGGAAATGTATTTTTATATGTTGGAACTAATCTAGGAAACTATCGTCCAATTACACAATTAATAGCTCCAACAAAATTGCAAGTAGCTGTTCTGAATTCTACGTTTAGACCAAATAACAAGTCTGTAATTTCATCAGAATTAGCATTTAGTAATAGTGATCAAAATTTGTTCTCTACCATAGATAACAATTTAAATAAGGGAGCTGCTACAAAGCTACAATGGAAACAACTATTGTTAGATAAGAAATGGAAACTCACTAGTGATGTAAACTACCTGTTTATACACAAGAATTTTAAAACCATTCAACGATTTCAATCAGTAGAGTTTAATAGAGATTGGAATTTAGTTAATCCATCAGGTAACCAACAACAAATAGGCGTTGATATTAGCCTAAAAAACGGAGAAGATAATTTCTTAACCTATTCATTTCAACAACTTCAGTTTTCAGATAATTTTGATGGAAATAAGCATCTAATCAAGTCTAAAATGCAATTTAATACTACCTCTTTTTATACAAATAGTAGTTTTTTATCAAATAACTCTACGCTACAAAACAATACTTTTCTTAGGGTAAAAGCTGGATTAGAGCAGAGTCTGTCTAGTTCCTGGATTGGTGGATTTTTAAATCTAGAAACTAATGATGGAAAAATAAAACCGTCTCAAGAATCTATTCTTACCAATCATAGATTTAAAGAATATGAAGCATATGTAGGTGTAGGAGATAGCACAAAAGTATATGCAAAAATTGGATATAGTTATAGAGATAATGACAGCATAAGAAATAATAAGTTTACAGAAATAAACAATAGAAAAACCTACTACTTAGATGCTAAAATTATTAAAACAGAACAAACTAATCTTTCTTTATTTGCAAATTACAGAGAAACAAAAAATACCTTTTCAGACAATCAAAAGTCTTTAAATTCAAGAATTATTTACAACCAACGCTTTTTTAAAAATTTTATTACTCTTGGTACTAGATACGAAACCTCTTCAGGTAATGTAGCGCAACAAGATTTTGTCTATGTAGAAGTTGAGGCAGGACAGGGTTTTTATACTTGGATAGACTACAATGATAATGGAATTCAAGAGTTTGATGAATTCGAAATTGCAGAATTTCAAGATCAGGCAAATTTCCTACGAGTTCCATTACCAAACTTGCAATTTATCCCTACCCAAAGTGCTAAAATAAACCAATCTATTACGTTAAATGCTAATCAATGGGCTAACAAAACAGGGATTAAAAAAATACTTTCAAAATTCTACCATCAGTTTTTTTTAAGCAGTAGCAATGAAGTAGAACGCACCGCTAACAAGTTTAGTTTAAATCCTTTCATTTCAGACACAAATAATCAGATAAGTATTAACTATTCTATTAGAAATAGCCTGTATTTTAATAGAGGACTTCAGAAATATAGCACTACGTATACATTTGCAAAAACCGAAAATAAACAACAATATAGTATCGGAAGCCAAGATACAGACATTAGGTATCAACAAATCGATTTTCAGCATAAACTTGGTAAATTTTGGTTGATAGACTTACAAGGGAAACTTTCAGAAAATAATTTAGAAACTGAAAATTTTAACAATCGAAATTATGAAATAAACACCTATGCTTTCCAACCAAAAATAAGTTATGTTTTAGATAATGACAACCGGTTTTCAGCATTTTATCATGTAAAAGATAAAAAGAATAACCTCTCAGAATTTGAAAAACTAAAACAGCAAAAAATTGGAATTGAATACTTTTACCAACGAAAGTCAACAACACAATTTAATGCTAATTTTACAACTTTTTTTAATGACTTTGACGGAAACCCTAACTCACCTGTTGGATATCAAATGTTAGAGGGTCTTCAAGAAGGCACCAATTACACTTGGGCTTTTTTATGGAGTAAAAAACTAAATTCTTACCTAAACTTAAACCTAAATTATAAAGGAAGAAAGAGTTTGAATTCTAAAACTATTCACACGGGATCAATTAATTTAAAAGCCATTTTTTAATTAGGCATAATTGTTGATATTTGTAAAAATTAAAATTTAACTCATGAGAAAAATTGCTCTAGTAATACTTTGTATTTACTCAACCATTTCAAATGCCCAAGAAGATTTAATCCCTCAAGACACCGACAAGAAAAATGAAATCACCTTAAATGCATTAACGCTTATTGCCTCAGGATGGATAGATGTGTCTTATGAATATTTAATTAATAAGGAGGCTTCTTTTGGGGTAGACCTTCAGTTTGGATTTGATGAGAATGATAATTTTGATTCCTACAGGAATTTTTCAATTACACCCAATTATAGAGTTTATTTCTCTAACAAATATGCAAGAGGCTTTTTTATAGAAGGTTTTGGAATGCTTCATCGTTATAAGGATCTCTACTATGATTATGATGAATCTACCTATAATAACATTGAAAAAAATATAACTGAATTCTCTTTAGGAGTTTCCGTTGGAGGTAAATGGGTAACAAAAAGTGGTTTTGTTGCTGAAATATTTGGCGGAATTGGAAGGAATATATTAAATAACAGTGATGATTCTTATGATCCAATTGAAGTAGCTGGTAGAGTTGGTATCTCAATTGGAAAACGTTTTTAAAACTTTAAAAATGTATATTGTTTAGTTTTTGGTAAATACCATTAATTTATCTATAATTTAACTTGAAATCAAACTCAATCAAACTTAATCAAAATGAATCGAATTACTCTCACCTTTTTTCTTATCGTTTGTTTATTAATAAGCTCATGTTCAGAAGAACAACAAAATAAAACATTTAATAAATTTCAATTTGCAACACCCAAAGAAGTGGGTATGATTTCTGATAGCCTTGTAAAAATTGAAAAAATGGTGATGGATTTTGTAGATGCAAAAAAATACCCTGGTGCTGTTACTTTAATTGCCAAAAATGGTAAAATTGTTTATGAGTCTGAGATAGGTTGGTCAGATTCATTAAGAACTGAACCCTACAGAAAAGATCATTTATTTAGACTAGCTTCTATGACTAAACCTATAGTATCTTTAGCTGCTATGCAATTAATTGAAGCAGGGGAAATTAAGCTAGATGACCCTGTAGGAAACTATATTCCAACATTTAAAGAAACAACTATTTTACAAAGCTTTAACCCAGCAGATTCTAGTTGGACTAGCTCACCATCTGTTTCCACCCCTACCATTAGACAATTATTAACTCACACATCTGGAGTTCCTTATGGTTTTACAAGTCCAAATGTTTATCAAATTATACTTGCTAAAAATGGAATACCAGACCTAAATACATTCCTACCAATGACTGCCAAAGAGACAATGAGTAAGGTAGGAAACATACCTCTTGCTTTTGAACCAGGAACTAGATGGATGTATGGCTTAAACACAGATGTATTAGGCAGAGTAGTTGAAGTGGCCTCAGGTAAAGATTTGGATGATTACATTCGAGAAAAAATTACTGAACCTCTTGGAATTAAAATGCTTGATTTTTATTTTAATGATTCTTTGAGCAATAAACTTACCAAAGCTTTTATACCAACACCTACAGGTAAAATTACCCAAATACCAAATGTTCAGCAGCTTTTTTATATCCCTAATTACCCTACAGAAGGAGCAAAAACATATCATTCTGGAGGTGGAGGAATGACTGGTACAGCTCGTGATTATTTTCTTTTTTGTCAAGCAATGTTAGATAATGGAAAACTAAACGGTACTACCCTACTAAAAGCTGAAACAGCTGAATCTATGCATCAAAATCAACTTGATTCACTCAAATTTAGACCAGGACTAGAATTTGGTTTTGGTTTTGATGTTGCTAAAAATCATCCCAGAAAACCTGATGGAGCTTATGGATGGGGTGGTGCATTCAGTACTATTTTTTGGATAGATCCAGTAAATGATTTAATAGTTATTCAATTGAGACAAGTATTATCTTCTCCGTTTAATGATGATATTAATGCTAAACTAGAAAAAATAGTATACAGTGCTTTAGCTGGTAATAGCTAACTGTACTAAGGTCTTATACCAAAAGAGCCTCATCATTTAGATGAGGCTCTTTTAGTATTTAAAAAAAATTTATTACATGTTTGTAAGCCAATTTTTTGCATCAACTTCTTGGTTTATAATCTCTTTTAATTCAGAAATATCAACACGTTGTTGCTCCATTGTATCTCTGTGACGAATAGTCACCGAATTATTTTCTAGAGTCTCATGATCTACAGTTATACAAAAAGGTGTTCCAGCAGCGTCTTGTCTTCTGTAGCGTTTACCAACGGCATCCTTCTCATCATAGAAAACATTAAAGTCCCATTTTAAATCCTCTATAATTTGACGGGCCACTTCTGGTAATCCGTCTTTTTTTAATAAAGGAAATACAGCAGCTTTGGTAGGTGCTAACACAGCAGGAAGTTTTAATACGGTTCTAGTTGTGTTGTTTTCTAATTCTTCTTCAACCAATGAATGAGAAAATACCGCCAAAAACATTCTATCTAATCCAATAGAGGTCTCTACCACATATGGGGTATAGCTTGTATTATCTTCATGATCGAAATATTGTAATTTTTTTCCTGAATATTCTTCGTGAGCTTTTAGGTCAAAATCTGTTCTTGAATGAATTCCTTCCAATTCTTTAAACCCAAATGGGAAGTTAAACTCAATATCAGAGGCTGCATCTGCATAATGAGCTAATTTATCATGATCATGAAATCGATAATTCTCATCACCCATTCCTAATGACTTATGCCATTTTAAACGGGTTTCCTTCCAATGCTCGTACCACTCTTTTTGTGAACCTGGTTTCACAAAAAACTGCATTTCCATTTGTTCAAACTCACGCATTCTAAAAATAAATTGTCTTGCAACAATTTCATTTCTAAAGGCTTTTCCAGTTTGAGCAATTCCGAATGGAATTTTCATTCTTCCTGTTTTTTGAACATTTAAGAAATTAACAAAAATTCCTTGAGCCGTTTCTGGTCGCAAATAAACTTTCATAGAACTTTCTGCTGAAGCACCCAACTGAGTGCCAAACATTAAGTTAAATTGTTTTACATCTGTCCAATTTTTTGAACCTGTTAAAGGATCTGATATTTCTAATTCTTCTATTAGAGCTTTTACGTCTTTAAGATCTTCTTTTTCCAGAGAAGCTCCCATTCTTGACAAAATTGTTTTGATCTTTTCTTGATATCCAACAACTCTTCCATTGGTAGATAGAAACTCTTCTTTATTAAAAGCATCCCCAAAGCGTTTTGACGCTTTCGCTACTTCTTTATTTATTTTTCCTTCAATTTTTGCACAATAATCTTCAATTAAGACATCTGCTCTGTATCTTTTTTTAGAATCTTTATTATCAATTAAAGGATCATTAAAAGCATCTACATGGCCTGAAGCTTTCCAAGTTGTTGGGTGCATAAAAATTGCAGCATCTAATCCAACAATGTTCTCGTGCATTTGCACCATTGCCATCCACCAATATTTTTTGATATTATTTTTTAATTCCACTCCATATGGACCGTAATCATAAACAGCTGCCAAGCCATCATACACTTCACTCGATTGAAAAACGAAACCATACTCTTTACAATGTGAAACAAGTTTTTTAAATTGATCGTCCTGATTTGCCATGTTATATTTTTATTTAAGATTTTATATCTGTTGTTTTACGAAATCAATTTTTTTTATCAAAAAGAAATTGATTCAAGATGT
>Ga0102818_1000278_pt1 | contig 11981 bp, 8 predicted proteins | sample ColrivemetaGS571_FD_78190 | JGI IMG/M metagenome (GOLD analysis project Ga0102818, IMG submission 78190) | Estuarine microbial communities from the Columbia River estuary - Ebb tide non-ETM metaG S.571 | ecosystem: Environmental > Aquatic > Marine > Intertidal zone > Estuary | place: USA... | reverse complement strand
TTTGGCAATTCCTTTGCGGACCAGCGCTTCTTCGAGGGCGTTTAACATTTTACCAACCGCCTCGGGGTCGTTCGTTTTCCATGCCGTATTGATTGCTTTTTTCAGCGCAGCATGCATCGCTTCTGGAGATGCGCTCCTTGACTTTATAGAAACGAGCTGAAGCAACCATCCCAATACTACACCGCCCAGTAACACCCAAATCCAAAGCAGTGATTTCCCGTGTTCTGTATTGCTCTCATCCACTTCTTGTAGGTACCGGATGTCGTTATCTATAGTATTAACTTCCCGTTGAATTTTTGGCGAGGCACCGTCATTGTTAGGTTCGGCCTCTACTAATGCATCGCCGGTTACGGTAAGGGTGGTTTCTTCGAGCGTAATGGTTTCGTAAGCCTCTTTTTTCGTGTTAAAAAAGGTCCATTCCATCTGAGGCAGGATGAATTGACCTTTAAACTGAGGCACCAACAAATATTCAAATTCCTTAAACCCACGAACTCCCCGTTCGCTGTAGCGAATCTTTTCATTGAATTTTGGATCATAAAGGTCGAAGCCCTGCGGCGGAATCAACTCAGGGACACTGATTGTATTGAAATTCCCTGCGCCCTCAATGCGCAGTTTTAGCGTAATGGATTCGTCTCCGTTGACCGAAGTCCGGCTTACTTCACGAACCAATTTCAATTTACCCACAGCCCCCGAAAATCCGCTGGGTTGTGGCGTAGGAAGTGGTTTGATTTTTACTGCTGGAATTTTGGCGGTGGCAACTTCTTGTTCCCAGCGCATAAGCGGCATATTAAAGAAATCACGTTGGCCGGTTGGCTTCTGAACGGTGCCCGTGATCTTGAGCTCTTGACCGCCTAATGTTCCTGGTTTGTTGGGTATGATTAATCGTTTGTCAAAGTCTAAAACAGTCGCAATTTTACCTCCTATGCGTTCTCTTCTAGACTGCTGTTCAAACTCTAATTGTTGTTGCAATACGTTTTCAAAATTGGGCGCTTGAAGCATATTTAAATCCCGGACCTGCTCAAAGAGTGTAGCGGAAAACAATAAAACGATGGGTTCACCAACATAGACGGCCTTTTTTGAACTCAATATTTCAACTTCAAAGCCTGCGGATTTTGGGACCGATTGTGAGCGTTCCTTTCTCACACCTGCCTTAACCTCAATAGTTAACCTATTGCTCTGAAATTCCTTGCCTTTTATTTTGAGCGTGGCCGGGTCAATGGTAAAGGTTCCTTCTTCTTGTGCAACCAACTGGTAGGTAAGCTCCCGTGAGAAACTCATGGACCCATTGATGATTTGTGTCTGTTGCGAACTGTACGGGCCGCTTACCACGATAAAGTGCTCAAAACTGGGTGGAATGAGGTCGCCGCCGCGTGCGTTGCAACTGAAGGTAACCCGAAACGGTTCGTCCAGGCCGACCGAAGTCCTAGAACTCCGCGCGGTCAGCTGTACTTCTTGGGCGACGAGGCTCGTTGCCAGAAATATAAAGGCCCAAAGCCAATGGTATTTACCAATCTTTTTCTCCACTCTTTTTCTTTCCTTTCGCTTTTTTAGCGGTCATTTTTTCTGCCGTTTTCTCTTCCGCACGTTGTACCGCTTCCAGCAACCCTTTGTTCTGCTCTGGGGTCATCTTAGCCTTAGCTTCACCACCCTCTTTCGGCTCATTTTTTTCACTACCACCGTCTTCATCCTTCGGTTCGCCTTGGTCGTTTTGTTGCTCGTCTTGCGGGTCACCCTGATCGCTCTCGCCTTGTTGGTCGTCTTGTGGTTCGTCCTTCTTACTTTCGTCGTCCTCAGGGTTCTCTTCCTGCTTTTGGTCTTGATCGTTTTTAGGATCTTCTTTATCCTCTTTCTCTTCTTGTTCGTGGTCTTGCTCCTCCTCCTGCTCCTCCTGGTTTTCCTGCTGCTGTTGTTTTAGTTTTTCCAAAGCGCGATTGAGGTTATACATTGCATCGTTTTGCAATGGATTTTTACGCAAGCTTTCTGCATAGGCACCCACAGCTTCTTGGTATTTTTCAGCAGCCATGAAGGCGTTACCAGCATTGTACAACGCATTACTTTTCGTCCCAGGGTCTTCGGTATTTTGGGCCGATTTTAACAATACACTTGCCGCCTGCTCTGCTTCGCCCGCAGCCATTAAAGTACTGCCTAAATTGTACAATGGCTCGAAGGCATCTGGTTCAGCGGTAGCGGCTTCTGCAAAGGCTTGCGCAGCACCACTGAGATCACCTGCTTCAAATTTCTCATTTCCCTCTCGTATACGCTTCCCGTAATCGTGTTTAGTCCAATCTTCTGTATTTCCCACCACCAAGCTATCTGCCTCCTGTGCATGCATTGCGGGACTATATACCAGAACGAACACAACCAACAAGCTTGCTTTCACGCGCCTTCCTGTGTGCGCGGGTAGCAAAAGATAGAGTGCTAGAAAGAATAGCGCAGGGAAGAGGAACCATTGGAATTGGCTCTCGTAATTTAATGCGACCTCCTCATTGATATCAGCCTTATCTCCACCCGCAATAAAATCCTGGATGGCCTTTAAAGTTGATTCAGTATTGTTTCCATCTATGACTCTTGCATCCAACGAACTTCCAATACTGCTGAGTTTTTCTATATCGCGTTTGGTGATGACGACCTCCCCGTTTTTATCCTTCTTGAAAGTTGTGCCGCGGGAAGTGCGGCTTATGGGGATGGGGCCACCAGAGGTGGTGCCGAGGGCAACGAGCATGGTTTGAACAGGCAGTGCGGGGTCCGCACTTCCCGCGGTCAAATCTTCATGATCTTCTCCGTCCGTAAGTACGATAACGAACCGTCCGGCAGGAGAGGCGGGATTGAAATAATCGGTGGCATACGCTAATGCGGCTGCGAGGTTCGTTCCTTGAGACGGCACGGCATCTGGACTTGCGGCACGTAAGGCCATTTTCGCGGCGGCATAATCCGTAGTAATAGGAAGGGCGGGGTAGGCGCTGCCGGCATAGGCGATGATGCCCACGCGGTCGCCGCCTAATTGGTCCACAGTTCTGGAAATAAGGAGCTTGGCTTTTTCTAAACGCGAAGGCGTAAGGTCTTCTGCGAGCATGGAGCGGCTAACATCGAGCGCAAATACTACATCGGCACCTTGGCGCTTTACTTGCGCCGTCTGTCCGCTCATTTGCAGGTTCGCCAAACTGATGCATAGGAAGGCCACTGCCACTGCCAAGAAGGTATAACGGGTATAAAAACGCGCTTTACTCAAAGCTGCTGAGGCGTGTTGTGAACGGTCACTTAAACCTAATATGCGCCAGACTTTGTGACGCCAGCGCTGGAAGAATACGGCTGAAATTATCACCACTAGAAGCAGGAGCGGTGCGGCATAGAGCCATTCGGTATGTTGCCATTTAAACTCCATTAGAAGGCGGTTTTTAAAAGCACAAAATTCAACAATAACTCAAGCGCAATGCAGGCTAAGGCCAAATAGAGAAATATGGAGAAGTGTTCGGTGTAGCGGTAAAATTCAAAGCCTTCAATCTCGCTTTTTTCCAACTGATCAATACTGTTGTAAATCTGCGCCAAGCGCTCGTTATCGGTGGCACGGAAGTATTGTCCTCCAGTGATATCAGCAATACGCTTGAGTAAGTCCTCGTCAATAGTTACGGGTCTGGGTTGGTAAATTAAATTCCCTCGCGGGTCTTTCATGACAGGTGTTGAGGCCATTCCATTGGTACCCAGCCCTATGGTGTAGACTTTGATGTTTAGACTGGCGGCTAATTCAGCGGCTTGCACCGGATCTACCAATCCGCCGTTGTTCTCACCATCGGTGAGTAGAATAATGACCTTGCTCTTTGCGGTGCTCTCCACCAATCGGTTTACTGCGGTACTTAATCCCATACCAATAGCTGTACCTCCTTCAAGCATTTCATGATGAAGAGTGCTTATTTGTTGGCTGAGCAAACTTTGATCCGTTGTCAATGGTACAGGGCTGTACGCTTCTCCTGCATAAATGACAAGACCAAGGCGGTCCATAGTACGTTGCGCTACAAAATCTGTCGCAACCGTTTTAAGGGCCTCTAAACGATTGGGCTTAAGATCGCGCGCCAGCATGGAGGTACTTATATCCAGCGCCATCATTAGGTCAATTCCCAGGTTTTGGCTAGGCTGCTGAAACATTTGACTGCTTCGTGGGCGTGCTAATGCGGTGAAAACAAAGGCCAATGCCAACCAACTGAGTCCGCTGCTTGCTGCGCGAATGGTGCCCAGAGAACTGGCCGGCAGCTGCTGGTTAGAGCTGAAGGTGTAGGCATTGAAGCGGCTTCTGCGCCTGAGGTAGAGTCCTATCCAACCCAGCGGGAGGACAAGCAGACCCAATAGCCATAGCGGTTGTGCAAAATCCCAATTAAACATCTTGCACTGGTTTAAAATCCATAATGAGCGCGGTTGCTTTGTCTAGACAATCGCGGTGTACCGCAACGTCCCAGGTGCCCTTAGCGAACTTCACATAGTCCGCTCTTGTTAAGATGAACTGGTAGGATTCAATCTGCGACGCAGTCCATTTTTGATCGAGCATAAGCAGGCTTTCCGAAGTTGTTTGCTCCGCCAAAGGCAGGCCTGTACGGTGGGTCAAATAAGTGCGGACGACGTCGCCTAATGCCACATAAAATCCTTTCATATCACGTTCCCACAGGGCATCAGCGCGAAGGGCTTTGATAGCCTGCATCGCCTCTTGGTAATAATCTCGTTCCGGTTCCGGCGCCGCCACTGGCTGCTCTTGAGGTTTTTTAGCATAGCGCCAAACAAGGTAACCGATCAATAAAAGTGCAACACCCGCCGCGATCCAGTACCAATACGCTTCGAGCCACCAAACAAAATTAAAGGGGACTGCCGCTAATGGACGTGCCGCTTCCTTTTCTAGGCCTTCTTCTTGGGGTAAGAATCGGGCTTGTACTGTATCGGGAGGAACCGTATAAACGCCATTAGGACTTACAGCGGAAAGCGCCGGTAGCACCAATGCGCCCGTATCCATAAGGAGGTAGGTAAGGGTTGCCGTGCGGACAAAATCCGTGGAGTCGAACGTTGTCGAAACCAATAGAAAAGCACTGGTGCTGTCCGGAGGCAAAAGTTCCCAGCCATTTTCAGCGGGCCATTCTACTTTTTGTACGATTAAACCGCCCACGATTTGTGCGTTGGTATCCAATCGTGCATTCAGTATGGTGGGATCGGACTTTACGTTTTCTTGCGCGAATGCATTACTCAAACAAAGGAAACTGAGAAGTATTAGCAACGGTTGTCTCATCGCGCTTTGTTCTTTAAGAATTGAAGCAATGGCGGAACGAAATCTTGACGATCGTCCAGCGAGATGTAACCGGCTCCTGCGCTACGCGAGAAATTTTTAAGGAATTGGTTGTATTGTTCGTGTCTTTGAGCAAGTGCCTCCCGGAATTTATGCCCGCCTGAACGAACCCATTGTACCGCGCCAGTTTCAGAATCGGCTAAGGGTACGAGACCAATTTTAGGTAATGCCACTTCTTTATGGTTATAGGTATTCACGGCACACAAATCAAAACGCTTCGCTGCGATTTTAAAGTTGCGGTCCGGTGCACTGTCGAGGTAATCACTCAACACAAACACAATACTGTGTCGTTTTTGCACCTTTAGCAAATGCGCCAAAGCCGTTTCTACATCTGTGCCTGCCGCAGTAGCTTCTGTTTCAAGAATGCTTTTGATGATGCGCATAACGTGGAGCTTCCCTTTTTTAGGAGGGATGACTTTCTCAACTTTTCCACTGAATAAAATGAGTCCAATTTTATCGTTGTTGCCCATCGCACTAAAGGCCAAAGTCGCAGCGATTTCAGTAATCATGTCGCGTTTGGAGCGCTCGTCCGTACCGAAATTGGTTGAACCACTGATGTCAATCACCAAGAAGAGCGTCAATTCGCGTTCCTCTTCAAAGACTTTGATGTACGGACTCCGTTTGCGAGCAGTAACGTTCCAATCAATGCTGCGCACATCGTCGCCACTTTGGTACGGACGCACTTCTGCGAAGCTCATACCGCGTCCCTTAAATGAACTTTGGTATTCGCCAGAAAAGAGCTGGTCGCTCAAACGGCGTGTCTTGATTTCAATACACCGAACTTTCTGCAAGAGTGCTACAGCATCCACGTTTTTACGGTACCATTAAGGTGTTTAGAATTTCAGTAACGATGTTCTCTGTGCTCAATTCTTCCGCTTCCGCCTCATAAGTAAGGCCAATTCTATGGCGTAACACCGCAGGCGCAACTGCACGTACATCATCCGGCGTCACAAAGCCCCTGTGACGCAAGAAGGCGTGACATTTAGCTGCTTTTGCCAATGCGATAGAGCCGCGCGGTGAAGCACCAAAGCTGATCTTGTTGCGCAAGGCGCCTAGTTGATAATTTTGAGGTTCGCGAGTGGCGAAAACGATATCGAGAATGTAGTTTTCTATTTTTTCGTCCATGTAAATGCGCTCAATAAAACCTCGTGCCCGAACGATTTGCTCTAAACTAACAACGGCACTGAGCTTTTCCATGGCACCGCTCATTTGCTTGCGCATAATGTCGAGCTCATCCTCTTTAGTGGGGTAGCCCAACGTCACTTTCAAAAGGAATCGGTCCATTTGTGCTTCAGGAAGTGGATAGGTTCCTTCTTGCTCCACCGGATTTTGTGTAGCCATAACCAGGAACGGCTTTGGCAGCGGGTAACTTTCTTCTCCAATGGTCACCTGGCGTTCTTGCATCGCTTCGAGCAGCGCACTTTGAACCTTTGCCGGCGCCCGATTAATTTCATCCGCCAAGACGAAATTGCTAAAGATGGGTCCCTGTTTGGTGTCGAACGCGTGTTCTTTCATGTTGTAAATCTGCGTGCCTATGACATCCGACGGCAACAAATCGGGCGTAAACTGCACTCTAGAAAAACTTCCGCCCAAGGTTTTGCTCAAGCTATTTATGGCAAGCGTTTTTGCAAGTCCAGGTACCCCTTCAAGAAGGATGTGTCCGTTGGCGAGCAGCCCAATCAATAGGCCTTCTACCATGCCGTTCTGTCCTACAATGACCTTGCGTAATTCTCTTTGAATGAGATCGATAATCGCGCTCTCATTTTTAATTTCTTCGTTTAATGCGACAATATCTGGTGCACCTTCCATAGGTTGTGTTTTTTAATGCGGTTCAAAAGAATAAAAAGCTGCTAAATACAGCCGTTAAAAGAGGGTTAAAATCGAGCGGCATTAGACTATTCGCTCAATTTCAATAATGTATCATCAACAATCCCGTAATACGTTCCGGCTACTTTGAGCGCGTGCTGTCCTGTAAAGGTTCCAAAAGCGGGTAAAACACAGATCCAGTCATTCAAATAGAACGCCTTAATGCGCACGCGCGAACGACCTTTTCCGCGCAGAGCAACGCCGGGGTGTAGGTGGCCGCAAATGAGAAAAATCTCTTGTGCGAGTGCTGGAAAGTCGCGTTGTGCCGTGGTTTGTGAGAATGGCGTATTGGTATCAAAGTTAGCTCCCGGAGGCTCGTGCAAGAAATGTAGTTTTCCTAAGGTCCATTCCGGTACTATGGCGAGTTGTTGCCATTCGGGCAAGTCAAAATCATGGTTGCCTTTGACTAGAATGAAAGTATGGCCGTCGTGGGCATCTAAGAGGGTTTTCAGCGATTGGGTTTCTTTGTTTTGAAGGCCGTGAAAAACGTCGCCTAAGAATACTACCGTAGCTTGTGGATGCGCTTCAAAGGCACGGGCCAATTGCTTCAAGTTTTGTTCATGTAGCCCTTGAGGAGTGGCAATTCCAGCTTTTCTAAACACGCCGGATTTCCCCAGATGTACATCTGCAATAAGTAAGGTATTGTGTTCAGGTAAAAATGCAGAACCGTCGCTGTTCAAGCGAAGGAGTGAGCCACCGAAGTGTACCTCTGTTGTTTGCATCCTTACTTAAAAACGCTGCGTTGGAAAACAAATAGCAATCCCACCCCGGTGGAAATAGAGACATCTGCGATGTTGAAGATGGGACGGAAAAAAGTGAAGAATTGACCGCCCCAGATAGGGAACCATTGCGGCAGTTCACCGGCATACAAGGGGAAGTATAGCATATCTACAACACGACCCTGAAGTATTGGGGCATACCCGCCGGATTCCGGAAGAAATGTAGCTACTTTTCCTAGAGAATCGGAGAAGATTGCACCATAATAAAGAGAGTCTAATACGTTGCCTATGGCGCCAGCAAGGATGAGGCTGATGCCCCAAGTCGCCACATTTGTCGCGCCACTTTTAATGGTATTTCGCAACCACCAAATGATTCCACCTATGGCGATAATTCTGAAAATAGTCAGTGCTAGTTTTCCAGCAACACCGCCCCATTCAAGCCCAAAGGCCATGCCTGGATTTTCTGTAAAATGAATGTAAAACCAGGAGGTGATTTCGTGACTTTGCCCCAAGTACATGGTGGACTTTACCCACAATTTGGTCGCTTGATCAACAAAGAGCACCCCTAAGACTATGAGTAATGCTTTTCTCAACGCTGGTTAAGTTTCGCTTCCATGCTTAGGGTGGCATGCGGAACCAACTTTAGTCGTTCTGCATCTATCAGCTTACCCGTAACACGACAAATGCCGTAGGTTTTGTTTTCGATACGAACCAACGCGTTTTTTAAGTCGCGAATGAATTTTTCTTGACGCGTAGCGAGCTGTGAATTGCGCTCATTACTCATTACAGAAGAACCTTCTTCAAACGATTTGAATTGTGGCGAAGTGTCGTCTGTGCCGTTGTTTTTATCGTTAGCAAATTGCTCACGCAGAAGGTCTAAATCTTGCTCAGCCTTCTCGATTTTTTTTACAATGATTGCTTTAAACTCGGCGAGTTCTGCATCACTGTATTTTGTTTTATTTTCTTCAGCCATAGTTTCTTACGTTTAAAATGTTAGGCCTTCGGTTTTAAGAGGGATCGAAAATAAACTATTTCTTGAAAATAGAAATATTAATTTTTTCACCTTCAATTTCAACACTTTCACCGGCATTACTGCCAAAGGTGACGTTATCCGCAAGTACCTCGTCTTTAATATACATCATAAATGGTTCAATGCCTAAACGAAGGGAATCGGATCCTTCAATAAGTACCTCAATTCTATCGGTCACCTCTAGTCCGCTAGATTTTCTCAAATTCTGTAGGCGATTCACCATTTCACGTGCCAAACCTTCGTTCCGCAATTCATCGGTGAGTGCGGCATCGAGAGCAACGGTCAATCCATCACCAGTAGCAACCAACATGCCGGGTATGTCTTCGGTAACTACTTCGGCATCAATCAAATCAACGCGCACTGTTTGGCCTTGATCTTCGAATTCCACAAAACCTTGGGTTTCAAAGGCATCAACCGCGGATGGGTCCATCGCTTGAAAATACGTCTTCACGGCCTTCATGTGCCGTCCTACCTTTGGGCCTAGCGCTTTAAAATTAGGCTTCACCTTTTTTACAAATACACCCGCATCCGGGGTGATGACTTCAAGCGCTTTTACATTTACCTCTGCGAGCAGGATGGATTGAATGCTTTCGAGCAAGTCTTTATCGCCATCATTAAGTGCCGGTACCAAAACGCGAGCAAGCGGCTGCCGTACTTTAATGTTCTCCTTCTTACGAATAGAGAGGACCATGGAAGTTAATTGGCGGGCAAGATTAATTTTCTTCTCTAATGGTGCATTAATGGTTGGTGCGTCTACAGTAGGGAAGTTGGTGAGGTGAACGCTAGTTTCTCCTGATTTTGCCACTCCTGCATAGAGGTCAGTATACAATTGGTCCGCATAGAAAGGTGCCAGCGGCGCCATTAATCTACTTAACGTTTCCAAACAGGTCCAAAGCGTCTGATAGGCACTAATCTTATCCGACTCATAAGCCCCTTTCCAGAAACGGCGACGGCCTAAACGAACGTACCAATTCGAGAGTTTCTCCGTAGTAAATTCTTGTATAGGACGGAACGCACGAGTCGGTTCAAAAGCCTCCATACCGTCTTCCACTTTTGCAATGAGGCTGTGGAGTTCTGATAAAATCCATTGGTCCATTTCTGGACGCTCTTTCAGTGGAATTTCGGCTTCTTCGTAGCGGAAACTATCCACATTCGCATAAAGCGCGAAGAATGCATACGTATTGTGCAAGGTGCCAAAGAACTTTCTGCGTACTTCCTGCAGGCCTTCCATATCGAAGCGGAGGTTGTCCCAAGGCGCAGCATTCGTCAATAAGTACCAGCGCAACGCATCTGCACCATATTCATCCATTGTGGTGAATGGATCTACCGCATTGCCCAAACGCTTAGACATCTTCATTCCGTTCTTGTCCAAGACAAGCCCGTTGGAGATGACATTCTTAAAGGCAACGCTTTCAAAGACCATGGATGAAATGGCATGTAGGGTAAAGAACCAGCCCCGGGTTTGGTCAACCCCTTCTGCGATGAAATTTGCAGGGAAGGCTCCACCGCCCTCCACTTTATCTTTATTCTCAAAAGGATAATGCCATTGTGCATACGGCATCGAGCCACTATCAAACCACACGTCAATAAGATCACTTTCGCGCTTCATAGCCTTACCTGAAGGACTCACCAAAACAACGGTGTCCATGATGTGACGGTGCAAATCGATTTTTGCGTAGTTCTCGTCGCTCATATCTGCGGGATCAAAATCGCCCATTGGATTTGTGTGCATGAAACCAGCGGTAACGGCTTTTTCAATTTCAGCGTGCAATTCCGCAGCGCTTTCAATACAAATATGCTCGTCGCCTTCTTCTGTGCTCCAGATGGGTAATGGAATTCCCCAAAAACGCGAACGGCTAAGGTTCCAATCGTTGAGGTTTTCCAACCAATTCCCAAAGCGCCCTGTTCCCGTCGAAGCCGGTTTCCAATTGATCGTCTTATTTAACGCAATCATTTGGTCCTTTTTCTCCGTCGACTTAATGAACCAGCTGTCTAGCGGATAATACAACACGGGTTTGTCCGTACGCCAACAATGTGGATAGCTGTGTTCGTACTTTTCAATTTTGAACGCCTTGTTCTCTAGTTTTAATTTCAGAGCGATGCGCTCATCCACGCTGAGGTAGGCTTTTAATTCAGGAATGATAGGTTTCAACAGCATTTGCTGCTTCGCCAGTTCTGCCTCTTTTTCCTCGTCGGTAAGGTATTCCGCTTTGATGTATTCTTCACCGAATCCAAACATAGGGTCGGCCAATTCTGGGCGGAATTTCCCTCTTAAATCTACCAACGGAACTAGATTGCCTTGCTCGTCTTTTACCAACAAAGGAGGTACGCCGGCATCGGCTGCAACTTTTGCATCGTCCGCACCGAAAGTAGGCGCTGTGTGTACGATTCCTGTTCCATCTTCAGTAGTTACAAAATCACCAGGAATGACGCGGAAGGCTTCTTCGGGGCGCTCGTCTGGTAAAGCATAAGGCAATAGTTGCTCGTATTTCAATCCGACCAAATCCGTTCCTAAAACGGTTTTTTCGATGTGGTAAGGAATTTTCTTTGCACCTGCTTCGTAGGTCGAAGTATCTCCTTCTACGAACTTTTTGCCAAAGAGTTTCCCCAAAAGTGGCGTGGCCGCAATGATGCTTACCGGCTCGTAGGTGTATTGGTTAAACGTATGAACCAAGCTGTATTCGATTTTAGGCCCTACGGTTAAAGCTGTATTTGACGGCAATGTCCACGGTGTGGTCGTCCAGGCAAGAAAGTGTACTGTGGCAGCACCAAAGAGCGCTTCACTTTGCCCGTTATTTATCATTTTGAATTGAGCGACGACCGTATTGTCTTTGACATTCTGGTAACAACCCGGTTGGTTCAGCTCGTGCGAACTCAATCCCGTGCCCGCTTTCGGTGAATACGGCTGAATGGTATATCCCTTGTAGATCAACCCTTTTTTATAGAGTTGAGCAAGCAGCCACCACACACTTTCCATGTACTTTGGCTCATAGGTAACATAGGGTTTATCCATATCTACCCAATAGCCCATTTGGTCAGTCAAGTC
>Ga0102818_1000264_pt1 | contig 12363 bp, 10 predicted proteins | sample ColrivemetaGS571_FD_78190 | JGI IMG/M metagenome (GOLD analysis project Ga0102818, IMG submission 78190) | Estuarine microbial communities from the Columbia River estuary - Ebb tide non-ETM metaG S.571 | ecosystem: Environmental > Aquatic > Marine > Intertidal zone > Estuary | place: USA... | reverse complement strand
GTTGGGAAAAATCATTCCACTGCCTTGAAGCCAGCGTCTTCATTGAATCCCAATATGCTTGCTTGTCATCCACCAGCGTGAATGAAGCATTTGTAAAATCAAAACTTCCTGTCACATGTGTTTCATGCAGAAAACACGTGATGAACAGATCTTCTTTGTTTTCAAAATAATAGTACATTGAACCTTTTGAAATTCCTATTTTTTGAATGATTTTATTGTACGAGGCATCGAGGTAGCCATGAGTGGAAAATTCTTGCTTGGCAGCATCGAGAATCCTCATTTTGAGGGATTTATCAATGGATTCATAGCGTGCGAGCGGCATTCGACCAGTTGGTCCGACCGGCCGGTCTAATATAAATCCGACCCCAAAAACAGGCCATAGAAGACTGAAGACAATATCGAAAACGCCCCATTGGAAGGGCAAGCAAATATACCATGCGCTCTATGGAGGGCCGTATGAGGGAAATCCATCTGCGATGGACGGCTGAGACCGTTGCCAATTCCGAGTACGCTCCAATAGCAAAAATTGCGCATTCCTTGGAAGTTGTTGGCCACTTAGACATCGGAGAGGACGGTATTCGACAATTGATTCACGCGTCTTTTTGCGAAGGTTGCGGCCCGGAAGATCTCAACTCGGTCCCGTTTCTCAAGGTTGAAAGCGTACTCGGCGTGGGTGACGGCGGGCACATCGTGGTGTGGAACTCACATCCACTTTCCATCGCCGCTATCAAATTCGAAAACATCCACATCCTTCCACCTTACACCTACGGCGGCGAAGGGATTTCAATCAAAGTTCGCGGTGTCCCAAGCGGAATCTCGAGCTTCTTGAAAATCGCAAGAAAACTCCTGCCCCCTGATGTTGTGAAGGTCGTTGAGATGGAAAGCAACAAGAGCATTGTTGAGACGTTATTGACAGAGCGTCAAATCGAGTGCATGAAACTCGCCGTTTCATCGGGGTATTACGAACATCCCAAGAAGATCAACCTACGCGAACTAGCAGAGTTGATGGACACGCCACGGTCAACCCTTCAAGAACACCTCAGCAGGGCCGAAATCGCTCTCATGCACTGGGGTTCTGAGCAAGCCAACTGAATACCTCTGGGTGCGAAACCTTGAGAATAGGGACCGTTTGGAGAAAGCATGGACAAAGCAGAACGGCTCGAACGACTGTTGCCCAACGGCCGAGGCGTTTGGATTCCAATTGACCACGGAGCGTCTGACTTTCCAATCCCGGGGCTGACCGACACTGAGGGCGTCATCAAATCGCTTGTTGCTGCAGGCGTTGATGGAATTGTGGCTCAAAAGGGCGTTGTGAATCACTACAACCATCTTTGCGAGGGGACATCAACGTCGATGGTCATTCACTTTTCGGTCTCCACTCGACATGCAGGACCCGATGCTGCAAACAAAGTCATCGTTGGTCACGCAGACGAAGTCATTCCAAGAGGTGGGATGGGTGTATCATGCCAAGTCAACATGGGGAGCCCAAATGAAGCCGCCATGATTGAGCGCATGGGTCAATTGAGCAGAGAGGCGCTTCACCACAACCTGCCAATGTTTGGCATGGTGTACGCTCGTGGTGAACATTTGAATCCAATTCCAGGCGACCTCACACACTGCAATGCCCACGCTGTGCGACTGGCTTTTGAATTAGGCTGTGATGCTGCAAAGACCGTATGGACGGGCGATGCTGAATCCTTCAATCAAATTGCCAGTGCCGCACCAATTCCAGTCCTCGTCGCAGGTGGACCTTCAACGGGGGACAGCGAAGGCATCCTTACGATGGTTCGTTCAGCGCTTGACGCCGGAGCATCGGGCATCTGCATGGGAAGGCAGGTCTTTGCTCATGAAAATGTGGAAGGGATTGCGAAGGCACTTGTGATGCTGGTTCACCAAGATGCATCGGTCGCCGATGCGATGAAGGCTTGCAACCTATGAGGCATGACCATGGAGATTTGGCTCGATGTTCGAACCCACAGCAGTGGGAATACGCCCACTCACGAAGGGGTCGATCGCCTTATCGACGGAACGGAATCCTATATCGAAGCCCGCAAACTCTACCTTGACAAGACCATGGTAGGCGCCGCCATACACGTGAGGGACAGTCACGATCAGGACATGGCAAAATCATTGATTGGCAGCGTGGGCTGGATTCTGTTATCGTTTGAAACATGGTCGATGATTCCTCTCGAAAACCTCATCGCTGCGAACGAAGGCTCACCAACGAGGATTGCGGCTGTAATGACGAGCCCGGCGCAGATTCAAGGAGCTGCGTTTGCCCTTCAACAAGGCGTTGATGCAATCGTCATCACTGATGAGCCATCCATGCTCGAAGCAGCATGTATTGCAAAGGCACAGCGGCTCGAACGGCATGGAGAGGTAGCTTCGCTTCCAGAAAGTGACGCAACAACACTGTCACTCTCGAAATTGAAGATCACATCAATCCAAGAGGGTGGTATTGGAGAACGGTATTGCATTGATTTCACCTCCATGTTGGAACTCGGAGAGGGGATGCTGCTCGGCTCAAATGCTTCAAGTTTCATGCTCGTCCATGGAGAAACGGTTCCCTCTGAATTTGTCCCCTCAAGGCCATTCAGAGTGAATGCAGGCTCACCTCAATCCTATGCCTTGATGGCAGATGGAACGACAAAATACGTGGCTGAATTGAAATCTGGTGATTGCGTAACCATCGCCAGTAAGCAAGGTATCACTCGTCAATTGGTCATCGGCAGACTCAAGATTGAACAACGCCCGCTTTTATTATTCAAATGGATGAATGAAAACGATAAAGAGGGGCATATGTTCTTACAACAAGCGGAGACAGTCCGGGCAGTCGATACAAGCGGGAATCCAGTGTCAGTAACATCGTTACAAATTGATGACCAGATTCTTGGGTGGGACGACGACGGTGCTCGCCATATCGGCGTCACCATCTCGAGCGTCGTCTCCGAGAGGTGATGATTTGGCAGTACTGGGAAACGGCAAGGCTCACGGCGCTTGCAGTCTTCTTCATGCGGCTGGATTAGGTTATGGCGCAAGCATGGCCCTAGATCTCCCAGTGGCAGTTCGCCTCCTCGATTCACCCAGCAAACGAGCACTCGACGATCCCGACGGTCTTCTTGATGGCGTACTCAAAGCATGGACCGATGCTGGCCATTCGCTTCCTGAAGGGAAAACTGCTGACGACCTCCACTGGGCTGTCGCTTCGAAGATACCTCCTCGTCAAGGCCTCAAATCCAGTGCTGCGACTTCGATTGCTGCGTTGCGGGCACTCGCCGGAGCGACCTCGACCGAACTTTCTGATGCAGACGTTGTCGGACTTTCCGTCCAAGCACAAATCCTCGCAGGCGTGACGCTCACAGGCTCAGTCGATGATGCATGGGCGTGTGCTACACCCGGATGGAAACTCATCGACCCACAGGCGGAGAGCATCGAAGATGGCGTCCTCATGGAGAGCAGTGGACCGAATGCAGACGACTGGCACCTCTTGATCGTATGCAGAGGCGACCGTGGTCACAAACCCGCTCTGGAAGATTTCGTACCGCATCAAGAGGCCTTTCAACAAGCCTTGAGCGCCCTCCAAGAAGGAAGAGAGTTGGTGGCATTGACTTGGAATGGCCGAGCAATGCTTGGCGTTCTTGGCGATGTCACAGGCAGAAAAATCACCAATGACTCATTGCTCAATGGGGCGCGAGCAGCCGGAATCTCGGGATCAGGGACGGCGCTTGTGGTCGTCACCCCAAAGGTCAGCAAACCAACCTGTGAACGATTGAAAAATTTCTTTGAGACAAGGGTCAAGGACGTTACCGTCATTGAAACCTCGTTCCTTAACGGCGAATCTGTTGAATAAAACTCCATGGGTAAGCACGCACCTTCTTGAAGGAAGCACCGTTGGAGCAATTGAGTCACATGCAAATGCAGCTGGGTGAACACCTTCGCTTGACCCTGTTTGGGACAAGCCATGGACCTCGCGTCGGTGCTCTTCTGGAAGGTGTTCCAAAGGGACTCCGCGTTGATGAAACAGCCATTGCACAAGCCATGGCCACCCGCAGGCCGGGTGGGCGCTACGCAAGCAAACGAAAGGAACAGGATTGCGTCGAGTTCCTCTCAGGAATCGTTGAAGGAAAAACCACTGGTGCGTCCATTGAACTCTCCATCGAAAATCAAGACGCTAAGTCAAAAGATTACAATTTCCTCCCTCACCACCCTCGCCCAGGCCACCAAGACATGGTCATGCACAAGCGAACAAAGGGCGAAGCCGACCTTAGAGGTGGGGGAATGTCTTCTGCAAGGCTGACTGCACCCCTCGTGGCTGCAGCAGCATTCGTAGCCCCATTGCTGGCCCCGCTCGGAATCAAAGCCGAGGCACAGGTTGGCGCCATTGGGAACGTTGAAGCCGGTGAAATGGAACACCAGCCAGCTCGATGGTCCACGGATGCCTGCAAAGAGATGCGCTGCAGAGACCCTGATGCCGCCGAAGCAATGGTCAATCTCGTTGAATCTCAACGTATGAATCTCAATTCAATTGGCTCAAGGGTAGATCTCATTGTCACAGGGACCCCACTCGGCCTTGGTGAACCATGGTTCGATGGGATCGAACCTGCCATGGCTCGAGCCATGATGTCGATTCCAGCCGCTCGCGGAGTTACGTTTGGCCGTGGATTCAATGTAGTGAACATGACTGGCTTGGAGCATAACGATGCATGGGGTGGATCACCTGAATCACCAACACCGTTGGGAGAGCGGCCTGATGGTGTGTTAGCAGGACTCGCAACAAGCGCACCCATTCGCTGCTCTGTTGCGTTCAAGCCACCCTCGAGCATCGCTTCTGAACAAAAGACACTCCACCTTGAGAGCGGGGCGATTGAACCGTTGACCGTCAAAGGACGTCACGACCCTGTCTTGGGTCCAAGAGCCGTTGCTGTGGTCGAAGCAATGGCCATCCTTGTCTTGACCGATTTAGCACTGCGAGGTGGGTTCATCGATGGGTGAAACCATTACGGTTCACAAGTTCGGAGGCTCGTGCCTTCGTGACTCCTCAGACCTTGATCGAATTGCTGAGGTCGTCGGTGATTGGAATGGCCGCACTGTGGTGGTTGTTTCTGCCCTTTGGGGCACAACTGACCGACTCATGCGGGCAAGTAAGGAACCAAGGTACGCCAGCCGGTTGGTCAATGATTTGTCCAGTCAGCACCTTCGATTTGCTCCGGGATTGCTCACCAGCGAACTTGGACCATTGTTCACGAAAGTTCTGAGCGGCATTGAGCAATCCTTGGTCGAACTGTCAAGCCAACCAACCGACAGGATTGCAGTCAATCGATTGCTTGCCGCTGGAGAGCGTCTCTCTGCCTTGGTGGTGGCTCACCGACTCAAACAATACGGAATCGAAGCCCATCCAGTAGGCGCGGAGGATATTGGCCTGCGACTTAATGGAATCAATCGAGCCCCAACCGTTGACCTCGAGGCGTCGATAAAGTTACTCGATCGTTCCTCATTGCAGGGAACGCCTGTCATCACCGGCTGGTTCGGTGAAGGAACAGACGGTGAACTAGCGTTGCTCAGCCGAGGCGGCTCTGACCACACTGCCACCTCGATTGCTCGAATTGTTGACGCACACAAGGTCATCCTGTGGAAAGACGTTGCTGGAATCATGCCACTGAACCCAAGATGGGGCATCAAAACTGAACCACTTGCCTACCTAGGGTACGGGGAAGCATTGGAACTTTCTCGGCTTGATACGCCCATTCTCCATCCTGCCACTGTCGAACCCCTGATTGATACGGGAATTCCACTTGAAGTACGCCACCTGCACGGTGCGTTCGAAACGAGTGCATCAACCGTTGTTGGTCCTGACTTGTACGAAGAAAACGCCATCAAAGCCATCGGATGCATGCCAAGCGTGGTCTCCATACGCTGTCGGAGCAAATCCTTGGAGCAACAAAGCCGACGCCTCGGCGAAGTGTTGCTCCAGTTTGATGAGGAAGCAATCGCTTGTTGGCACCTCGACAGCCAGCCAGGGGACATTCGCTGGATTGTATCCCAACATGACTCGTTGATTGCAACGAGGTTGATTGAAGATCAATTTGGTTCTGCCGAACTAGAAACTCACACAGCCCTTCTTTCGCTTGTCGGCAACCGTGAAGAGGCCCAAGAGGCATTGGATGAAGAGCGAGCGAGCGCAATGGGCATCGAAATCCTCTCTGACACAGGTCATGCTGTACGCATGCTCACACAAACGACCGACATGGTCATGCTGCTCAAGGAATTAAGTCACTTGTGCAATTTTAAACACACCGTGCAGACACGAGAGTGAACTTCACTCTGCTCGCTTTTCTCGGAAGTTCTGCAAGTGAGTTGGAAGGTTCAGAGCGAACAATCCACCAACCACACAGAACACGAAGAAAGTCCCGAGCGCAACACCGTATACGGAGATGAGCTCAACCGACTCTTCCATTCGAAGGGCTGTATCTTTGGAGAAGATGCCAACAAAGAACGGGAGAATGCTGTTTGCAGAGAGCACAACTGTCGCAAGGACAACGGCAATGATTGGGTTAATGATCAAGGAACGGTGGTACTTACCAACAATTTTCTGAGGGTTCATCACGTACACTTCGTTGGTACGGATGCTCGTATCCAGCATTGAATATCGGAGAACACCATTGCTGAGTTCAAAGTACATGATCAGGAGAACAGCGTAGACGACCACGAGTCCCGAAAGGAGGAATGGTTTGTCCTGCAGGCCAAACATGTCACTGGAAAGGGTAACCTTGGACGATGCAAATCGGAGAATGGCGAGGATGAACATGAGGTTGCTCACAAGCGTGAATCTTCCATCGCGTTGGAAGGTGCCCCAGAAGCCAGTGCCCGTTGCGGCGACAATGAGAGTCAATTGAAGGACTGTGGCGATGCCAAGGCTTCCAGTGATCATGTACCAGATTGTGCCTTCAGGTGGCGAAATCATGTAGGTCAACATAGCAAGTGCAACGAGCACGCCATAGACGACCAGTTGCAAGGTTTGAACCCACTTTGCAGGTGGAAGGAACTTCGCCTTTGGGACAAGTGGTCCACCGAGCAGGCTTTCAATGAAGGTTGGAATCTCAACGGTTGGAATGGCATCCTTAGGGATGTCACTCCCTGCGCCAATTTGACCTGCGGCCTTCTTTCGAGAAGGTGCGGAAGATCGAACGGTTTTACCATCGTAAAGGTGGGCAGTATCGCTGGATGGCTTGCTTACAGTCATCGTATCACCTCAGAATCCTCGTGCTCCAGCAAGAGCGGTTGATAGGAGCATATCGGGCTCCCAGTCCATAATGTTCACACCGAGTCCTCGCAACTCACTGATGAGAACGTCTCGCTCGGTCTTCATGACCTCATAACCGGTTCGATCGATACGGCGTGCATCGAATTCAAACTCGAGTGATGAAGGGGTAAGGACGGTCACATCGAAGTCACGTGCTCGGAAATCACGGAGCGCATTGACAATGGTTGGATCGTCTTCGAGATTGGAGAGGAAGATGATTGGGCTTCCTTTGTTGATGTGCGGTAGAATACGGTTCACGACCACTTGCAGTGGGATGTTGCCACGGGCAACTGCACCGGCAAGTTTAGTCAGAATGACGTAGAGTTGTTTCTTCCCCGTATCACGGTCAACACTGACCACTTCATCACCGTAAACGATGACACCGACGCTGTCACGGCGGCCGAGGAAGTACTTGGCAAGCGAAGCAGCGGCTCGGGTGGAATACACGAGTGCGTTTCGTGACACAGGCCCTGTTTCTGCGACTGAGCGGGAATCAACAATGATGATGATATCCGACACAGCGTCACGCTCACGTTCGTTGACCATGAGTTTACCAGATCGTGCGTATGCAGACCAGTTGATGGCTCGGAAGGAATCACCTTCAAAGTACTCACGAAGGGAGTAAAATTCTGAGCCAGGACCGGGTTGACGGATGTTAACCGCACCTGTGAAAATCTTCGGTACACGAGATTTGACGAACGTCTCTTTGAGATCTTCCATCTTCGGGAACACAAGGAAATCATTGTAGACATGCAATTCCTTTTCCTTGTGGAACAGACCAAACGGGTCTTGGATCCTGACAGCCACAGGACCCACGCTGTAGAAGCCTCGTAGAGGGCATTCAACGGTGTATTCGATGAGGGTTTCACGGCGAGGTCCGAGTTCCATCAAGATGTAATTCGCACCGTCTTTGATGCGCATAACTTCAGGAACACGGTCGCGAACTTCCAAAATTTTGGCGAGTGATGAGTGATTTTGCATTTTCAGCGTGATGTTTAACTCACCATCTTCGAAGATTCGGGCACTGGAGAGTTTGCGCATGGCAGTCACGCTGCCAAGAGCTACACCCTCTTCACCCGTCCATTCGTCTGCGCGTCGGCCGCTTGAAGCAACGTCTGCGTGGCCACCAAACAAGGCAGCCCAGGTGAGGAACACGAAGATGACAACCGCAATCGTAACGAGTTGGGAGTTTCGCAAGGTCAACCCAAGCAAATACATGGCAACAGCCAAACTTCCCAGCATAGCAGATTTACGGCTCCACATCCATCTCACCTCACTTCAAGTAACGTTGGTCAACTCAAACGGTTGGCACAGGAACTTCTCGTAGAATACCTTGAATCACTTCACCGGACTCGAGGCCCTTGATTTGATGTTCAGGCTTGAGAATAATTCGGTGTGCGAGAGCAAGTTCAGAGACAGCTTTGATGTCGTCAGGTGTGACGAAGTCACGACCGCGAAGGGCTGCAGCTGCACGAGAGGTCTTGAGCAATGCTTGGGAACCACGAGGCGAAGCACCGACCAGAACACGAGGATCTTCACGGGTTCGGGAGACGATTTCAACCATGTACATTCGGAGCGCTGGGTCGACGTAGACGTCTTCACAGGCTTGTTGCATAGCAATGACACGCTGAGGGTCAGTGATGACATCAACATCGACTGAGTCCTTACCACGAGCAATACGTCGGCGTAGGATTTCGTCTTCGTCAGCACGGTCAGGGTAACCCACGGACATCTTGAACATGAAACGGTCAAGTTGTGCTTCAGGAAGCGGGTAGGTACCTTCTTGCTCGACCGGGTTTTGTGTGGCCATGACAATGAAAGGAGCTGGGAGTTTGTGGGTCACCGTACCAATGGTCACCTGCTTCTCTTGCATAGCCTCAAGCAAAGCAGCTTGGGTCTTTGGAGGAGCACGGTTAATCTCGTCAGCAAGGAGAAGGTTACAGAACAAAGGTCCTGGCTTGAAGGTAAATTCTCCTTTCTTTGCGTCGTAGATGTTGGTACCTGTGATGTCAGCAGGGAGCAAGTCAGGCGTAAATTGAACACGCTTGAAATCGCAACCTAGCGCATCGGCGAAAGTGTTGGTCATCAATGTCTTTGCCAAACCTGGGTAATCTTCGAACAGAAGGTTACCGTTTGACAAAATGTTGACCAGCACGTTGTCGATCACGTGAGGTTTTCCGATAATCACTTTCTGCACTTCAGCAGCAATCGCTTGTGAGATTGCGCCGACGTGAGTCAAGCGAGCTTTGACTTCGGGGCTGGTTTGGTGCTTCGGCTGGGCCGGAGCGGCCGGTGCTGCTGGTGCTGGAGCTGCCGGCATTGGTGGTGCTGGAGCGGCAGGTGCGGCGGGGGCGGCTGGGGCCATAGGCATTGGCGGCGCTGGCGCGGGCGGGGCTGCGGGGGGGGTCGGGGGTTGCATGTCTATTGTCCTCCAAATTTCAATTTCCCCAACGTCGGATGTGCGGGATTAACTCTCGCAATTCGTCGTTGGAATAGATACGGGCAGAACTGATCAGTTCCACCAGTCGCGGGTCACGCACCATCTGCATGATTTCCGCTTGGGTTTTGCGCATGAATTCATCACGCGTTAGGTCATTGAATTGCCGCACCTTCGAGAGAAGAGCCTCCCTTGTGCGCATTTGGTACTGGGCGGCGTCGACCTTGGTCGGACGCTCTCTAAACCGTGTTAAATCGAAGACGTGGCGCCAGTTTTCTTTTTCTGGGACCACCATGATAGCGATGGCGAGCAACGCAAACAGGTTGAGAATGATGAGCCACTTGAGGACGACGTCGCTGGTCAACAGAACGATGGCGCCCATTGCTTCTGTGAACGGAGAGGATAGAGCGCTGACCACGTGACGGCTCTCATCGAAAACGATGACGAAGTTGTCATTGAATCGTGTGACCTTCGTGGAGATCTCTTCGTTGTCTTTTTCCATCATGTCCACCATGAGGGCTTGGAAGTACTGTGCGTTACCGTTCCATGTGGTGTCGCCTTGGGCATCAGACAGACCGTTCGAATCGGAGTTCCAGCAGTTGTGTCCCTGTTCGACATAATATGGAGAACTGCATTGTTGGTAGCCGACTTCTTCTGCGATGTCTTTGTCCCAAAGGTGGTTGGCAAGAACGGAGTGGTCGGCGACGAAGACAATTGATCCAGTGACAGATACTTCGCCTTGTCCTTCAGTGGTCTGGTCGAGGACCGTGATGCCTGGATAGTCAATACGAACGATGAGTCCGGTCTTTCCTTCACCAAGCGTTGGGTTCTTGTCACTGTTGATGTCAAGGTTGCTCGAATCGGTCACAATCACGGCAGAGGTAGATGCTGCGGCGAGTACATTGACATCTCGGTTTGTATCTGATTGGTCATCAAGAACTTGGATTGCGGTTGGGCGGTGGAACAGGACAGGTAATCGGCAGTTATCGTACACGCCGATGTCGAGGTTTCCTTGAGCGCAAGGAATCAATCGCTCATCGCCCATCTCGGTTACATTCGCACGGAGACTTGCGGCAGCCCACAGTCGGCGGTAGTCGCCAGGTTGGACTTCATCAAGTTCGTTGGTCATTTCGTAATAGCGTTGGTCGTCGAGAACCATGTCGCCGAAGTACTTGACACCAAATTGGTCGGCGACAAGTTGAGCGTTGACTGAATTCGCTGCAAGAATGACTTTTCCGCCTTTCTTCGTGACGAAATCATACATGGCGGAAGCTTCTGCAGCATCGAATGGCTTCTCAGGGCCAGCGATCACCAGCATGGTGCGGTGAGGATCCTGCCAATCATTGACGAGCATTGGCGTGGACATTGTGTTGGCGATTGCGAAATCATTGCTAGCAAAGTCATCCCGCATGGAAGTCAATTGTTGGTTGGAGTAGGCATCATCAGAAGTGGAGTATGGGGATAGAACGGTCTGTTTGTTAAGGCTGACCAATCCGATGAGAGCGACAGAAACGACGAGGGAAGCCATGAGCCCAACTTTGAGCCAGGATTCAACGGAGAGTTTCTTTGATTCTGTTTCTGCCAATTTTATCCCTCCTTTTGCTCATCTCGCGTTGCATCTGCTCGTAAAGACATTCGTCGGAACTTCGCTCCACTCATAATGGTTCTCCATTGGTGCTCCAATAAAAATCGAGAGATGAAGAGGTTGATATACCTCCTGTGCACAAATTTTTGAGTGAATTTGGCAGGAGAATGTAAGAAAACTACATTTCTTTCATTTGAATGTCTTTTTTCGGCGAAGTAGACTTACCACTGCCACGACCATTATTGCTTCAATCGCCGCAAAGCCGGGAACGGTGTTTGACTCAATGCTCAAACCGTCTTCTGAGGCGCTCGAGTCATCGTCGTCATTTCCGTCGTTTGTTGGGTTTGTATCTTCCTCATAGGCGAGGACATCGACATCAAAGGTCGTGCTACGGGCGGTGTCATCACCTTCAGAAACCAGCGAGATGGTCACTTCACATGTTCGCCGTGGCTGGCTTTCCGAAGCAACCAATGTGAGAATTGCGGAAGCATCTTTCCCGTTTTGAGCACCCGTGGGATCAACAACTGTGTTCACAAGGGCATCCAATCCTTCCACGGTAAGATGGGGGCAACTCCTCACTTCAGCCGAAGCCTCTTTGACAGCGTCTTTGGCATTTCCAAGGTTCATCAATTGTATCGAAAGATCAACCGTTGAACCAGCATAGAGGTCATCTTCGGAGAGCGTTACTTCTGGCTTGAGATTGAACACTTTAGGCACTCTGACGGTCCCCTCAATCTCTTGGTCCCCTGTCGTAACAGAGTTGTCGCCGATTTTCTCATCCGCAGTCACCGTCAACGTCGATGTGTTGTCAGGATTGTACTCCCGTGCATCGATGTCGTTATCATTTGAGAGCGTGATGGTGAAGGTCTTGTTTTCACCTGCGGCTACAGTAATGCTTTCTGGCCCATCATAGGTGAATGGCGTCCAAGTATCGATGTCATAGGTCAATTCCACTTCAATCTGGGCCATACGGGAGTTTTCTATGTAAGCCACAATTTCTCCATCAATGTCCCAATCATCATCCATTTCGATGGTGAACCC
>Ga0102818_1000258_pt1 | contig 12446 bp, 8 predicted proteins | sample ColrivemetaGS571_FD_78190 | JGI IMG/M metagenome (GOLD analysis project Ga0102818, IMG submission 78190) | Estuarine microbial communities from the Columbia River estuary - Ebb tide non-ETM metaG S.571 | ecosystem: Environmental > Aquatic > Marine > Intertidal zone > Estuary | place: USA... | reverse complement strand
TTGCTATTCCAGCAAAACTATTACTAGAAACGCTTAAAACCTTTCCTGAACAGCCATTAACATTTGTGATTGAAGACAACAACACTATAGAAATAAGTTCAAACCATGGGAAATATGCTTTAGCTTATTCAAGTGCTGACGAATTTCCCAAATCTATATCTTTAGATAACCCAAGTACTACAGTTGTTGGTGCTGACGTCTTAGCAACAGCAATTTCTAAAACTATTTTTGCAGCAGGCAATGATGATTTACGCCCAGTAATGAGCGGGGTGTTTTTTCAATTTTCTACAGAAAGTTTAACTTTTGTTGCTACCGATGCACATAAATTAGTGAAATATTCTAGAACAGATGTTAAAGCTAACGAAACTGCAGAATTCATTATGCCTAAAAAGCCACTTAATCTACTAAAAGGAATATTGGCTGGAAGCGATGATAACGTTAGTATTGAATATAATGATTCTAATGCTAAATTTTCTTTTGAAAATTCTGTGCTCATATGCCGTTTAATTGATGGAAAATACCCTAATTATGAAGCGGTAATTCCAAAAGAAAATCCTAATCATTTGACTATTAGTCGTAATCAATTTTTAAATTCCGTAAAAAGAGTTTCTATATTTTCAAACAAGACAACGCATCAAATTCGCCTAAAAATTGCTGGGGCTGAATTAAATATTTCTGCTGAAGATATTGATTACAGTAACAAAGCTGAAGAAAGACTAACCTGTGATTATCAGGGTGATGACATGCAAATAGGATTTAACTCTCGATTTTTAACTGAAATGTTAAGTCATCTAAATGCTGACGACGTACAACTGGAAATGAGTATGCCCAACCGTGCGGGTATTTTGACTCCTGTTGACGGATTAGAGTTGGGCGAAACAGTGACTATGCTAGTTATGCCAGTAATGCTAAATAGTTAATTAGCTAACAATTATACATTTTTAACCTTAATTCTTTTATTCTAGAATCTTGCATATATTCATCAAATGTGGTGTAACGGTCAATAACCCCATTTGGAGTAAGTTCAATGACTCTGTTCGCTAACGTTTGTGAAAACTCGTGATCATGAGTCGTAAACAAAACAGTTCCTTTAAAATTCTTAAGTGAGTTATTAAAAGCAGTAATGCTTTCTAAATCTAGGTGATTTGTAGGCTCATCAAGCATTAGCACATTTGCACGCATCATCATCATGCGAGACAACATGCATCGTACTTTTTCACCACCAGATAAAACATTAGATTGTTTAAGTGCTTCTTCTCCACTAAATATCATTTTACCTAAAAAACCTCGCACATGAACTTCTTCACGTTCTTCTTCAGTTTTTGCCCACTGGCGCAACCAATCTACTAAACTCATAGGTTCACTAAAAAAAGTACTGTTGTCTAAAGGTAAATAAGATTGAGAAGTAGTGACACCCCATTGAAATTTACCAGATTTGGCAGAGGAATTACCATTAATAATATCATAAAAAGCAGAAGTAGCACGAGAATCTTTTGAATAAACCACTACCTTATCGCCCCTATTTAAATTAAAATCTATTTTATCAAAAAGAATCTCACCATCTAAATCATATGATATTTTATCAACGTTTAATATTTGATCTCCAGCCTCGCGCTCACGTTCAAAAATTATAGCCGGATAGCGTCTACTAGATGGACGAATTTCTGTAACATCCAATTTATCAATCATTTTTTTACGACTGGTTGCTTGTTTCGACTTAGCTACATTGGCAGAAAAACGTCTAATAAACTCTTCTAATTCTTTCTTTTTATCTTCAGATTTTTTGTTTTGTTGTGCTCTTTGTTTTGCAGCCAATTGAGAGGACTCGTACCAAAAGGTATAATTTCCAGAAAAATGATTAATTTTATTAAAATCAATATCAGAAATATGAGTACAAACAGCATCTAAAAAGTGGCGGTCATGAGAAACAACAATTACACAATTGTCATAGTTAGCTAAGAAATTTTCTAACCAAGAAATAGTTTCATAATCCAAATCGTTAGTAGGCTCATCCATTATTAAAACGTCTGGGGAACCAAATAAAGCTTGTGCTAACAAAACACGTACTTTTTGTTTTCCGTCTAGATCCTTCATTAAAGTATAATGATTTTGTTCTTTTATACCCAAGTTGGATAGTAATGAAGCTGCATCACTATCAGCATTCCATCCGTTCATTTCTTCAAATTGAACCTGAAGCTCACCAATTCGATCAGCATTATTATCTGAATAATCATTGTATAAAGCATCAATTTCTGATTTTATTTTAAATAATGGTTTATTTCCGATAATAACTGTTTCTAAAACAGTGTGATCATCACAAAGATTATGATTTTGTTCAAGAACAGACATACGTTTGCCTGGCTCTAAGTGAACATGACCTGAAGTTGGATCTTGAACTCCAGATAATATTTTAAGGAAAGTCGATTTTCCAGCACCATTTGCACCAATAATTCCATAACAATTTCCGGAGTTAAAAGATGTATTTACTTCATCAAAAAGAATACGTTTTCCAAATTGAACTGATAAGTTTGAAACTGATAACATTAGTTTTTTTTGCAAAAGTATATAAATCAAATTAACCATCAAATAAATCGGAGTTGTAATTTAACAACGCATTAACAACAACAAATCGTTCATAGGTGTATTTTTGAATTATGACAAAACTCACATACGGTTTTTTTATTTTACTCACTTTTTATTGCTGCCAAAGCAATGAGATGAGTAACGAAAATGTGTTTATCGGCGGGGATATAATAAATCCTTCTAACAGCTACGTCACATTGTACGATCCTAAGGGACATGTTGATACACTATATTTAAATTCTGATAATAAGTTTTTACATCATTTTACTGACTTCAATAAAGGAATCCACTCATTTGTTCATGGAGGTAAACACCAGTCATTATTGTTGGAACATAGCGATAGCATAATGATGCATATTAATACAAACGACTTTGATGGCTCGTTAACTTTTAATGGAAATGGAGCAAAGAAAAATAACTATTTAATTAAATTGTTATCAAGATTAGAAAATCAAAATTCAACTAACAATAACCTTTATAAACAAGAGCCTTCAGATTTTCATGAAACTATCATTTCTGAAATTTCCAAAAACTCTGAGGATCTTAATTTATTTTTAAAAAATAGTCCTAACTCAGATCTTTTTGTGAAGATTGCTTTATCCACTATCAAATATCATTATTTCACAAAAAAAGAACTATATCAACATCGACACTTTGGGTATAACTCTTCCATTAATTCTAAAAAAATTCCTTCTGACTTTTATGAGTTTAGAAAAGAAATTATATACAATGACAAAGATTTAAAAGACTTCTATCCATATTATAATTTTCTTTTTCCTCATATCAACAACCTATCTTTTGAACAACTTAAAGCAGATCAAAAAATATGTGACTTAGAATCTAATAACTTAGAATATACCAACCATAAATTAATACTTATAGATAGCCTAGTTACTAATCCATTGATTAAAAATAATCTTTTAAAATATACAGTACGTAATTTTATTTCTAATTCTAAATCCATTGACAAGAGTTATATTTTGTACCAATCCTATTTGGACAAAAGCTCAAACGTTAAAGATAAAACTTATATAAAAAATCTTTTTAAAAACACTCAAGGACTACAACCTGGTCATAAGTTGCCTTCAGTTGAAGTCATTGACAGTGACAATATCAAGTCCAACTTAAATTTAATATTTGATAACACCACTGTTCTTTATTTTTGGGATAATGCAAGCCGTTACCATTTTGAAAATAGTCATATCAAAGTAAACACTTTAAATGATTTGTTTCCAGAAATTGACTTTATTGCCATAAACATTAACTCTATGCATACTAATGCTTGGAAAAATATGCTTTATGCAAAACAGTACAGCACTAATAATGAATACAGGTTTGCAAACCCATCATTTGCCAAAAAGCGTCTAGCTATCAACTATATAAAAAAGGTTTTGATAGTTGATAAGAAAGGATTTATTTTAAATTCTACAGCTGATTTATTTGATTCAAATTTTGAAGATGTTCTTGAAGATTACAAATAAGTAAAAATACAGAAGACCTAAGCCTTACTTGTTTTTTTCTCAAATTTTTTAAAACTAGTTTCCTTTATTATAATCTTCTAAAAACTTAGCTAAACCACTATCTGTCAAAGGGTGACGCAATAAGCCTTCAATTGAACTTAAGGGACCAGTCATTACATCTGCTCCTAACTTAGCACAATCAATAACGTGCATTGTGTGTCTTACAGATGCAGCAAGTATCTCAGTTACGAATCCGTAATTATCGTATATATGACGAATCTCAGCAATAAGACTTAACCCATCAGATGAAATATCGTCTAGACGTCCGATGAATGGAGATACGTATGTAGCGCCTGCCTTAGCAGCTAACAATGCCTGACCTGATGAAAAAACTAAAGTAACATTAGTTCTTATTCCTTTATCACTAAAATATTTACATGCTTTTACTCCAGCTTTTATCATTGGTAACTTAACTACTATTTGAGGATCTAAAGCAGCTAAAGCCTCTCCTTCCAAAATCATACCCTCATAATCAGTTGAAATAACTTCAGCAGAGACATCACCTTCAACTAAATTGCAAATTAACTTATAATGATTTAAAATATTTTCAACTCCGGTAATTCCTTCCTTTGCCATCAGTGATGGATTAGTTGTAACACCGTCAAGAACTCCTAAGTCTTGAGCTTCTTTAATTTGGCGTAAATTAGCAGTATCGATAAAAAATTTCATGGTTTTTATGTTTAAATGTTTAAATGTTTAACAAAAATAATTGATTAATATACATAAACAAGCAAACAGCTTAAAATTGTTTTTAAATTAAAAACTATTTCAAAACATTTAAAAAATCAAATAGTCTTGATATATAAAACTTTAAATAAAAAAAGTATGGAGTAAAAAATGGCAAGCTACCTACATCACACTGCTACAACCATTTACCTTTGCTGCGTTCCCGCCCTGGAGGATTCAACAGGAGCTAGTTGTGTAGGACTTGCCATAACAAATATACAATGTTTTAATATTCTCACAATGATTTTTTTTACTGAATATAAATAAATAAATTGCCTTAAAAATCATCTGCCATATGTATGCCTTTAAATTACTGACTTTCATTGTGTTTAGTATTATTTTAATTGGTTGTGGAAACTTAAACCAAGCTAAGGAACCTAACTTCTCCATTCAAATTAACAGCAAAACAAATATTATTTCTAACGCTGATACACTTAATATTAATCTTGTAAATCCAAAAAACTTAAAAATCGATTCTATTTATCTAACCTTAGACAATAGTAGGATTTCTAAATCTACTTCGCTATTTAACTCTACTTTGGGACAAAAAATTATAAAAGCAAAAGTTTATTATGATTCACAAATTGATGTTTTAATAAAAAACATAATTGTTGTCAACAAAAATATTCCAAAAATATACTCATATGAAATTGTAAATACTTATCCTCATGACATAAAATCTTATACCCAAGGATTAGAGTTTTATAATGGAAAGTTATACGAAAGTACTGGCCAATATGGAGAATCTAAACTTAGAGAGCTTGATTATAAATCAGGTGATATTTTAAAAAATGTTGACTTAAATAATTCTTATTTTGGTGAAGGCTTGTCGGTTTTAAATAATAAAATTTATCAACTTACTTGGAAAGAAGGTCGTGGCTTAGTATATGAAGTCAATAACTTAAAACAGATAGAAACCTTTAAATACGGCCAAAGTAAAGAAGGATGGGGGCTTTGTAATGATGGCAAAAGATTTTATAAATCTGATGGAACCGAATACTTGTGGCTACTAAACCCTAACACACTCTATGAGGAAAGTTATATACAAGCCTATACAAATAAAGGGAAACTTACAAATTTAAATGAGTTGGAATGGGTAGAGGGCTTTATTTATGCCAATCGCTATCAAAAAAATGGAGTTGCTATTATCAATCCAAAAAATGGGGCTATTGAAGCTGTAATTGATTTTAAGGCTCTCAAGTCTAAAGTTACAAAACATGATGGGCTTGACGTTCTAAACGGAATGGCCTACAATCAAACTACAAAAACTTTATTTGTTACAGGTAAACGATGGGATAAATTATTTGAAGTTAGAATTATCAAAAACTAATTATTTGTTTTGTAATTTTACATATTAACTTGAATTTTATCAAGGATAACACAATCACAACTAATTAAAATACATAGTTATACTTTTACAAAAATAATTAACGAATGAAACGTTTTCTGTACGTAATATTAAGTTTAATTACTTTAGTTTTTTGGAGCTCATGCCGACAAGACTTTATATTTCATCCAAGTTCAGATAATCTTAGCTTTTCTAAAGATACTGTTTATTTAGACACTATTTTTTCAAATATTGGATCAAGCACCTACACTCTTAAGGTTTAGAATCAAAGTAATAAAGACATACTTATTCTGTCAATAAAACTTAGTAAGGGTCAAAACTCAAACTATCGAATGAATGTTGATGGTTTGATTGGAAATAGCACATTTGTTGGAAAAGAGTTCGAAAATATCGAAATCTTAGCTAGAGACAGTATGTACGTTTTTATAGAAACAACAATAGATATACTTTCATTAGTTGGGAATGAAACACATTTTTTATATACAGATGCCATAGAATTTGAAAATACATCTGGCATTCAAAAAGTTGAACTAGTAACGTTGGTAAAAGATGCGATATTTATCTATCCTGACCGTGATACAGATGGAATTACAGAAAGTTTATATTTTGATATTGATGGAGATGGTATTAGTGATGAAACTTCTATTAGAGGACGATTTCTAGAAGATTCAGAACTTAACTTTACAAATGAAAAACCATATGTAATTTATGGATATGCAGCCGTTGGAGATGGAAAAACTCTTAACATAAACCCTGGAGCTAGAATTCATTTTCATGCTGATTCTGGTCTCTTGATAACAGATAATGCTTCACTACATGTTAATGGACTGCCAAGCTTGGACTCAGACTTATTAGAAAATGAAGTTATTTTTGAAGGAGACCGTTTAGAGCCCTTGTACGAAGATATTCCGGGGCAATGGCAGACTATTTGGTTATACAATGGCAGTGTAGATAACGTTATTAACTATGCAACTATTAAGAATGGAACCATTGGAGTCTTGAGTGATGGAAACGAACTAGACCCATCAAAATTTCAGATTACCAATTCCCAAGTTTATAACCATAGTAATTTTGGAATCTTAGGTAGAGCAACTTCAATTGTTGCTGAAAATTTAGTAATCAACAATTGTGGATTATCTTCATTTGCTGGAACTTTTGGAGGCAACTATAATATTACACATTCAACTATAGTCAACTACTGGTCATCGAGCTTTAGACAATTTCCTGCATTATTACTCAATAATTTTATTGTGGATATAGAAAATGAAGGTACGACTAATCCAATGAAAACAGCAAATATTACAAACTGTATAATATATGGGAATAATAATCCAAAATTATTAAATGAAAAAGAAATATCAGAAGGTTTGAATTTCAAGTTTACTAATAGTCTTATATATTTTGATGATCTAAACGGAAATTTTACTTCAGCTGAATACGACTTTAGTAATTCTACAACTTATGAAAATGTTATTTTCAATAATGATCCACTATTTCTGGATCCAAATAATAATAGGCTAACAATTCCTGTTGGATCTCCTGCGCAGGGGGCTGGAATAATTTATGGAAATACAAATAAAGATATTACAAATACGTTACGAAATCAGCCACCTGACATAGGTGCTTACAATGCGATCGAATTTGATGATTAAAAACTATTACTTATTTAGGAAACTAAGGGGCGATGACTCATTAAGGCGTTAACTTTTTGAGCGATGGCCTCAAGCTTAGCATCATCATCGTAGTTATTAATAACATCGTCAATAAACCCTACAATTGTTTCCATATCTGATTCTTTCATACCACGGGTTGTTATTGCGGGTGTTCCCACTCTAATCCCTGAAGTTACAAAGGGGCTTTGAGTATCAAAAGGGACCATGTTTTTATTAACTGTAATATCAGCTTTAACTAATGCATTCTCAGCATCTTTTCCAGTTATATTCTTGTTGCGTAAGTCAATTAACATCATGTGATTATCAGTCCCGCCAGAAATTAAGTGGTAATCACGCTTTACAAAGGCATGTGCCATCGCATCAGCATTCTTTTTAACTTGTAATATATAATGTAAAAATTCGTCTGTTAAAGCTTCACCAAAAGCAATAGCTTTTCCAGCAATAACATGTTCTAAAGGTCCACCTTGGTTTCCGGGAAATATAGCTGAGTCCAACAAAGAAGACATCATACGTACTTTTCCGGATTTTAAAGTAATTCCAAAAGGATTTTTAAAATCAGTTCCCATCATGATTAGTCCGCCTCTGGGGCCTCTAAGTGTTTTGTGAGTTGTTGTAGTTACTATATGGCAATGAGGTAAAGGGTCATTTAAAATTCCCTTGGCAATTAATCCAGAAGGGTGAGAGATATCTCCTAGTAGTAAGGCACCTACGGAGTCTGCAATCGCACGGAATCGTTTATAATCGATATCTCTAGAATAAGCAGAAGCACCAGCTATAATTAATTTGGGCTGTTCATTGGTTGCAATTTCTTGAATCTTATCATAATCTAAAACACCTGTTTCCTTTTCAACCCCATAAAAGACAGGATTGTATAAACGACCAGAAAAGTTAACTGGAGAACCATGAGTAAGATGACCTCCGTGAGATAAATCAAATCCTAATATCTTATCACCTACTTTCAAGCATGCATGAAAAACAGCAGTATTTGCTTGACTTCCTGAATGCGGCTGAACATTGGCCCAAGCAGCACCAAACAAAGTCTTAGCACGATCAATAGCTATTTGCTCAACTTCATCTACAATTTCACAACCACCATAATAGCGTTTACCAGGGTAACCTTCAGCATATTTATTGGTAAGAACAGAGCCTGTAGCCTCCATTACTTGTTCACTTGTAAAGTTTTCAGAAGCAATCAATTCAATTCCGTTGATTTGACGTTCCTTTTCAACTTTAATTAATTCAAAAATTTGTTCGTCGCGTTGCATGAGTTGTATTATTCAAAGATTATATGCAAAATTAATAATAAGATTGCTTAAAATACATAAAAAATGAATATTTAAAGACTATTTATTAAACAGTCATTAACATTTTAAGAAGCAAAGTTAACTTCATAAAATTAATAGGTTTATTTAAATTAATAAATGTTTAGAAATAGTTGATTTTTAGTTAATTATTAAAAATATAAATCCTTTAAATTCATTAATCTTTAAAATTATAGTAATTATTTTTTTGGCACTTTTAATTTGATACTTTAGTAGTATTGTTCTAAATTTTTTAATTGAAAAAAGTATAATAACTTAAACTCATTTTATTGTCTATAGTTAGACCTATAGATTATAATTACTCGATATTCAGTGCTTCATATTGCTACTTTATATATAAATAAAACACTCTACTGGTGAACTAATATTCACCAAAAACAATAGTATTTAAAACAAATCAAGAAAATCAAATGAAAGTCTTAAAATTTGGGGGAACATCCGTAGGTTCTGCAAAAAATATTCAGAAAGTTATTGAGATTGTAAAAAATGAATCTTTATCAGAAAATGTTAGTGTAGTCGTATCTGCAATTGGAGGAATTACGGACAGATTATTAGCGGCAGCAGACAAAGCTGTACAAAAAAATAAAAAATACAAAGTTGACTTTGAATCCATACGTTTAAAGCATATTGAAGTTATCGATGGTTTATTATCAGAAGAGGCACATCAAACAACTTTAGATATCGTTTTAAACCACCTATCCAAGCTAGAAAAGATATTAGATGGCATATACCTAATTAATGAGATGTCTCCAAAAACTACTGATAAACTTTTAAGTTTTGGAGAATTACTTTCTTCTTTAATAATTTATGAAACGATGAAATTACAGGATTTTAATATCCAACTAAAAAATTCACAGAATCTAATTGTTACAGATTCAAATTTTACAAACGCAGCTGTAAATTTTGAAGAAACTAATGAAAACATTATTACTTATTTTAGTAACAATGACAAAATAATCACAATTCTGCCTGGGTTCATATCAAAATCTGAACTTGGAGAGATAACAACACTAGGACGTGGAGGATCTGATTATACTGCTGCGATTATTGCTGCTGTAATGAATGCCAGTATTCTTGAGATATGGACAGATGTAAGCGGGATGTTTACAACGAATCCAAAATTAATAAAAAATGCAAAACCTATTCAAAAGCTATCCTACTTAGAAGCTATTGAACTATCTCATTTTGGCGCTAAAGTATTATATCCTCCAACGATTTTACCTGTCCTTTCAAAACAAATACCATTGTTGATAAAAAACACTTTAGCCCCAGAAGATGAAGGTACATTAATTACGCATTTGGTTAAAAATAGAAATCCAAACCCTATAAAAGGAATTAGTAACATTAACAGTGTTGCTTTGTTAACACTTCAAGGAAATAGCATGGTAGGAATTCCAGGCTTTTCAAAGCGTTTATTTGAGACATTGGCTAGAGAAAAAATCAATATAATTATTGCAACTCAAGCCTCTTCTGAACATTCAATATGTGTTGGTATTGCAGACAAGGAATCTACTTTAGCAAAATATGTGATAGACAAAGAATTTGAAAATGAAATATCACTACTCAAAATTGATCCCATAATTGTTGAAGCTAATTTATCAATTATAGCTGTTGTTGGAGATCAAATGAAAAATCACCAAGGAATAAGCGGCAAAATGTTTAGCACTTTAGGAAGAAACAATATTAATATACGTGCAATAGCTCAAGGTGCTTCTGAACGTAATATATCTGCTGTGATAGCTGAATCCGATATTAAAAAAGCATTAAATTGTTTACATGAACGTTTTTTTGAATCAGAAATTAAACAAATTAATCTATTTATTTCTGGTGTAGGGAATGTCGGAAAGTCTCTCATAAATCAAATTAAAAAACAAAAGAATCATATAGAATCAACCTTAAACCTAAAGTTAAATGTAATCGGCTTATCAAATTCTAAAAAAATGAATTTTTATAAAACCGGAATTGATTTAAACAACTGGAAGACTTTTTTAAATGAAGGATACAAATCAAATCCTGTTGACTTTTTTGAAGCTATAAAATCTTTAAACCTAAGAAATTCTGTTTTTGTGGATATTACTGCTAGCGAATTGGTAGCATCCACTTATGCTGACTATCTAAAACAAAGCATCTCGGTAATAGCTTGTAACAAAATAGCCTGTTCAAGTAAAATTGAATACTACTTAGAGTTAAAACAGCTTTCACATAAATACAATGTTCCCTTTTTATTCGAAACAAATGTAGGAGCTGGACTTCCAGTCATAGACACTTTAAAACACCTTATAAATTCAGGAGATCAAATTAATACCATTCATGCAGTTCTTTCAGGAAGTTTAAATTATATTTTTAATAATTTCAACAGAAATACTTCATTCTACGATATCGTTAGACAAGCTCAAAAAGAAGGCTATACAGAACCTGATCCAAGAATTGATTTAAGCGGCGTTGATGTTGCTAGAAAATTACTTATTTTAGCCCGTGAAAGTGGCGAATTGATGAATATAAATGAAATAGAAAATGATTCGTTTTTGACAAAAGAATGTATGAATGCTGTTTCAGTGGAAGCCTTTTATGAAAAATTAAAGTCTGAAGAAGCTCATTATCAAAAGCTTTTCTCATCTGCAGAATCCAATAAATGTCAATTAAAGTATTTAGCCGAATATAAAAAAGGAGTCGCCAAAGTTGGCTTGAAAGAAATTCCTGAAGGGCACCCCTTTTACAATCTTGAAGGTAAAGATAATATTGTAATGTTCTATACGAATCGATATAATGATCAGCCAATGATAATAAAAGGTGCAGGAGCAGGATCTGAGGTGACTGCTTCAGGTTTATTTGCTGATATCATTCGAATCTCAAAAAAATAACTAAATGAATGAAATAAAACTTTTTTCACCAGCTACAGTTGCCAATGTATCTTGTGGATTCGATGTGTTGGGGTTTTGTTTAGAGGCTATTGGAGACGAAATGGTCATTCGAAAAACAGCAAACAAAGGAGTTAAAATTACAAAAATTGAAGGATATGACTTACCTTTCGAAGTTAAAAAAAATGTAGCTGGCGTTTCTGCATTGGCTTTATACGAAGCTGCAAATCCTGATTTCGGATTTGAGATTGAAATTTATAAAAAAATCAAACCTGGAAGTGGCGTTGGCAGTAGCTCTGCGAGTGCAGCTGGAAGTGTGTATGGAATGAATGTTTTATTGGGCTCCCCATATACACCTCTTGAACTCACTTCTTTTGCAATTAAAGGAGAAGCTTTGGCAAGTAAAAGCGAACACG
>Ga0102818_1000255_pt1 | contig 12463 bp, 9 predicted proteins | sample ColrivemetaGS571_FD_78190 | JGI IMG/M metagenome (GOLD analysis project Ga0102818, IMG submission 78190) | Estuarine microbial communities from the Columbia River estuary - Ebb tide non-ETM metaG S.571 | ecosystem: Environmental > Aquatic > Marine > Intertidal zone > Estuary | place: USA... | reverse complement strand
ATCACGCTCGAAGAGTTGTGTCGGCTAGAAACTGCTTTGGTTTTTTTAATGCATTTGGGGTGCTATTATTTATGTATTGGGGTGGATGCGTTCACCCTGGTACAATAAGTTATCTGGGCGTACGTAAACCTTACTTCAGTTACGTCCGTTCTTATATGTAGCGTTACACGCCCCAAATCATGTCGATTATACTCTAATTGAACGTTAAAACAACTTCGAGGGTTAAGGAGGGCGTGGCAATTTGAGCGAAGTTGAAACAAGGTAATAGTAGGGGAACCTGTTGTTGGAGTACAAATATTTTATACATATAAAAATTCATAAACTTTTATTACGTAATAATAAGATGCGTTGCATTAAGCGGATGCCTTGATACTAAGTGGTTCGCGGTTGTAGAGGCCGATAATTATTAAGAGTTCTTTAAAAAACGGGGAGTAATAATATAAATACAAATTCGGTAGTGAAGAGAAACATCTTACTAACTACCAATAACTATATCAACTGAAATAGGGGTAGTAGCGGTGAGCGAAACCTCGATAGCCCAAATTTATTACGAATTAAGCAATAACCAACATTTTTGAAAATATGACCAAAGATGGTGAAAGTCCAGTTAATGTTATTGCGCTATACCTTAGTGGTGGTGTAGGGGTATAGTTTAATGGTAGAACAACGGTCTTCAACACCGTACGCGTGGGTTCGATTCCTGCTACCCTTGTATTTTTTATTTCTATAGAGGCGTACCCAAACTAGTAAAATCAAAAAAAAACCTAAGAAGGGTTAGTGGTCAAAGAAGAACCCGTTTTTTTCAAAACAGGAAATACATGAACAAAGTTTTTCGTTCGGAGGTTACTCCTACAAAACGATTTTTAGAGTCTTTTCGGTCCACAGCTAGTCAGTTAGGGTCGGTGCGTAGATCCGGTTTTTGGCGCCGCAATGGTCCCAAAGCAGGGTCAGGCGATACTGACCAGGATGGGTTCGGTTGAGGTCCTCACCAGGCTCATTTTACGCAGTCAATGCGGCACAGGCTACACCACCCCGTACATTTAACACCTAGTCTTTTTTTTAAAAAAGGTTCTTTGGGTGGTAGGCCATCCCTGCATAAAAAAATTTTGGATTACAAGCTGTGGGTAAATAATCCCCGAACCGGCCATACTTCTATAAAATTACGCCGGGTTCTACAACCTTTGGGTAAGCTAAAGGGGTTAAAACGTACCCTAATAAGAATGCGTAGGTTGAGATCAAAGGCTAGGGTAAAGAAACCAACCCGGTTAAACCTGAACGGGAGACCCCTTTTAAAGAAAACCGTAAGTACACGAAAGCCGAATAAAGTGGCCCTTTTTAGAAAACGTTGACCAGTCCGACGTAGGTTTAAGAAACGCGTTAGGAGTAGGTCCCGTCTTTTTTTTAAGAAGGTATGGGGCGTAGCGAGGAAATTTAACCTAAAATTTAGTAGCTACAATACCGGTGATGCTCGTTTTTTTAAAAAGTTTTTGCCCTTTTCGGGGCCAAAACTGTTGTTGAGCCTCAAGTCAAGTTCTAAAATCATGTACCGAAAAATCTCCTCAAATGTGATGAAGTTATGCAACTCAGCCTTTTACTTAAAAACCGCCCGTAACTCAGCTCTTATTAGGAGGAAAATTCTAAAGAAGCAATCTGTAAGGCGGTTATTACGTTTAAAACTTTTTAAAAAACTTACTTTTAATAGTAGACGGTACGGGTTAAAAATGGCATCCCAAACCCGTAACCGATTAGCCCGACCCTCCTACGGAGGTGTCGCCTTTAGGCGCTTTACATTAAGTCAGGGTGTACTACCCGATAATGAACTGATGCAAGGGTTTAATTCATATATACTTAACGTAGCACCCGCAAAACCAACTATGGGCTACCCAATCCACCAATTTTTTTTAAGTCTTTACTCAAGCACTTTTGTCGTTTATAAATCGTGTTGGGTAACACCCCCAATTAACCCACGAGGTACTGAGTTGGACCTACCTAAGATGAGGTTAGACCTCCTACTCTTTCCTAAAAACCCACAAAACACTTACGAATCAACCACTAGAACTCTTTCTACTAGATCACCTAACCTTTTACCTACAAAGGGAAAGGGTCCTCGGTCATGAGTTTTCGTACCTATGATACGATATGGCGAATCAGCCTTTTTCAGAAAGCAGAAAATGAGCTTACGGCAGATGAAGCAGAAAATTAAGTTAAAACTGCTTAACCTAGATATAGTAAATAAAGGGCAGGGTGGTTACAAATCAATCCTAAATCCTATTCAGAAGGCTGTAACCGATGCGCCTTTCTCTCGTATAGTTTCGGATGGGGCAATCTTTGCCGACACCGAATTCGGTAACCTCATACAGAGGGTCCACAAACTCGCTAGCAGCGAAATACTAAATTCGAACCCATTCACCGCACTTTATCTAAAACCATTTTTATTTTTTTTCAAAAAAAACCTAAAACCAACGTATACGCGCCGTTTCGACGTCAAGTTTAGGGATATGGTCTCTACACACGTAAATTTCCCACTTTTAAAACAAAGTTTGGAAATAACTAATACCGTAACTTCGTTACTATGGCGCATTAAAATTTTAAAGAAAAAGGGTGTGGGGCCTCAAAATACTAAACCTCTAACAAAAAGCCCACCCAAAGTCAAAACCTTAAGCCTTAAGGACCAACCCACTAAAAGTTTACTCCAGAGTAGGAGCCGGAAACTTAAACGCGTAGTGGCTAAAATCCCTAATCGCCTTAGGAAAACCTTTTTCAGGTACACTAAAAAACGTTTTTTTAGGTGACGCTTTTTTGTAATGTCATCGCGACGGCGAATAGTAAAACTAAAGCGCTTAACAAAAAAAAAAGTATTTAAAGACCGGCGGTATTTTAAGTGGTCCGTGTCTGTTAAAAAGAATAGGAGGTTTTTCAATCGACTTGGGGCTAAAGTACACCGGAACCTTTTCCGTAAGTACAGACTAAAGAGGTTCTTCGGTGATAGAGATACGTTAGAGTTTAAACCCTTAATTGCGCACACGCAACTAACCAAGTTTGTAAGGCATAACCCTGGAGATTCGAGTAAGTCTATACCTAGTAAATACTTACCGGTAATGCAGGGGCAGTATAACCCTTATACCTATTCAGGTAGTTTAAAACCAGGGCTTGGTACAACCCTACTCAGTATTTGGAGAATCGACGTGGTTGTATTATTTTTTAAAAACCCAGTTCTGTTTAAAAGTTGATTTGCACTATCTACTACCTCAAAAAACGCATTACACCTTTTTTTAGGAAAGGTAGCCCTTTTCGACAAAGCAGTTTCGTCAAAATACGGGGTAGAAGGTTCGGGTTTAGAGTATTCAAACCTAGTGCCGCATAATTCCTTCTCCTTCTCCTTCTCCCGTAAAATACTAAGTGTATTATCGTCTAAGGTTATGTCGAGCCGAGTTTCACCGTGGTACTACCACAATATTATACGATTTATTGAGGACGCGACTGGCCGGAAAGCTTTATTTCAATTTTACCCATTCATGTCTCAAGAAGTTGAGACGCCTGATGCCATACGTTATAGGATGTGGTTACCTAGGATGAGGTATTATGAGCGGAGGCTGGGTCACCGATTTTTCCTAGAAGAGTCATTACATATCCTCCACCTAAGTTTTGTACTAAAGGACGCCACACTACTTTGTTCGTGATTAAGATCACTGATACTGCGGATAAGTTTTTGAAAAACCCGGTTCATTTTTAGGTTTATTAGATACCTTTTCCTACACTACTTCCGTTTTATTTTCCCCCAACTTGATGTTAAAGGTTTAAAAATCAAATTAAAAGGTAAAATTAGTGTAGCAGGTAATTCTCGAAAACGAACGATACTCTACCGTTCAGGTGAAACGTCCCACTCCAATTTAACTTTGAGAGTTGTAAGTGACTTCCAAACTATTAGCACCTTCACGGGAGTTATGGGCTTGCAAGTTTGGGTTTTTTACTAGTAAATTTGGTAGTGTTATTTATTAAAGCCGCTAAAGTAATCGCTTTTAGTTTAGTATTTATGCCATTAACTGGATGTGCCATCGCTACTGGGTTAATCTTCTCAGCTTTACTAAGAAGTATTGCCTATACACCAGAATATGAAGAAGTACTATTCAATTACGCAGCCTTAGGTTTTGCTTTCGTTGAAAGTTTCTCTTTTTTATTATTCTTCGTTGCCGGTCTCATCTATGTTTTCTAATATAACGGACCTTAGAGTTTAGAAGCGTTATCTATCGGAAATATGAGTAATCCAGTAATTACACGATTAGGTACCAGCCAGTTCTGATATAAACACTGATATTCAAACAAATCCTATACCCACAACTTGCACCAAGATAAGTCCTTCGAAGTTCTTATAAAATTCTACCTCGATCACGGATTAACTTTTCCGAATAATCCCAACGTACACGAGTATTGGTATAGACCGAACTTGAAAAAAAACCGGACTGAGAACCACCAAACAAACCTTAGGTTCTACAGAAGATTTTTCTACACCAACGACAGGCTGAGTATCGAACATTCGTATTTTATACGACACTTCTCTGGAGAGTACTTCCCGTTAAGATTATGGATATTCAAGTACTTGGGTTGAGTTATTCTATGCGTACAGTGGTTTAAACCCATTAAGAAAAAAATGAAGAGGGTCCGTACTCTTGTAAGGTACGGTAATCGTCGGTCATCCTCTCTTCACGAGTATGGTAGGCCCGAGCACCCCTTTACGAGACTAAAGGTACTACTTTTCATGTTCACTAAACGGGTATTGAGTTGGGGTAAAACATACCGGTTCTAGATATTTATTATTACTAGGTGTGTATAACACCTACTTTAGTTGTTTTTCCTACATAAAAACATAGAACATAACATCGAACGTCACTACAATACAAACGATGAGGTTACTTACTTCTACCAGTATATGCTTATGAAAGAGGATTTTTTCCGTGAACAGTTACAGCACTGCCTCGAAATTAACGAGTCGAAGGTGTTTTACTCTGAGCTAGAAGATGGGTATGGGCAGTACGACCCTATGGACAGTTTTTGGTATCTTAACTACTCAACTTTTAATACTTTTTTTAGCGAAGCGTCGGTTGATATCCCCCGTTGTTTTAAGAAAACTAAATCGATGAAGAGGGCGAATAATGAGATAGACCTACTAAAGTTTAATAACTACTTTATGCGTGCGGGGCAGAGGTATAAATCATTTTCTTTTTTATCGAAAACCCTATGAAGTTTATTAACGGAATTACAAAAAAACAACTATAGATTATATAAAACTACGAACTCGTGAAGGGATTTTTTTGTTGTTTACACGTCTCTAGTTTTTAAAGGTAAGTACACAAGTCTATTTGCACCCTCAGAGGAAGTCCTCACGTTTGGGCACAAACAAAATAATGTGCTAAAAAATATTGAGTTTAGATGGGGATTACGTAGTTTATTATTTGAGCATTTCCATGACTTTCTCCCAATGTTTTCATTTTATATTTATAAAGTAGATAAGAAAATTTTCAAGAATACTCGCGGTAAATCAGGTAAGTACACATTTATTTGAAAATACGTAACAACTTATAAACGTAATTTTTTAGTCATGCACTGGTTGCTAAAGGAGCTGCGTATTACCCCAGGTCGGACACTAACCGATAGATTAAAAGCTCTTCTAACAACCTTAATAACACAACCGAAACAAACGTGGATATACCGTATAAAGAAATTTTCCCATAACTACGTTTACCGTAACTGTAGACATACGTTAGCTGAGAGCTATCGTACAGTCACGAAGTAGCTAACTTGTTGTGGTATGGTTATAGATACAATGTCTCTCCCAAAGTTTTATCGAAAGAAAAGTATAGATATAATATGAAATCGAAAAGATTTAATTTACCTATGGAAAAAACCATAGCTCTTAATTATAGTAAATTAATTATAAATTTACCCGATACGTGACATTTCACGTTTTTTAAAAACCTTTTAACGAGGACATACGTTGTTCACATGTACAGTGGTAATTATTTTTTCCGTTTCCCACTCCCAGTAACCAAGCACTTCTTCTTTTTTGATCCAATCGTATTTTCAATTTGTATCTGTACCCCCTACAGGAACAGTTTCTACAGAACCTACTGAAAGGCTCTTCTTATGCTATTCGATTCATTTAGTAGGCCGTTTTTTTTAAAAGTAAGGTTTAAAGGTAAGGGTTACTATATTTTTAAAAATAAACGACAAACTGTGACTCCACAATTTGGGCACGCCCACCGTCTCTACCTATATGCCTACTTTGCCTCTGTATTTTTTTTAAGCAAAACTAGTATATTTATTTTTGGTTTAATCCGAACCGATTTATTAAAAATAGGGCACGGTATCAAGCAGATGCGGTCGATTAATATCTTTACTGGTCGAGGGGTTAGGTTTTCGCGTCAAATAATTTACAAAAAAGTGGGTAAGGTAAGTTCGTACCGGTAAGGTAATTCTATATTTTGATTTGAGGTGTATTCTTAGCACAAATAAGCCGTTTTAATAAAATCATCCGTACATACACGTCGTTCGAAATTCCAACAAACAAAACTCAATATAAACTTCGCGTTAAAAACATACTGCCTCAATTTATATTTGTGGCTATTACCATATATATGTTCCTATAATCACAAACTCTCCAATTAACCGATCGCCTACGGGCGTAGGGGAGGGGTAGAAACTCATTTCCACACCAAAATACTTTATTAGACCCCACCAAACAAACCTACATTATCGGAGATTTTGAAGTACTAGTAATGTGTCTTTCGACGTTTCTACTTTCAACGTTAATTTACAACGTAATTACGATACTATCGTTTAAAGATATCTTACGTAGGTTCGGTTTCATGAAAGCGTCACGACGTGACTTTTACGAATGCGGGTTTAAACCTCAAACTCAGAAACCTGTAAAAATGTCATCAAAATTCTTACTCATATGTGTATTTTTTCTTCTATACGATATTGAATTAGTGTTCCTCTTTCCTTTCGTCTCGGGTTTTTCGTACCAAGGTGGTTACGACACTATTCTTTTGGTATTCTTCTTCTTAGTACTATTTACGAGTCTATGTGTTGATTACGAAAGACACGCATTATTCTGACAAGAATAACAGGTAATTGTTATATTTTGCTAGAAGGAAGAAATTTTAGACGTGCGTTATGGGGTTACCATTCTAGTTTTCAAAACATCGATGCTGTGACGAACTGAAGCTGAAACCTAGTATCATTATCATCTATGATTTTTTCTTACCTAAACCTTTTCGTAAACCGATTAGTCTTGCCGTTTTCAAGCGTAACGTCAATTATAGGATTTATGCTTATGCTTGCCATTGTTTTACAACTTATTTCCGGTTTTTTTCTCGGATGATACTATATACCCGAGCCTGGGTTAGTTGTTGAATTACGTGAAGAGATGTTTAATGACACGCGTTTCGGAGCTGAGGTTTACTGAATGCACGTAAGAGGTGTGGACACGCTGATGCTACTTTCGTACCTACATATTCTTAAAAAAATTTACCTAAAAAACTATATAACAGCCGAGTCAGACGGTTGACTACTTGGTGGTTATGCCTTCTTCTGGTTCCACTACATTGTCGCCTTAGGGATTTCCTTAAGTGCTAACCACCTTAGTGACCTAACCTTAACAATTATCGCTAATATCGTCTGGTCCTTAATGAACAATGTCTACAAGACCTATTACATCGTCTTTACAAACAAACACTTAAATGTTGACCAACTCACCCGTTTCATGATTTTACACTATTTCACCCCCTGGTATTACCTATACCTGGTAAAATTACATGCTTTGTTCTGTCACGAATCTTGGGATTCGGATAGTGGAGAAAACACCTACGAGGACAAGTCTGGGTCATACATCTCTTGATTCTACGATGCTTTCTTAAAAGAAATTCAAGACGCGTGGTACTGAGTTTCTTATGCTTTTACTTACTTTTTTATGCACCACTTTAATAGCGTAACAGTAAATTACTTTTTTTTCGAACGGTGGAATATTGCCGAATTGGACGAAATCCGTTTCTACGGAGTCGCACCCCACTGGTACTTTAGGCCCCTTATGGGTATTTTAGTTATCTCCCCTACACACTACGAAGGTTTGATGTGAATGGGTCTATGATTAGGTCTACTTGCGTTTTTACCAATTATCTACAATTTTTATAACACACATAGTAAGTACGTAGCTATAATCCCGATGCAAAACTCTTTGTTACAATCCACATTCTTCATAATCTTTATGATGTCACTATACTGTGCCTGTAGTATGCTACCTTGTGGACGCTACTATTACGAACCTGAAGGAGGTTACGTTGGTAACCCTTGAGTTAAGTTCTCTTACCAATTTGGTTACTTGTACCTCATGTGAATTATTCACCACCTAGACTTAGTAGATCATTACATATTTCGGTTCAGCCAAAACGTATTACGTAAATACACACTAGATGCTAAGCTAATTAAAACTCGTTTTAATTTAATGTAAACCCTTACTAATACCCTATAATACCTGATTTGCTACCGATTTAGTTAGTTTATGCCGAATCTAACTTTTGGCCACCGCGTACATTTTCAATAACATTCTCGTATTAGTACCCTCTTTCGTTGTACTAACATCTGTACTAATCAGTAACTCCAAGCCTGTGAAGTTAAACGCCTTCCTAAAACCTAAATACGAGACCGACCACGTACTTAATCTATGGTTAGTCCAAATAACCTTACTTAAGGTCAATATTGCACAGGATATTGTAAGTGTATCCCAATTTTTAACAAACTATTTTATCAGAAATGAGAATATTTGAGTTGACGGCTTCCTGTTTGATTTTTTGCAAAAAAAAACTGCAGACTCGTGGGTAAGAGGTTTTGTTGTATATACAGGCTTTCTTTTCAGCGAATGTTTGGTTTTTGATGCCGTCGTACGCATCTACTTAGACAACCTTATATGACCTCTGCATACTGGTAGTATTTCCGAATCTAATAATGTAAGTGAGATGATCGTAAATATTATTTTTTTCTACCTTTTAATTTTAGTGATAGCCTTCTCGACTTACATAATACACCTTGCTTAAGTAACCCAAGTCTTTGTACGAGTTAGCCCTCCTTTCATCTTTATTTGTAGTCTTATTGACACTTTTCACTGTTCTGACCGAACGAAAACTCTTAGCTTTTGTCCAACGTCGTATGGGTCCCACCTTAATGGGACGTAATGGAGCATTCCAAATACTAGCCGATTTGTTCAAAATGATGACTAAAGAAATTTTTTTAATTCCCCGACCATCTACCGTAATGGCACCCATTTTCTTATCATTATTATTTAGTGTACAGCTCCTGTTTTCTCTAAATTTTATTTGAGGACCTAGTATGTTTCTTGTGGACTCAGTCGACTCTATGATTCTGTATCACCTAATTTTAATATTACTATCGAATATATTCTTCTCAATTGTGGGTCTTTTAAGTCAGTCAAGGTACGCTATAATCGGAACTGTAAGGGGTTTAGTACACATGATATCCCTAGATATCTTTATAACAGTACTATACTCACTACTAGTTTTCAGCTCCCAATCTGCCAATTTCCACGACTTTGTTTTACTCCAAAATAGTTACTGGTATATTATACTTTTTGCACCTGCCGCATCTGGTTTTGTAGTTGTACTATTTCTTGAATCAAAAAGGGCACCGTTCGACCATGCAGAAACAGAATCGGAGGTTGTTGCGGGTTACTCAACTGAGTACAACGGCCCTATGTTATTAATGTTCTTCTTAGCGGAGTACTTACATTTAATCATCTCAGCCCTACACTTCATTTTATTTTTTTGGGGTGGTTGATTGGGGTTTAAGTTAGTAACTTTACTGCCTATATTCTTCTCATCCTACCACGATAGTTTGTTTTATAGCTATATCTTTCTACCCTCAATGCTTAACTATTGGCTTTAGTTACGTAGTTACTAACTGGGTACATTGCGTATATATAGGGTATTGATTACACACATATGCAGCCACAAACACAGTATTTATGTTTGAATACATTTTTCACCCCCAAACAGACCACCTACTGGGTTGGTATGTTTATTTATAGCCCCGGGTACGTTACGTGGTGCTTAACCTGTATAAATCACTAAATGCGCTATTACTTGTACTAATAATAACCTTAAGTGTTCTATGGTGTAATGGCCCGAAGTCTGGGTATACCGCCTTCTGTGATATATTAACGCGCGTTTATATAAATGATTTTTTCCTCAATAACTACTACTACTTCTGAACATCATTTTGATATATACCCGTATTCGTTACGCTAATGTGCTATTTCGCTAGTACCTTAAGGTATTTACCGTATTTAAAAGTTACCTCTTTAATAGTACTACTCTACGTCTTCACTGTTTTAGACTGCGTCGATTACTGGTACCTGAATCTAAGCCCCTCCTGCGTACCACTAAACTCCGATAATATGAATGCGCTACTTACAAATAGTATTAATAAGTACCACCCTTTTATTTTCTACTCCTCATTAACACTCTTTACTTCAACCCTATGCCTTACATCTACTCTACGCGAGTGTCGAGTATCTGGTTTATTCTACACCATTGCATGTAAAAACGTATGGAAAAGTTTTCACGAGGTATCTACACTAGCTATCGTAGGCACTCTATACTTGGGTAGTTGGTGGGCTGTACAAGAAGGTTCGTGGGGGGGGTGATGGAACTGGGACCCCTCCGAAATGTTCGGCCTATTAATTATGATACTATTCATTTTATTTTTACACAAAAAAGTGCCTGTAAGTCAACCCACGCTTTTTACTAACCACGTGTACCACAAAACACTATTTGTACTGGTGCTTTACATTTTTACACAGTTAAATTTCAACCTCGTATCTCATAATTTTGGACTAAAAATCACACAATTTGTAAATACTGCCCAGTTTTTTATAACTCTCTTAACCCTACTATTATATCTACAGTCTTCAGTAATAAAGGGTTTTGTACTTGGCACCTCAGGCTCTCTACTTACTTATACAAAGTTAGTCGGTACAAACCCTCCACGTAACCACGTTTGGTGGTTCTTACTCTCAACGCTACTAATTCTAGAATTTCTTCTAAGCTTTGCCCCACTAGTGAACGATTTTACATGAAAAACTTTTGGAACTAATATTTTAAATATAGCAACAAGTTTTACTACCCTTGTAACCGTTAGTGTAATAACCACCACCATGCTTTTTTGAAAACCTTCATCCTCCTCTCTATTAACACTATCCTATTCCTATACTGGGGGTATATGAATTACTGGGTTATTACTATTTATACCACCTAAACCTAAGTTTACGTACGTAATACACTATGGTTTTTTACTACTAGTGCTTGTAAGTTTTTATGGGTCATCAAAAATTTTTGTTACGTGATGGGTAGACATACTAGGTATTAACCAAGACTTGTTAGGTTCTACCTACGACTGGGGGTTACTACTCTACTCTGTCAATACGTCGAATCTAGAGTCAGGTCTTTTGTACACAAGTAATTATTTCTGCCTACCCCGAATTTTTAACTCCACAACAAACACGTTATTACCAAGCCCAGAGGCGTTTAATCAACTAGCTTCACCTAATGTAGGGCTACAAAATCTTGTCGTTGGTATGCTACACCAATTTTTTGTAGTAACGGTTGCGGACAATTCACTATTAGCGACTTACGGGGTATTTGCTGCAGTGTACCTTTCGATTATATATTTTTTTAAATCCAAGTACGTAATTATATTTTAGAAAAATTGAGTAGTATATCTAAGGGAGATTTTTACTACGCAACACTCAATTTATGATACAATTACATCCTAAGCTTTGTAGTACAAAACTATATCTACCACCTACCCTTGGTTATTAAAACCCCTAGGTATAATATTTTAATAAAAAGTCTTAATACGCTCTTATTTACCATGCTGATCAGAATCGTAGTAAACTTCTCGTCGCTTAACCAATATTGTTTCCACTTTTTCCCTTGAATCAGGTATTTCTGAAATAAACAATTTATACGCCCCTTCTGGCACTTTTTTAAAAAAATATTTTTCAAAAAATATGGTATATACACATCTAATTTAATTAAAAGTTCATTGTACTGAACACTTCAAAATTTAGTTCTACGTCTTAGTAACAATAAATTTTTACTATACTCAGGGGATTATAACCTCCCAATTTCACCCTTAAACACCGCCTACTACCAACCTGTCCAAATAGTATCGTTTGCATTCCACAAGCAGACATACAATACGTTAATAATATACATCACATTTCTACTAACAAACGTGTACACATCAACTTTACCAACCTTTAGGTTGGAATATAGTTTCCTCATTATACCATCTAACTTTAAATTATACATGTTTATAAATGACTTCTATTTTAAAGTTAAAAACTACTAAAACCTATAAATTATGTCACTTATTTATAATTTAGTATCTT
>Ga0102818_1000237_pt1 | contig 12914 bp, 10 predicted proteins | sample ColrivemetaGS571_FD_78190 | JGI IMG/M metagenome (GOLD analysis project Ga0102818, IMG submission 78190) | Estuarine microbial communities from the Columbia River estuary - Ebb tide non-ETM metaG S.571 | ecosystem: Environmental > Aquatic > Marine > Intertidal zone > Estuary | place: USA... | reverse complement strand
GAGCCTTTCTATGATTTAATGATAGTTCCTTCAAAATTAAAATCAATTGATACTACTGAATTTATTAAAATATTTAAAGTTGATAAACAAACATTTTTAGATAAAATCAAAAAAGCAAAAAAATATTCAAGAGTTAAACCATCTGTTTTTCTTTCTCAAATTTCTAAAAAAGATTATGCTATTATTCAAGAAAAACTATGGAAATATGACGGTTTTTCAGTAATTAAAAAATCTAACAGAAATTATCTTTTAAATTCTGCTTCAAATATTTTAGGCTACATAAGTGAAGTAAATGATTACGAAATAAAAGACAATAGCTATTATGAATCAGGAGAGTTAATTGGTAGACAAGGAATTGAAAAAGCATACGAAGAGAAGCTAAGAGGAATTAAAGGGGTCAATTATTATCAAAAAGATAATTTCAACAGAATTACAGGAAAATATAAAGACGGGATTTACGATACAATTTTTAAACCTGCTAAAGACATAAACTTAACAATTGATTTGGATCTTCAAATTTATGGTGATTCACTAATGATTAATAAGTTTGGAAGTATTATAGCGATAGAGCCAGAAACAGGAGAAATATTATCTTTGGTAAACGCTCCAAATTTTGATCCAAATTTACTGATTGGAAGAAACAGATCAAAAAACTATATCCAACTAAAGAATGATACAATTGGCAAACCACTGTTTGATCGTGGGTTACAAGGCCAATACCCACCTGGATCTACATTTAAATTAATTAATGGACTAATTGCGCTTGAAGAGAATATTATAACCTCTAGAACTAAAATTTCATGTAATGAGGGACACTACTATTCAAAGAGTAGATTCATGAGGTGCCATTGTAAAACAGGAACTATTAATGACTTAAATACTGCAATTTACAACTCCTGTAACACCTATTTTGCAACTATATATAAAAATACTTTAAATAAATATTCTAGTTCAAAAGAAGGAATTGATAAATGGAATAATCATGTAAAGAGCTTTGGGTTAGGAGATTATTTAGGGTATGATCACCCATTAGGTAGACCAGGGTTAATACCTGATTCTAAATATTATAATAAATGGTATCCAAACAACAGATGGAGAGCTGCAACAACTATTTCAAATGGAATTGGGCAAGGAGAAATTTTAACAACTCCTATACAATTGGCAAATATAACTGCAATAATTGCAAATAGAGGATGGTACAAAACACCACATCTAGTAAAAAAAATAAGTAATGACTCAATTAATTCAAAATTCTTAGAAAAAAAACACACGTCAATTAAACCTATTCATTATCAAGAAATAGTAAATGGAATGTTCGATGTAATCGAAAAGGGAACAGCTCAAAATTCAAAAATAAAAGGAATTGATATAGTAGGAAAGACTGGGACTGCAGAGAATTTTATAAAAATAAATGGTAAAAGATCTCAACTTACTGATCATTCAATATTTATAGGTTTTGCCCCAAAAGATAATCCGAAAATCGCTGTTGCAGTATTTATAGAGAATGGATATTGGGGTACAAGGTGGGCTGCACCTATAGCTAGTTTAATGATTGAAAAATATTTGAAAAGGGAGGTTAAAAGAAAGTATCTTGAAAATTATATTTTAAACGGAAATCTCATGGAAGAATATTTAAAACCTTATACAAAAAATAATTTTTCGATAAATGAGTGAGGTTAATATAAAAAAAATAGATTGGCTAAGTGTTTTTATTCTTAGTATACTTATTGCTCTTGGATTAGGTAACATATATTCGTCATCACAAACTTATTTATTAGAATCCATTTTTTCTTTAAATCCCTTTACAAAGCAATTGTTTTTTTCAATTATTTCTCTTTGTATTTTTCTATTTATTCAGATCCTTCCTGTTAATTTTTTTATAAAATATTCAAGTATTCTATACGTATTTTCCATTCTATCTTTAATCGGACTTTTTATTTTTGGAAACGAAGTTAATGGTGCTCTTGCTTGGTATCAAATTAATGGGTTCAGCATTCAACCAAGCGAATTTGCCAAACCGATAACTGCTCTAGCACTAGCAAAATACTTAAGCGATATTAACTCAAATCTCAAAACAATTAAAACCCAGTTCTATTCGTTTCTAATTGTTTTAATTCCAATTACTTTAATTATACTTCAGCCTGATCCTGGAACCATAATTATTTTCTTGAGTTTTATTTTAGTTTTTTATAAAATTGGTCTTCCGTCAATATATATGAACCTATTTGTAGGGTTTATAATATTATTTTTTGCTACAATTCTATTAACTCCAAAAGTTGTTATAATTTTTCTAATTATTCCATTAATAATTTTTCTATTTTTTAATAAAAAAAATAAAAAAGTAATAAAAAAAACATTTATTTATGGATTGATTTTTTCTGTATTTATTTTTTCTGTTGATTTTATATTTAATAATGTTTTTGAAGAACGTCACAGGAATAGATTTAATGTCGTAATGGGAATGAAACAAGATTACCAAGGAACAGGATACAATACAAATCAATCAAGAATAGCATTTGCATCTGGTGGTTTAACTGGTGAAGGTTTTTTAAAAGGATCCCAAACTAGAGGTAATTTTGTTCCTGAGCAACATACAGATTATATATTTTCTACTGTTGGCGAAGAATGGGGATTTTTAGGATCTTCATTTATAATTCTTTTATATGCTTTTTTAATGTTAAGAATTTCCAAAAGAGCTGAGCTTCAAAGAAATTTATTTAGCAAGATTTACTCATATTCAGCTGTAACAATTATATTTTCTCATTTTTTTATAAATATTGGAATGGTAATTGGTTTAGTTCCAACAATCGGAATACCACTCCCATTTTTAAGCTATGGTGGATCAAGTTTAATAGCTTTTGTATTATTATTTTCAATTTACATAAAGCTTGATTCTCAAAGAACCAGTAAATGGTAAATTACTTTGATTTAAAATAATCCTCTAAATTATTTCCTAAAAACATAAAACTAGTAACCAACAACATTATCGCAATTCCAGGAATAACTGCAAGATAAGCTTTACCTAAAATAATATATTGATAATTATCTTTAATCATAGACCCCCAACTTGGTACTGGTGGCTGAGTACCTATACCTAAAAAACTTAAACCACTTTCTATCAAAATAGCTGATGCAAAATTTGCGGCAGAAATAATTAAAATAGGACCTAATATATTGGGAATTAGGTGTTTGAAAAACACTCTTGTGTCAGAAAAACCCAAAACTTTAGTAGCTATAATATAATCTTTGTTTTTTTCTGAAATAACTTGTCCTCTGACAACTCTAGCTACTTCTACCCACATTGTTAAGCCAACGGCCACGTAAACCTGCCAAAAGCCTTTGCCAAGAGCTAATGAAAAAGCTATAACTAATAAAAGAGTTGGAATAGACCAAAATATATTGATTACCATCATAAGTATTCGGTCTGTCAATCCACCATAATAACCACTAACAAGCCCAATAAACACTCCAATTAATAATGAAATCAAAACGGCAATTACTCCAATAGACATAGATACTCTAGTACCTAACATAACCCTTCCAAAAACGTCTCTTCCATAATTATCAGTACCGAAAATATAATTTCTTTTAACCAAAAATTTATTAATTATTTGCTTAGAGTTTAAATTTGAAGGAAAAGAATTAAATGAAACCGATTTTTTAATTCCATCATTTGAAAAATCAGAATAATTTATACTGTTTTTTGTTAATTGATAATTAGAAATTAAAATTTCAGTATTAGGATATTTAATTCCAGTAAATATTTTACTTAAAAATGATTGATCATTATAGTTATTGTTTGGTATTATAATAAAACTCGCTTCAAATCCAGGTGGTTTTGAATTTATTGGTAAATGCATTTGATTTGAAAATCTAGAGTTATCAGGGATAAAAAGATAAGAAAATATAGAAATCAGAAGACAAAGCATCACAAAACAAGAACTTAAAATAACACCTATGTTATTTGAAGCTACTGTCTTTCTAAAAAGTTTCATTACCCAACTTTAGCTAAAATATTATTATTTTCAATCTTTTTTGTCTTTAGATTTAATAAAACATTAATACTCTCATCAATATATATATCAGATTTTAACCTATTGTGCCATCTTTTTCGACTTTCTTTATACTCATCAGTGTCTTTAATTTTTGAAGATTTGTCACTCATAAGATTAAAATTCAAATTATTATTATAATCTTTAATCTTATCAAATTTTTTAAGTTTCAATTTGTCATTTTTCTGTTTACTTTTAAAAGTGTCATAATTTAAAGAATAACTTTTATTTTCTCTTCTTTCTGAAAACCATTTTGCATTTTGATCAATTAGATTAAATAGCTCATTTTTAGAAACTCTTAATTTAGAATCATTAATTACACTTTCAAGGTTATAATATCCATCCCATTTAATAAACGGTGCTTTATCAATTTGATCCCATTTTAATGGATTTTTTTCATCTGCCTCCCCTATTTCGATGTGCGAATATGTGTTGGGTGTCACAATATCACTTTCGACTCCTTTAAGCTGGACAGAACCTCCATTTATTCTGTAAAATTTTTCAGTTGTAATTTTCAAGGCACCTAGATCAAAATCGCTATTAGACAAAAATCTATTTAAGTCTAATACATTCTGAACAGTTCCTTTTCCAAATGTATTATCACTTCCTATAACTACAGCTCTTTCATAATCTTGAAGAGCAGCTGCCATTATTTCAGATGCAGAGGCAGACATTTGATTTACTAAAATAACCAATGGTCCATCCCATAGGACTGAGGGGTCTTTGTCAAATAAAACTTTTTTTCTATTACCGATTGATTTTACTTGAACTATTGGACCAGTTTCTATGAATAAGCCTGTCATATCAACAACTGTTTGTAGTGCACCTCCACCATTATTTCTTAAATCTAAAACTAAGCCTTCAATACCTTCTTTTTTTAAATTTATAATTTCTTTTTTTACATCAGATGCACAATTTATTTCTTTAGAATCGTTAAAATCTACATAAAACTTAGGTAAAGTTATCAAGCCGAAAGTCTTATTATCTTTTTTTATTAATGTAGATTTTGCATAGCTTTCCTCTAAAACAACTTCATCTCTTGTGATAGGAAAAGTTTTAATCTCATTGTCAGTTTTACGTCTAACAGTTAACTCAACTACAGTTCCCTTAGGGCCCTTAATTAATTTTATTGCATCATCAATTCTCATCCCAATAACATTAACAGGCTCTTCGCCGGGCTCACCAACTTTGATTATTTCGTCACCAGCCTCAATCTTTTTATCTTTCCAAAGTGGTCCTCCTAAAATAATTTGAACAATTTCAATTCCTCCATCACGTTTTTGTAATCTAGCTCCAATACCATCAAACCTTCCAGAAATATTAACGTCAAAACGATCTTTATCTTCAGGCTTAAAATAGGTTGTGTGAGGATCATACTGATTTACAAATGAATTAACATAATTTGAAAACCAATCTTTTCTTTGCAAATCATTCATTAAATCAAAAATATCATTGATATTATCATTAACTATTTTGAGAGATTCTTCTAATAATTCAGAGTTAGATTTTCTAACATAATTTTCGTTTAATTCAATTGATTTATTTTGATCTAAAATTTTAATGTCATATAAATCAAGCATTGAAAACTTTAATTGCTTTCTCCATCTATCTTTTCGCTCTTTATCATTTTTTGAAAATGTTAAATTCTCAAAATCAACATTTATATTCTCCTCAATATCAAATACAAAGGATGTTTTAAACAAAGAGGGTAAAAACATTTCAACCTCATTTATTCTTTGAATAAGTCTTTCGTAGGTTAAATTGAAAAAAGTCAAATCATAGCTAAGCCATTGATCATCAATTGCTTTTTCATATTTTTTAAATTCTTTTAAATCTGAACTTAAAAAATATTTTTTTTGAGGATCTATCATATCAAGATAACTTCGATAAACCTTTTTAGATAATTCATCATTTATATCTTGTGATTGATAGTGACCTTTTTCTAATACATATTTTAGAAGTTCTATAAGAAGCTTATCCTTATTTGGATCATCAAATTTTACTTCATTGTATTTCCAGCTTATTAAAAGGAATGTAATTGATATAAAAAATGTTATAAATATTTTTTTCATTGATATTAGAATATACTAAAGATTTATTCAAAAATCATGCAATTAATAGATTTACTTAAATATACTATTAAAACTAAATTAATTACTATTGATGTAAAACAAAAAAACCCTTACAAAGTAAAGGTTTTTAAAGTGCGGGTGAAGGGACTCGAACCCCCAAGCCGTTAAGCACTAGATCCTAAGTCTAGCGTGTCTACCAATTTCACCACACCCGCAAAGCAGGCAAATATAAGCAAGATTGTATAAAATATCACTATGAATTTTACTATGTTAAAAAACAAGATTTAATTACATTTACAAAAATATTTAAAGTGAAAAATTTCAAAAATTACATAGAAGAAAATAAGAATCGATTTATAAACGAATTGTTTGAATTACTAAGAATTCCATCTGTGAGTGCTAAGCCTGAACATGATCGAGATGTTAGATCAGCTGCAGAATTATTAAAAAAACATTTTAATAAACTTGATTTAGATAATTGTGAAATTTGTGAAACTAAGGGACATCCGATTGTATATGGTGAGAAAATCATTAGTAAAGATCTGCCAACCATATTAGTTTATGGTCACTATGACGTACAGCCAGTAGATCCATTAAATCTCTGGGATCAAGATCCTTTCAACCCTTACATTAAAAAAACAGAAATTCATCCTGAGGGAGCAATTTTTGCAAGAGGAGCCTGTGATGATAAAGGACAAATGTTTATGCATCTAAAAGCTCTAGAAGTCATGTTAGAAAATGGTGATTTACCCTGCAACGTAAAATTTATGATTGAGGGTGAAGAAGAAGTCGGAAGTGATAATCTTGAGTTATTTGTCAAAGAAAACAAAGAAAAACTGTCTAATGATATAATTCTAGTTTCTGACACAGGAATGATCAGTAAAACTATTCCTTCAATAACAACAGGATTAAGAGGATTATCTTATATGGAAGTTGAGTTAACTGGTCCAAATAGAGATTTACACTCTGGGCATTATGGTGGAACTGTAGCTAATCCAATAAATGTTTTATCCAAAATGATTAATTCTCTTCATGATTCAAACAATAAAATCACTATTCCAGGTTTTTATGATAATGTAATAGAGGTTTCAGAGGAGGATAGAAAAGAAATGAATTTAACACCATTTAACATTGATGAATTTAAAGATTCTATAGGACTTATAGCAGAACATGGTGAAGCTGGTTATTCAACCATAGAAAGACAGTCTATAAGACCTGCTTTAGATGTAAATGGAATTTGGGGTGGATATATTGAAGAGGGTGCTAAAACTGTTTTACCAAGCAAAGCTTTTGCAAAAATTTCCATGAGATTAGTTCCTGGACAAAATTGGAAAAGAATTAACGAGCTTTTTACAAAACATATAAAAAATATAACTCCTAAAACAGTAAGTGTTAAAGTGACAGAACATCATGGTGGCCAGCCTTATGTAGCTCCAACTGATACTATAGGTTTTGAAGCAGCAAGTAAAGCATACGAAGATGTATTTAGTAAAAAACCAATTGCTACAAGAGACGGAGGAAGTATCCCAATTATTGCACTTTTTGAACAAGAGCTTGAAAGCAAAACTATATTAATGGGATTTGGATTAGATAGTGATGCTATTCATTCGCCAAATGAACACTACGGAGTTTCAAATTTTTTACAGGGAATTGAAACAATATCAAAATTCTATTACCATTTTACAAATTTATCTAAAGATTAATTAGAAATAATTCAGACGCTATTCCATCTGCAAGAAATTTACCTTTAATAGTAGAAGTAAAAACGTCATTATTGACTACAACAAGTGATGAATCTACAAATTTTATAACTTTTTTTTCAAAATGCTTCTTATAAGATGATCCGAAATTATTCTCTAAGTATGTTAGTGAAATACCCCAATATGTTCTTAAACCAGTCATAACATACTCATTATACTTGTCAATTATAGAAAGTTTTTCTTTCTCAAAAAACATTTTGTTATTAGTAATATCCTTGATATATAATGCATTGTTAGAAACATTCCAACTCCTATAAGTACCATCAAAACTATGAGCTGATGGCCCTATTCCAATATATTTTTTTCTCAACCAATATGCCGAGTTATTTTTTGAAAAATATCCTTTTTTTGCAAAACTTGATAATTCATAATTTATATATTCATGTTTTGACATTTTATTACACATAAATTCATGTTGTTCAAATACTAAATCTTCATCCAATGGTTTAATAATATTTTTTTTTACAAATGATTCAAGAGCTGTTTTAGGTTCAATAGTTAAAGCATATGCAGACATATGATTTAATTCCAAACTCGTTACATAATTCAAATTAGACTCCCATGTTTTTAAATTACTATCTGGCATACCAAAGATTAAATCGATTGAGATATTATCATAATATTTTAACGCATCATCTATACAATTTTTTGCTTCCTTGGAATTGTGTGACCTATTCATCAGTTTAAGCTCTCTATCATTAAAAGATTGAATTCCGATACTTAATCTATTAATGGAACTATTGGATAATTCTTTAACTTTTATGCTTGATAAATCATCAGGATTTGCCTCCAAAGTTATTTCAGGATTAGGTGAAATTTTGAACTTTTTAGAAATAGAATCGATAATTTTATTTATTTCTGATGTGTCAAAAAAAGAAGGTGTTCCTCCTCCAAAATAAATTGTTTCAATCATATCATTATTTCCGATAGACTTAATTTCAATTTCTTTTATCATTGAATTAATTACACTTTCCTTGTTTTTTAAAGAAGTTGAAAAATGATAATTACAATAATGACAGGCCTGTTTACAAAATGGTATATGTATATATATTCCTGACACAAAAACTTGTTTTAATTAAATTAGAGTTTAATTGATTAATTATTTCTTTATTCTTTTCTCATTCTGCTTTACAAAAGCACTCCAACCTGAATAATTTTTTTCAGAACTTAATGTATTATTTTGATTATAGAAGTGACATACTGCTGCAGCTAAACCATCAGTGGAATCTAAATTTTTTGGCAATTTTTTAATTCCAAGTAAACTTTGAAGCATTTTAGCAACTTGCTCTTTAGATGCATTTCCATTTCCTGTGATAGACATCTTTATTTTTTTGGGCGAGTATTCAGTTATTGGAATTTCTTTTGATAATCCAGCGGCCATTGCAACACCTTGTGCCCTGCCCAACTTAAGCATAGACTGAACATTTTTACCAAAAAAAGGAGCTTCAATTGCAATCTCATCTGGATGGTACTTCTCTATCAGATCTATAGTTCTTTCAAAAATATGTTTTAACCTTAAGTAATGATCATCGAGTTTATTTAAAATGAGTTCATTTAACAATAAGAGACTCATTTTATTACCCACTACTTTTATTAAACCAAACCCCATTATAGTTGTTCCTGGGTCAATACCTAAAATAATTTTTTCCTTTTGAATTTTCAACTTAGATTAATTTGATTTTAATATTAAAGGTAATTGAAATTTAGTGCTTACTGGAATTCCTAAATTTGTTTTAGTAGCTGGATATAAAGAAGGTATATTTTTTAATGAATTTGTTAAAATTGATTCAATATCTGGAATTTCAATTAGAACACCATCTAAATTATCAATATTTAATAAAGAAACCTGACCTAATTCATCAATCAACAATGAAAGAAAAACAGTATCATTTATTTTATTAGACACCAACTTATCTTCTAAATTAATATTAGAATAAATCAAGGTTATAATTTTGGACTTAAAACAATTTATTCTATCAATTTCAATGTCGTATTTATCACAATCGTCAATAGAGGGATGTTCATCATTATTTGTCCACTTAACTTCTGGAGGAAGGAAAGTAGAATTTTTTGGATTATAATTGCAACCCAAAATTAAAAACAATAAAAATAAAACTTGTTTTAATTTCATGTTTGATTTATTTATTCTAAAATTAAGTATAATTTTAAAAAAATAATCTATTAAAAAAAAATATGGATATTTTTCTGTTAATTTTAGGATTAATTCTTTGCTTAATAGGTTTAATAGGAAGTTTCACACCAATAATTCCAGGTCCATTATCGAGTTGGTTAGGTATACTAGTAATTCACTTTACATCATACATACCTTTTAGTAACCAACTTATAATCTCTACTTTTCTAATTGCTTTTGCCATTTTTGTATTAGATATTTTCATTCCAATAATTGGACTTAAAAATCTAGGAGGTTCTAAAAACGGAATGATTGGAGCTACTATAGGATTATTTATAGGACTATTTATTGGTGGACCATTTGGATTAATTCTAGGTTCCTTTTTAGGTGCTTTAAGTGGCGAGTTGATTGTTAAAACGAGTTTTAGTTTAGCTCTAAAACCTGCCTTAGGAACGTTTATTGGACTGGTAGTTGGTACAACTCTAAAGTTTATTATTTCAACTGTATTTTTAGCTATATACTTCTATACAGTATATAAAGGAGTTATTGCTTAATAATAAATCGATCTATTATCAGAAACCTCTGCATTTTCTTTTAGTGATTCATATACTCTTGCAAAAGCAGAAGTTCTATTTGAGTTAAGTAACTGATTTCTATAGGATACTACAAAATTTGCATCAATTGAGTCATCTTTAAAACCTGTTTCTTTTCTATTAAGGACTTTTAACTTATAAACTCCGTTTTCACCAATAATAAAATCTGAAGTTTGATTTAAAGAAGTGCCAAAAGAAGAACCAATTACAAGAGGTTCAAGACCAGATCCAGTAATAGTTGCATTTTTTTGATTTAAAGCTAACGCCTTTCTAACATCGACACCGTTCATTTCAGCTATCTTTTCAATACTTAAAGAATTATCGTTTTTACTAATAATAAAATCTGCTTTCTTGGATTTTAAGACCATTGGAAGCACTTTGTAAGAAACATCCTGAACATTCGAAACACCTTCATCAACCATGCCTGTAACTTGAGCAATTAAATATCCGCCCTTAGGCAAATCAAATCTCTTATAATCTGAAATATTAGTTGTTTCTGAAAATAACCATTGTACAATTCTTCTTTGATCTTTTAAACCAGGGAAATCATTGTCTAAAATTTGAACACCGTTAACCGTTTTTAAGATATAATCATCTTTGTCAGCTAAGGCATTTAAATTACCTTCTTTTGACAGGTTCATTTCTAATTTTGTAGCTGAATTGAAAACTTTATCACTTGTTTCATCAGAGGGAACATTTTTTTCAGTAATCGAAGCAAGCAAAACTAAATCATCTTTAGCAACTATCTTAATTACGTGAAAGCCAAAATCAGTTTCAACAAGTCCTGTTGATCCTACTCTTTTAGAAAAAATAAAATCATTAAACGGCTTTACCATATTTCCATCTTGAACAAATCCTATATCACCTCCTCTAGATTTGGAAGGACCATCCGAAAATTCAAAAGCGAGTTCTGTAAAAGTTTCAGGAGATTTTCTGATTTTTCTTAAAATATTATTAGCTTCTTTTCTAGCTTCTTTTTTAGATCTAGTTACATTTGGATTAGCATTCTGAGATCCTTTGTATGCCAAAAGAATATGACTAGACCTTACAGATCCACCAATTTTTTTATCTAACATTCTAGAGATTTTAAAATAATCTCCATCAAGATAGGGTCCGTAAGTTTGATTATTATTTAAGTTAAACAACAAGTTGGCATGATCTGCTGGAAGAGATCCTTTTGGTAAATAAATAGAATCAAAACTTGTTTCAGAGTATTCGTTTATAAATTCTTTAATATTTTTTGCAGTTATCAAACTTGGCGTAACTTCTTCAAGTTTTGATACACTATTATAAACTTTAGATTCCTTTAAAAAACTGTTTAATCGATTTTTAATAGCATTTTCATCGTCAAAGGATGGTTTTTCTTCAAAAATGACGTATTCAATATTTCTAGAAGCATTAACTTTAAATTCATCTTTATTATTATCAATATACTTTTTAAGGTCTGATTTATTATAAGAAATTAAAGTGTCCTCAACAGATGAATATGGGATTTGGATGTATTCTATATCAACATTATCATTTTGTAGATTATATTCAAATTTACCATCTGTTTGGGTATAGTTAATACCAGCCCTTAATAGATTAAAATAAATTTGTTCATTTGATTGAGATTCAAAAATTTTCTCTTGATTTTTCCAGTTTTCATAAGCTTCTGGATTAGTAGTTTTTAATTCTATAATTAAAGCTTTAAATTTATCAATATCAAAAATTCCTGCTTCATTCAAAAATTGTTGATCAGAATTAAAAGTAGGATTGTTTTTTAAAATATTTTGTAAATGATCTTTTCCAGATTGTATTCCAGTAATTTCAAATTGCTGATTTAAAATTTCCGATCTTAGTTTTTGATTCCAAACATTATTAACAGCAACCATTCCTTTTTGGTTATAGTTTCTCTCCAAAAAATCAACTTGTCCTCTAAAATCTTCTATTAAAATATCTTGACCATTAATAATCCCGACAGGTTGTTGAGCTTGATACCCTTTTCCATCAAAAACACCAGAAATTACAAATGCAAAAAGTGCTAGACCAATAACTATAATTAAAAAAATAGATTTTGATCGAATTTGTCCTAGAATAGCCATAATATTTTTTTTATAGCAAACGAAAATACGATTTCCTCGGGAATAAAAAAAAGTTAATTTTTAAAATTAATCTTCATAAATTAATTCTATTGATTCAATCTTGGAACTTGACACATCAATAATTTTAAACTTTAAATTATTAAAGATAATTACATCCTCCTTATCTGGAATTTCTTCATTCAAACTGATAATAAATCCACCTAAAGTTTCATATTGATCACT
>Ga0102818_1000228_pt1 | contig 13138 bp, 10 predicted proteins | sample ColrivemetaGS571_FD_78190 | JGI IMG/M metagenome (GOLD analysis project Ga0102818, IMG submission 78190) | Estuarine microbial communities from the Columbia River estuary - Ebb tide non-ETM metaG S.571 | ecosystem: Environmental > Aquatic > Marine > Intertidal zone > Estuary | place: USA... | reverse complement strand
CCTTGTCCTTCTTGTCCTTCGCATCATGCAGCGTCTGCGGCTTTACTGCGATGGGCAGTAGTACTCTAAACCAGAATCGGCTGCCCCTATCAACGGCGCTATCGACTCCAATCTTACCGCCCATTAAAGTGACCAGTTGATTCGAGATTGACAGACCAAGGCCAGTCCCACCAAACCGCCGTGAATAAGAAGCATCCACCGTGGAAAATTTTTCGAACAAATGCGTGCGGTTTTCCTCTGTGATACCTATCCCAGTATCAATAACTTCAAATACCAACTTGCTATTGTTACTGTCGTCGGCAGACGCAGTAAGGCGCAACAGTACAGATCCAGCGGTGGTAAACTTGATGGCGTTACTGACTAGATTCAGCAACACTTGCCTTAATCTACCCGCATCACCTAGCAAAACTGCAGGCATGTCACCGGAAGTTTCAGTCAAAAACACCAAACCCTTTGCTTGCGCCCTTGGTGACATTAATAGCGACACGCTATTAATCAGTGGGACGGGCTCAAAAATGGATTTTTCTAGCTCCAACTTATCCGCTTCCATTTTAGAAAAGTCTAAGACATCGTTAATGACGGTTAATAACGCGTCGCCCGACTCTATGGCCGTAGTGATATATTCCGCTTGTTTCACGTCAACATTGGTGTGTAACAGCAAATCAAGTAGTCCCATCACACCACTCAAGGGTGTTCTTATCTCATGACTCATCATCGCTAAGAATTCAGATTTGGCCTTATTCGCAGTTTCTGCTTTAACTATTTGTTCTTGTAGTTGCTCGTCTGCCAATTTTCGGGCACTAATGTCTTGAATATGGACCAGATAGTTGATTGTCGTGTTTGTTTTATTGCTCACTTTGTTGATCGTAACGCTACCGGTGACTTTTGATTTGTTCTTACGAAAAGCAACGATTTCGCCCGACCAAAGGCCCGATTTATTCACTTGTCCAGCAATGTCTTCCATGGAATGAGAATGAGTATCAAGGAAATTAAAAAAGCTCATTGGTTGTCCGATAACGTCTGAAAGAAGATATCCGGTCATGCGCGTAAATGAGTTGTTAATACGCAGAATCTTTCCGTTACCATCGGTAATCATAATCGCATTGCTCGTTTCAAATGCATAAGAGGCCAATAGCTGGTCAGCCTCGAGTCTGTCTCTCTCAGATGTGTCCCTAAACACTATCACAGCGACCAATTCTTGGTCGCCTACCGTCACTGGCCTACAGGTGTATTCAACATTAAAAGTATCGTCATATATGCTGCTAAAGACAGCATGCCTTACATTCATCTGGTTGCCCAAAAAGATAGATTTCTTAATAGGACAATCATTTCGGTTATAGATACTGCCATCCAGCGCTACTTTCAGGAAGGTAGTGTATTGGGAAGCGCCCACCAAGTCGGCGCTGAGACCACCAAATGCGGCAACAGCAGCGGGATTTGCAAAAACGATATGGCCATTTTCATCAACACCATAAATGCCTTCGGCAGTACTGTCTAAGATAGTTTCATACTGACTGGTGATCCGTTCTAAGTGCCGCTTTGCAGCACTCAACTCCTTCGTTCTTGATTTTACTTTGCGGGCCATATGTGAGGGCCACAGCAACAGGAAGAACACCACAACTGACGCAATAACGCTGATAGTTATCGCAGTAGACCACCGAATGAGTTGAGAATAGGCGTTTGTGAGCCCTTGAGCGGCATCTAATTCTATCACCCAAATGGCGTTCGGTAACTGTATCTCTCTAGCCACCTTGTTGCTTGACAATTCCCCAGATGATTCAGAGATTACGTCTACTACACCGGTGTCAGGATGCAAACGCCACAACCGGTACTCATATCCCTGTGCAGGTAATGATATCAAGCCAGAAGTGTTTAACACTTGGCCAAAATCGATTAACGCCGTTGCATAACCCCAAAAACGATCGGTGCCCTGTAAGGCATAGGACATTGAACCGGTGTTTTTAAACGCTAAAAACGGGCTGGTGGAAGGTATGAATATGGGGTACCGTCCGACAATGGCTTGTCCACCCTGCACCAAATTAAATGGGCCCGCCATCGTCATAGACCGCGTTTTAATGGCAAGATCGGCCTCTATTCTTCTCTCATCATCTTTAATCAAATTATGGCCAAAGGCTTTTTCATCACCGTCCCTAAGCGGGAAGATCTTTTGAACTATGGCGTCTGGTGCGAGCTGTAAGTTAGTTATGCCACCTAAAGAATAGTAGATGATTGCGGCTTGAGTCTGCCAATCTGTTATGTCGCCATTACTTTCCTCGATATTGGCACCTAGTAAAACCGCGGCCGACAGTGATCGATTAATACTCAGTTCAAAAATGGTGGCGAAATTGCGAGCAAATTCGGTGGTTCTTATTTGCGATTCAGAGTTAAGTCGTTCTTTGATTGACGAAATGATGAAACTTGAAACGAACAGCATGACAATAAAAAGCAACGCGGATACTCCCGAAGGAAGCCAGCCGGATAACCCTTTGGGGTTCACTTGAGCCACATTGTCTTCAACTGTCTGTTTCATATATTCTCCTAAAAAATCCACATAAACGGCATCTACTAGTACTTGTTACTATTTGCATTGCCATAACCCACTTTTAACAGCGAGTCTCCGTTATTTCAATGCGTCGATTAGTCAACCGGCTTTCCGGTGCATCGTTCATGTACGCAGGCATGGCCTCTCCGGAACTGAGCACACACACCTGAACGGGCGGAACACCCATTTGAATCAACGCATTCAGTACATTGCCTGCCCGTTTCAAGCCCAGTGCCATGTTGTATTCGTTATCGCCCGAATCATCGGTATGTCCGACAATTAAAATATGAACATTATCATTTTCTATCAATGCTTCAGCCAAAGTTTTTAAATGCTTAAGCAACAAGGGATTGGGCGCTGCAGATCCAGTTAGATACAAGCCACTCTGATTGACATCATGTAACATGCCAGACAAATCCACAAATTCAACCGGTTCGAACACAATGGACTCTGCCTCAAGGGCTGGTTCTGGCTCGGGCTCGACTACTGGTTCGGGTTCTGGCTCGGGCTCGACTACTGGTTCTGGCTCAACAGCAATTACCGCTACCACTTCGGCCACGGGTACTGATTCAGGCACGACCGCTGGTTCAGCTACCACTTTTGGGATGAGAATGGGCAATGGCGCAGGTGCTTTCTTTTTGTGCATCTGCATTTCTATGTCATCTAACATAGCCGCTAAAATAAACAGGTCAATGCGAGCGTCGTCATGCAAGCGGCCCGTAATTTCTCGAAAAGTTCGAATCGACTGTTCTTCTGCGCGCAAGACCAATGCAGGCAGATACAAATCAGCGCCTGCTCGACGGAGGGTGTCTAGTCTCAAATTGAGGCACCCCAGTCGCTGATCCAATTGACCTAGTTCTGAACCGCCAGACTCACGCACACAGTTCGGGCTAACTTCGGTATGTTCGGCGTAACCGCCATAGCCTGGACTAGGCCACAGGGTGCAACCCGATAGCCCCAAGGTAGCAATCACTGCGACATACTTTAATGCAGTCGTTCGAACTTGCATAAACTCACCTCAATAAAAAAGGGGGCGTGACCCCTTTGACTGTTATACAACGGTCAAAGCTTAGCTTGCGTATGACGACAGGTTAATGTCATCGCCTGCGGCGACCCTAAATAGCGCGCATACAATTTTTTATATGTGCGCTAGGTCACAATATAGGTCCTAGAATATAACATTTAAGGCAATAACAGAATCATCAATGTACCGACTACAAAAATTATTATGGAGTCTGCTAAAAACCAAAACGTAGAACACGTAGAACACATCGAGGATTTGATTCTGTGGCAGTGCGACGGTAAAACAATATCAGTTCAAAATTTGATAGAACTTGCTATCATAAAAATCCGTTAATAAAACAACCGCACTGATCCTTATCGGCAATTGATGGAGCGAAGAGAGCAGATGGTAGAGATTTCTCAGGCGTTTTTAGTAGCCACCCTAGATCGTTTGAGCGACAAAATCGCTGTCATTGACGCCGCTGGACATATCCTTTTCAGCAATAGGGCGTGGAAACACGAGGACGTTGAGCCCAAAAACCGGCCCAATGTCGCGGACGCTAACAATTACCTCAATGCGGTCGAAGCTGCAGCCTTTGGTGGCGACGCCTGGGCCATTTCTGCCTTTACTGGCATTAATAATGTTATCTCCAGATCATCTCCATATTTTTCGATGGAATATCCCATCTACATCAGTGGTCGCCACTTCTGGTTTCAGTTGGATATTCGCGCCATTGATTTCGGAGGGGGCGACTGCTTTGTCATTACCCAAAAGGATGTCACCCCAGGAATGCAGGCAAAATTGGGGTTAGCAGACCAATCCAATAGGCACCCATTAACGGGCGCACCTGACAGGAACTTGGTAGACCTGTTTTTAGCCAGTGAAATACAGCGCTGTCGCCGACTAAACACCTCCATTTCTTTAGCGCTGTTTCAGGTTGAACAGTATAAAGAGGTGCGAAATACATTCGGTGTTCTGGCTGCTGATGAATGCCTGTTAGCAATTTATAGGTCCATCACACAGTTGGCACGGCGTCCCTCTGACTTTGTCGGACAGGTGGATCAGCAGTTATTTGCTGTTGTGCTGGGCAACACGGAAGCCTCAACTGCTAAAAAGATTGCATGCACGATTCAAGGACAGACCGCGGCCTTGGTTGTCCACGATTTTGATGGCCATGACACAACGCCTATGTGCTTGTCGTGCAGCATTATCTCAGTGGCTGCTGATGATACCGTTTTATCAAAAACACTCTATGATCAGGTAGAAAGGCATTTGGTAACCGTCCGTGCTCAGGGTGCAGGCCGCCTCATAATGAACGATTATTCAGCATGACCCGAATTTTGGCTCCCGCGTTCATCCTGGTTAAACTGCGTATAAACACAGGCAGCGAGTTATGAAAAAGCCGATATGGATACTGCTAGATTCACAGGGTGTTGGCGGTATTGAAAGCCATGTTATTAATTTGACAAAGGGCCTCATTGATAGCGGATACGCTGCGGAAATAATATTTCTGCAACGCTATGGCGACCACCCACTGACCCCTGTCATAGAGGCATTGAACATCCCCTGTACCTTTTTATCAGGTGGCCTTAATGCCCTTCGTAACGCATTGCGGGCCCAACCTCGGCTACTACACACCCACGGTTACAAGGCTGGCATTCTTGGCAGAATCGCTGCGAGAGCAGCTGGTATTCCAGTGGTATCGACCTTCCATGCGGGAGAGCCTGGAGTAGGCAGGGTCAGACTCTATGATACGCTTGATCGCTGGACGGCCTTTCTCGCACCAGCGATTGCGGTAAGCGATGCTATCGCGCAGCGTATCCCCGTGGCCAGCCAGCAGTTTAAGAATTTTGTTACGGTTCCCGCTACGATGGCGTCACATGACAGCCACGCCATTGGCTTTGTAGGGCGGTTTTCCCACGAAAAAGGAGCCGATCGATTTTGCGCGTTCGCCAACAGCTATCGAGACGCGCCATTTATTGCATTTGGCGATGGCCCGATGTTGGCGCCATTGCGGGAGCAATATGGCGCGCTAGTGAATTTCGTGGGGGCTGTACCCAGTATGACATCGCACTGGGAAAAGATGAGCAGACTGTGTATGCCATCACGACATGAGGGGCTGCCAATGGCAGCGCTTGAAGCCATGGCACGCGGGATACCTGTGATTGCAAGCAAGGTCGGTGCATTACCCCAGTTAATCGTGCATCAAGACAATGGCTGGTTGGTAGACACCGATGATGACACCGGTTTTATCGCGGCGCTTAAAGAATGGGACTTGCTTACCGATGATCAACAGGCACAGATGCGCTTAAAAGCACGGGCAACCATCGTAGACCACTATTCGCCAGAGGCGATCGTGCCTAACATTGTGCAGTTTTACGCCACGCACTTCCCAACCGCGTTTTGATGAAACAATCCGCTAATATGGCGTGAACGGTTTTGCTCGATGTAACGCCTATAACATGCTTGGCACAGCGGCTTAAAAGCGCTGTCCGCTGCAGGTCATTTATTTGTCACAGGTAACCGCTTCATGCTAGTTTTCTTGTGACCCTACTTCTACCCTACACAGGATTTTGGCATGTTAAAGCGGTTATCTACACTGCCACCAGCACTGCGACAAACACTCATTTATGGTCTGTCATTGGTCGCTGTCAAGGCCGTTTCCTTGTTGATGGTGCCATTTGCTACCCATTTTCTGACACCCGCCGATTATGGTCGCCTTGATATCCTGCAAACCCTCGCTGATTTGCTCAGCATTGTCATCGGCATGGGATTGGCAGACACACTGTTTCGCTTTACCGGCCAAGCCAAGAATGAAGAAGAACAAAAGATTGTGGCCGCAAACCTATTGGGCCTTGCGCTCATTATTGGCGCCGTGGCCGCACTGGTCACCCAATTAGGCGCTACCTGGATTGTTTCCATGCTGCCAGGGGGCGTGACAGAAGTGCAGGTACGTTTGATTTTGGGCAGTCTCGCAATGGGTGGTATAAGCACACTCGCACTGAGTCGCATGCGCATGCGAGATCAAGCCATTCCCTATGCTGTCGGTAGCGTGAGCCGGGTTGTGGTTCAGGCCTTTGCGTCAGGCCTGTTATTGGTGTTGGGATTCGGTGTTACTGGCTTCATGGCGGGGTCATTTTTTGCGGGTTCATTGCTGGCGTTGTGGTTACTCTGGCCCTACTATCGCGACACGGGTGTCCGATTCGATTTTGACCGCATTAAGCAATACGTTCGCTATGGTTCACCGCTCATCTTTGTGGGTATTGCTGGATTTGTATTGGGCAGCTTCGACCGGTGGATTTTGGCTGACGCCATCGGCACAGCAGCCATGGCAGACTATGCATTGGCTGCCAAATTTGGCTTAATAACCGCCATCATGATCCAACCCTTTGATTTGTGGTGGCTACCTCGGCGCTTTAAAGTGTTACCCCAAGAAAATGGGCCACAACAGTGCGCCTATTTGGGTGGCGTTGGTGTCACCATCGGAATTTCATCTGCAGTGATGGTCGCAGCTATTGGCCCTTTGCTAATTGAATGGTTAACGCCAGTGTCCTACCACGGTGCCACGCAATATGTGCCTTGGATGGCTTTTTTGGCGGTGCTTCATAATACCAATATGACATTGGGCATGGGCAGCTACAGTGCCAAAACAACCTCTTGGCCCGCCATTATCGACGGCTGTGCTGCCGGAATTGCAGTTATTGGTTACACCACGCTGATTCCACTGTGGGGTATCTGGGGCACGATCCTAGCGACCGCCATTGCGCTATCTGCGCGTCTTTTAGCCACCCTCTTTATCAGCCAACGCATCACCCATTTACCCTATGCATTTAAGCGCCTGCTGTTACTCTTTGGCACAGCGCTCATTGGTACCAGCGCCCTCCAATTACTAGAGGGTAGTGTGCAAAAACTGGGTGTTGGTATTGCGTTGGTGGTGGTCATTGCGGTGTTGGCCCTGAGCCTCAAATTGGTCAAAATATCAGCCCTTGATCGACTCATGAAGAGGACAGGTTAATGGGGTTCAAGGTGGGGCTGCCCAATATTTCACGCACCAGTCAAATTCTGATTAGCCTGGGTGTTATTGCCTTCATCGCCTTGGTATGGCGGCTCATACCACACCCCATCATTGTTCTGGTTATTGCATTACTGCCCTTAGGGATCATCTTTACACTGTTTAACCCCTTTCCCCTGGTGTTGGCCTTTGTGATCTTTTCGTTCTTTCGTATTCACGAAGTATTTCCACAGCTATACCCGTTGCGGATTCCGCAGTTATTGGCGATTGGCACCTTGGCTTCCTTAGGGTGGAATATATTCAATGGCAAGATTAAGGGCTATTGGACGCGAGAACTGGCCATTTTTGGTGTGTTTTTTGGTTTGGTGACCATCGGCATTTTTCTGGCTACGAACCGCCCTGAGGCTATTGGGCAATACACCGGCATGTACATAAAAATCGCCATCATGGTGATTGCCTTGGCTTGGCTAAACGACAGGCCAGCACGGTTTAATATGGCCGCGAAGGCCATTGTATTGGCTGGGATAGCCGTTGGCGCCGTTGCACTCTCTAATAAAGCCAATGGCATTGGTTTGGTTGAAGGCACGCGCGTGACCATTGGGCGTGATATCGGCTCGATGCTAGGCGACCCCAATGATTTGTCTTTGGTGTTGCTCTTTCCACTGAGTTTTTCCCTCAGCTTATTGTTAACCAAACACGTTGGGGGCTTTTCAAAATTACTGGGACTGATTGGGTTTCTCACGGTTGTATCTGCAATCATTGCCACCCAAAGCCGGGGCGGTCTGTTGGGTATCTTGTCGGTCATGGGTGTTTTTGGCTATCGGAAAGTGAAGTCTAAATTGCTGCTGGGTACCGTTGGCGCGATTGGATTGGTGGTATTACTAGCCTTAGCGGGCGTGAGTAACCGTCAATCAGGTGGCGCCCATGAAGAAGGCATCGATGAATCAGCCATGGGCCGCATTCATGCATGGGGTGCCGCTGCCAATATGGCAAAGCGTAATCCACTGACTGGCGTCGGGCTCAACAACTTTCTTTCTAATTATTTTGATTACAGCGACTTCTGGGATGGCAATAACCATGCCGTACACAGCACCTGGTTTGGCGTGTTGGCAGAAACGGGCATCCTAGGTTTCCTCGTATTTATCACCATGATTGGCGCTATTGTGCGCATAGCGCTCATTGCACAAAACACCCTCGCTAGGATGAACTCGCCGAATCACAAGGAAGCCTATGTGATGGCTCAGGCATCGGTCGCTGGGCTAGCGAGCTTTTGTGTGTCCGGTACGTTCTTGACCATGGGATTTACCTGGCCAGTCTATATCCTAATGGGCTTTGCGGTATCCTCTAAACGCTATGTGGATCATCTCGTAGCGACTGGCGCGCTATTAGAGGTTACCCACCCCGAGTACCTCGACCCCGATTACATCAACACGATGGGCGTCCCAAAAGATATAGACGACACGCAGTTAGGCACCCTTTACAAGTTAGACAAGAAATAGTGGTGGCAGTGTCGTCATTGATGGGTAGACCGTATAAAATAGCCGCCACTAAGCAGGCGTAGGTGTCGTGACGTACAGGACATCTTGGCCACTGACCATTAACGCCACCAGAATGTATCGCATGCAAAAAGACACACTTTATTCGCAGCCCCTATCAGCCGTAGAAGACTTTAGGTTCGACCAACGCGTCGCCAATGTTTTTCCCGATATGATTCAACGCTCGGTACCCGGCTACAGTGCCATGATCGCTTTGATAGGCGTGATTGCAGATCAATATGCCCAACCAAATAGTAACATCTATGATTTGGGTTGCTCATTGGGCGCTGCCAGCATGGCGATCCGCCACCGATTGACGGCACCTGGCTGTACGTTACTGGCCGTAGACAATTCGGCAGATATGTTGGCCAAAGCGCAATCATTTCTGGGTGTTGAAGACAGCCCTATCCCGGTTCAATTTGTAGAGGCCGATATTCGCAACCTCCCTATTGAGAATGCCTCTGTGGTGGTGCTCAATTTTACCCTGCAATTTGTACCACCAGATGACCGAGCCACACTGATCCAACGCATTTATCGGGGCATGAGGCCAGGTGGCATTTTGCTATTGTCAGAAAAAATCGCATTCGACCCATCACAATCGACTTTACAAAATGACCTGCATATTGCCTTTAAAAAGGCACAGGGCTACTCAGATCTCGAAATCAGCCAAAAGCGCAGCGCCCTTGAAAACGTGATGCGCCTAGACAGTGTGGCAGATCATCTTGCACGACTCCGCACCGCCGGATTTCAACAGACCGAAGTCTGGTATCAGTGCCTCAACTTTCAATCTATGTTGGCCATTAAATGACCGGTTTTGAACCATTTTTTCAGTATTTGAGTGGCGTTGAGCAATTCAACGCGGTGCTCAGTCCTTTGAAGCAAGCGGTCGAGGCTGTGTGGCAGCCACGACTAAATGGCAATATTCCCAAGTTTATGGCGGTAGTGGATCGCCATAACTTTGCCTCACAGGGTGAAGTGCAGCTGCATCAGCCAGTTATCAGTTTTCACGCCATCGACTTACCTGCTGATGATGCAACGTCGAATCTACGAACCGATTTAAAAGCCTTGATGCCCTGGCGCAAAGGGCCTTTTCAAATCAATGATGTGGTGATTGATTCTGAATGGCGCTGCGACATGAAGTGGGCTCGCCTCGAAAATGCTTTAGATTTCACAAACAAACACGTTATCGATATTGGTAGTGGCAATGGATATTACGCACTGCGTTGCATTGGCGCAGGAGCGGCCAGTGTTACCGCCATTGATCCCTCGGTGCTGAGCGTCGCACAATTTCAATACCTTAACCGCTTCTTTAATCGGCAGGATGTGACGGTATTACCTTTGGCGTTGGAAGATGTACCCTACAAGGCTCCAGCATGGGACGTGGCCATTTCGATGGGCGTACTCTATCATCGAAAATCGCCCTTTGAACATTTGGAATCGATACGCGAAAAGCTGGTGCCAGGTGGCGAACTGATTTTGGAAACCTTGGTCGTTGAGGGTGATATCAACAGCGTATTGGTACCTGAAAACCGCTATGCCATGATGAACAATGTCTATTTCTTGCCCTCAGTAGCACTGTTGGAAAGCTGGCTTCGAAAAGCCGGATTTGAGTCAATCGAGGTAGTGAGCGTGTCCACAACAGAGCGCGACGAACAACGTCTTACTGAATGGAAAGCAGGCACGTCACTGGACGATTACCTCGATCCTAATGACCCTACCAAGACTATTGAGGGACACCCAATTCCTACCCGAGCCATTCTCTATGCTAAGAAGCCAGACGCCGATAAGCGCTTGCCGCGCTATCAACTGTAGTCAGTAATTACTATCATGGAAATGCCTGTAAAGACTGAATCTACTAATGTTCATCCGCCTAGGTTGTATGTGTTCTCAGGACTACCGGGTACTGGAAAAACCACCCTATCCCGGATGCTGAGTCAATGGCTCAGCGCACCCCATATCCGCGTTGACACCCTTGAACAAGCCATGCGAAACGCAGGCCTTACTGGCATCACTCACGAAGGCTATGATGTTGCTTACCAGCTAGCATCCGACCAATTGGCCTTGGGCTTCAGTGTGGTGGCTGACTCGTGCAACCCAATACGCGTGACACGTGAGGCATGGCAAACCGTGGCCATAAAACCTGCGGCAGCTTATACCAATATAGAAGTGATTTGTTCCAATCTGTCTGCGCATCGCCAACGCGTGGCGTCACGTATCAGTGATATTGAAGGGCTGATATTGCCAACTTGGGAACAGGTTATTGGTCGGGAATATGAAGTCTGGACGTCTGATGTCGTGAGAATTGACACGGGAGATGCGACAATTGAGCAAGCATTTCAAGATTTGTTAAAACAACTGGCGTTAACTGGCCATGTATCTAGTATCTAGTCTAGAGATTAAATAAACCGTCCATGCCCAGAGCCAATGCCATATCCAATCCTGTCACACGATGCCCTTGGTATTCATAATATCCAGGTCGGGTATTGATCACTGAAAAACCAAAAGATTCATAGAGTGACACGGCGCGTAGGTTGTCCTCACGCACTTCTAAAAATACCGAATCACAGTTGGCTTGTTCGGCCAATGTTATGAGGTGCTCAAGCAAAGCGCGCGCATGCCCCTGCCCTTGATGTTCTTGTGCCACGACCACATTAAGCAAACTGCATTGGTCACCGGCCAATTGGTAAACCAAGACAGCGACTAAACCACCATCGATAGTCGCCCCTAATACCGGCCATCCCGCTCTAAAGGCCATTTCATAGGCATGTTTTGCCCACGCATGTTGTCCAGTGTAAGACTCTAATGCCTGAATCTGTGGGAGGTCATTTAATGATAAACGCTCCAAATTCATGGATGCCATTTATTGTGTTGCTCGAATGGCTGACCACAATGCGCGTTTATCGGATGCAGAATACAGCAAGCTGGATAGGCGGGGCACAACGATTGGCGTCAATGCGGCAGCCGAACTTTGCTGCCAGCTACCATCAGCCTGCAGCGCGGTATATTTAACCGCGGTATCTCCACACAATAAAAGGGTATTCACACCGGTTGAATCGACATGTTCTTCAAGAAACTCATTAAACATCCGCTTCGCTGACGCTTCATCGCGCGGCGCATATTGGTGATCAAAGAGCGGCCACTGAAATTGCTTAATGGCGGTTTCAACTGGCTTTTGTAAGCATTCAGACAGAATGCCCTGCGCAAGACCCACCATCATATTTTGAGTCAGACTGTCGATATTGCTGCCGACACTGTCGATAAGCACTACTGTTCCTGCCTGTATGACCCACAGGGTGAAAGGTTCACAGGGTTTAAATGATTCAGACGGAGTGGTCTCTTGGGTATCTACTGCGACAGTATCTTTTGCACTGTCAGCAATAACAGTGTCTGTTGCCACGGATGGTGCCACGCGTTTGGCATGGGGAGCGACCTGCTGCGCTGTCTCGGTGCCTGATGACAACGCCTGAACAGGTGCGGTTGGGCTATCGTTATTGGCGGCGACGGCTTGCGGTTGACTGACAGGGTCTGTGGCAATCACACCGCCATCGGCAATGTCACTGAGTTCGGCTTCACGTTGTTGGTGTGTTACGACAGCACTTGGCTTTGCATTGGGTAATGCATAACGGCTATACCAGCGGGTAATACCAAACACCGAGACCTCTGCCTGTGCGCTGAGAGACTGAGAAGATGCTGACATTCCGGTGGTGGTCATGAAAACGGCCTTTGGTACAGCGTGTTGCTGATGTGAAAAAGAATCATGCATTCTAACGGCTCGCTTATGAAAAACACAGGCCCAATTTCGCGTTAGGACACATCAGCCGTCTATCCGTCAACGCTGGTAGCATTAAGCCTTTCTATGCGGTTGTTACTTGGGGTTTTCTTTGGGGTGTTTCTTGGGGTGTTTCTTTCAGTGCGGTTTTTTTGCGGCTATTCATCACCACTTTTCTTCTCCACAACGAAAAAACCCGACCTAAAAGGTCGGGTTGTTTCGATATTAGATGCTTGACGATGCCCTACTCTCACATGGGGAGACCCCACACTACCAT
>Ga0102818_1000216_pt1 | contig 13493 bp, 10 predicted proteins | sample ColrivemetaGS571_FD_78190 | JGI IMG/M metagenome (GOLD analysis project Ga0102818, IMG submission 78190) | Estuarine microbial communities from the Columbia River estuary - Ebb tide non-ETM metaG S.571 | ecosystem: Environmental > Aquatic > Marine > Intertidal zone > Estuary | place: USA... | reverse complement strand
TTCGTTACCTGTTTTGTGATTTTTAACTGTCTCATGCTCGAGATGAATTTTTTAGCGTAGGTGCGCCTTTGAGGATCAAAGGCGCACTACACAAGTTCAAAAGATAAGAATTATGCTTCGGCTTTATCGCCGTCTTTCTCCGGTTTAGGGAGTAGCACTTTACGAGAAAGCTTCATCTTACCTGCTTTGTCAACCTCTAGAAGCTTCACTTTAACCGTATCACCTTCTTTAAGTACGTCTTCAACGTTCTTAATACGGGTCCAGTCAATCTCTGAAATGTGAAGCAATCCTTGAACTTTAGGAGCAATCTCTACGAATGCACCGTAAGTCTGTACGCCACGTACAATACCTTCGTATACCTCACCAATTTCTGGTTCGAATGCGATGGCACGGATCATTTCTAATGCTTTATCCATCATGGCAGCATCTTTTCCTGAAATCTCCACGTGACCACGGTCGTCTACCTCAGAGATAGTTACAGTAGTACCGGTGTCTGCTTGGATTCCTTGGATGTTTTTACCACCTGGGCCAATGATAGGGCCGATGAATTCTTTTTTCACAGTAAGCTTGTAAATCTTAGGAGCATTTGGCTTCAATTCCGTGCGCGTTTCCGGCATGGTTTTTAGCATTTCGCCCAAGATATGCAAGCGGCCTTCTAAGCTCTGCTTTAGTGCCTTAACTAAAATCTCATAGCTCAAGCCTTTTACTTTGATGTCCATTTGACAGGCAGTAATACCTTTTTCAGTACCCGTCACTTTAAAGTCCATATCACCTAAGTGATCTTCATCACCTAAAATATCAGACAATACTGCGAATTTCTCACCATCTGAAATCAATCCCATAGCGATACCACTAACTGGACGAACCAATTTAACTCCCGCGTCCATCATTGCTAAAGTACCGGCACAAACTGTTGCCATAGAAGACGAACCGTTCGATTCAAGGATATCAGAAACTACGCGAATTGTAAATGGGTTCTCTGGATCTACCATTTGGTACAATGCACGTTGTGCAAGGTTACCGTGACCGATTTCGCGACGGCTAACCCCACGAATAGGACGCGCCTCACCGGTAGAGAATGGTGGGAAGTTGTAGTGTAAATAGAATTTCTCTTCACCAGTAAAGGTTGCATCATCAATTCTGTTTGCATCTAATGACGTTCCTAAAGTCACTGTTGTCAATGATTGCGTCTCACCACGTGTAAACACTGCAGAACCGTGAGCACCTGGTAAATAGTCTACTTCAGACCATATAGGGCGAACTTCTGTAGTTGCACGTCCGTCCAAACGTTGGCCGTCGTTCAATACCATGTCACGCATGGCTTTGTACTCTACATCGTGGAAATAGGTTTTTGCAAAACCGGTGTTTGCAGACAACCACTCTTCGTCTTTGCCTTCAAGATATTCGTTAAGAATTGCCTTAAAGCCTGCAGAGCGTTCGTGCTTTGGCAAACCACTTTTAGCAACTTCATATACTTTATCGTATGTAGCAGCCATTACTTCTTCACGCACTTCTTCATTGTGCGTTTCGTGGCTGTATTCACGTTTAGTTTGTGCTTTCTCAACATGAGAAGCCAAACGCAATTGCGCTTCAATCTGAACTTTAATGGCATCGTGCGCATATTTGATAGCCTCAACCATTTCTTCTTCAGAGATTTCTTGCATTTCACCCTCGACCATTACGACGCTGTCCATTGACGCACCGATAACCATGTCTAGTTCAAGCTCACCAATCTGAGCAGGAGTAGGGTTGATTACGTGTTCTCCGTTAATGCGACCAACGCGCACTTCCGAAATAGGACCGTCGAATGGAAGATCACTCACTGCGATCGCTGCAGATGCAGCTAAACCAGTTAAAGAGGTTGCTTCAACATTCTCGTCGTACGAGATCATTTGGATCATGAGTTGAATCTCAGCGTGGTAATCCTTTGGGAATAAAGGACGCAATACGCGGTCGATCAAACGCATGGTCAATACTTCATTGTCTGAAGGACGACCTTCTCTTTTGAGGAAGCCTCCAGGTACGCGACCATTGGCCGCAAATTTTTCACGGTAGTCTACCGTAAGCGGAAGAAAGTCAATGCCGTCCTTCGCTTCTTTGCTGGACACAATAGTGGCCAACAGCATTGTCCCACCGCACTTAACGACTACAGAGCCATCTGCTTGTTTGGCCAGTTTCCCAGTCTCAAGTGTGATTTCTCTTCCGTCAGGAAGTACGATAGTTTCAGTAATTGCTTGTGGAATCATATATAGTGTAAATAGATACTTTTTTATACGCAAAAAGGCAATTGTGAAAATTGCCTTTTTGTGTACTTCTTAAGCTCAGATTATTTTCTTAAGCCTAGTTTCTCGATAATTACACGGTAACGTGCAATATCAGTTTGCTTTAGGTAGTTTAGTAGTTTTCTTCGCTTACCTACTAGCGTGATGAGCGAACGCTCAGTGTTGTGGTCTTTTTTGTTTTGCTTTAGGTGACCGGTCAAGTGATCGATACGGTAGCTAAACAAAGCGATTTGTCCTTCAGCTGAACCTGTGTCCTTTGCTGATGCGCCGAATTCGGCGAAAATTTCTTCTTTCTTTTCTTTAGTAAGGTACATACCAAAATCGTTTTAGATGTTTGTAATGCTATAAGTGCGCAAATATAGATAAATTATTCACTCTGAGCGGCTTTTTGAAATTTATTCAGTCTCGTCTAGACTCCAGTATATCTTTGTACCCACGGCAATTCCTTGCGCTGCCGCTTGACCACCGAGTACTTCCAATACATAGGATGCGCCGCCGCCGCTTGGCAAGCTTTTCATCGAACGTGGTTCTGCGTTGGCTTGTATGCTCACTACATCATTCATTGCATTGATATAAATGATATCTAAGGATACGAGAGTGTTTTTCATCCAAAAACTTCGCGGCTGATCGCCCCCCGGCATGAAAAAGAGCATTGCCCTGTTCGGTGGTGTAGATCTACGATACATCATTCCGATCTCTATAGCCTCCGGAGTAGTGGCATATTCTGTTTCAAAGACTGTTGTGGTGTCCCTCCCGTTTACGGCCCAAACCATACCGTCCATCCTGAAGGGCGGTTCATACGGTTGACTGGGTTGTTTTACAGAAGGTTTTGTGTTAGCACTGAATTTACCAATACTGCCCACGACAGACGGAATGATAAATGCGGCCAACCCGAGGCCGACAATCCACACGGCGTATTTCCTGAATGCGTTCATTATAATGATGATTTGTTGCGCTTGCTCAGCGCCATAAACAAAAGTCCAATTGCAACCAGCGGAATACTTAGCCACTGACCCATATTAAATTGCATGCCTTGTTCGAAATCTACTTGCACTTCTTTGAAATTTTCAATGAAAAATCTAAAGCCAAAAACAAGCACTAGAAAAAATCCAAATAGAAACCCGCGCTTTTCTCCAACAGTAGTTTTTAAGTAGAGTAAAACGAGAATAATAAAAAAGAGCCAGTAGCCCGCTGCTTCAAACAACTGTGTGGGGTAGCGTGGAACGCCAACCACCTGAGTTTGTGCGTGCCAGCCATTTTCATCTTCATATACCGTTACCTCTGGAATGCCCTGAACCAAAAGGTTTTGATTATCGGGATCCTGTGTATTGAGAATACGCGGTAAAAAGTCGCTGGCGTACTGCTGCGTCTGGACGTCGTTAAGACGTACGAAGGATAGGGTAGTATTCAGTATTGGATAGGTAATGGAATCCGTGCGTACGAATTCGTCCGTCGCCTCAAAACTTACAGATTTTAGGGTTCCGCCATATCCGCGCATCAAGGTGTTGCGACCATGCTCCACGAATACCGTTTCAAAAGTGTTATTGGCAGGAGCGCCATAAATTTCCGAGTTGAACCAATTTCCCATCCGAATAAATCCGGCTGCCAACGCTACTACGATAACGATTCGGTCTAAGGTCCACAAAGGGTGTTTTTTTGCTAATTTTTTGCTCCAGTAGAACATGGCCGCTACAATGGCAATGGCGGCTCCGTGTGAGGCGAGACCGCCCTTCCAAACCATCAGGATTTCTTCTAAGTGGTCTTTGTAATAGCTCCAGTCGTAAAAAATAACGTGTCCCAAACGAGCGCCAACAATTGTCGCGCCGACCATCCAGTAAATCAGGCTGTCCATGAGTTTGGGATTGACATTTTCTCTTTTAAAAACATATTGCATCCCGTATTGGCCCAAAACGAAACTGATGATAAACATCAAAGAATAGTACCGGAGCTCAAAACCGGCGATGGGGATGTGGTTGGGAAAGTCCCAGAGAATAGTCAAAAGCATAATGTTATTCTTTCCAGTCCACGATAAATAGATTCGTAGCGCGTGAGCCGCCGTTGTTTCTATTTGAAGCGAAGACTAATTTACTACCGTCCGACGAGAACATTGGGAATGCATCAAAAACTCCGTCGTAGGTAACCTGTTCTAGACCCGTACCATCGGCATTGATCATAAAGAGGTTGAAAGGATATCCACGCTCGCTGTGGTGGTTTGTTGAGAATATGATTTTCGTTCCACTCGGATGGTAGAATGGGGCCCAATTCGCATTTCCTAGTTGAGTAACTTGGGTCAATTCTGAACCGTCTACATTACAGGTGTAAATCTCCATGTGCGTCGGCTCGACCATGCCTTGTGAAAGTAAGTCCTTGTACTTTTTCACCTCTTCTTCAGTTTGCGGACGTGAACTTCTGAAGACTAATTTCTTGCTGTCCGGACTGAAAAAAGCACCGCCATCGTAGCCTAAGCCCGTCGTAACCTGAACGATGTTTGAGCCGTCGATATCACAAGTGTACAGCTCTAAATCACCACTGCGGTCGGATGTAAAGACAATTTTAGTTCCGTCTGGACTCACCGTAGCTTCCGCATCGTAACCTGGTCCAGAAATCAAGGTGTCCACAATGTGTCCATTGAGGTCGCTTATGTAAATATCAAAATCGGCATAGATGGGCCACACATAAGCGCCGCTTTCACCGCGTTCCGGCACGGCGGGACATGCAGTGTCACCTCTGAAGGTACTCGCATAAAGTATCGTAGAGTCGCCCGGCATAAAATAGGCACAAGTCGTACGGCCTAAATCATTTGAAATGAGCTGCGGTTCTTTGTCCCATATGGTATCTGCGTTCCAGTCAAAAGCATAAATCTGATCGCATTTATTTCCCCACTTTTCCGCATTGCTTTGGAAAGTGAGCATGGTTCCGTCAAAACTGAAATAGGCTTCGGCATTATCACCACCATTAGTCAGTTGACGAATGCCTTCAAGATGAATTTCTTCATCGTAACTGATTTTGCTCTCCCAAGTCGCACCGCTGGCCCCATCTGCTGATTCAGAGTTGGAGTGACAAGCGAACAATGCAAGTGCCGCTGAGAATAGAACTAGTTTTTTCATTTTTTTTTGAGTGTGATTAGAGTATGTTTTTGTCCTTTAATTCTTTTTCGAGTGCGCTTCCCGGCACAGGGTCCCAGCCGTGTCCGCCCCAGGGGTGACAACTGCTAATTCTTTTTACGCTCATCAGAAACCCTTTAAATGGACCGTGAATTTTAACTGCTTCAGCAGCATAGACGCTGCAGGTAGGTTGATAGCGACAGGAGGGACCGAGCAATCTTGAGAAAATCTTTCGGTACAACCAGATCAATGCGAGTAAGGGCGATGCGAGTAGTTTAAAAACGAGATCCTTCATGGCCTTCACCTTTTACAGGCTATAGCTGGTGCCGTCTGCACCATCCTTGAGCTGGATACCGGCATCGTGCAATTGGTCTCGTATAATATCAGCTGTTCCCCAATCCTTATTTAAACGGGCTTGTGCTCTTAATTCAATCACCAAAGACATGGCTTTATCTAAGGCTTCTTTGTATGCATTAGAAGAGTCTGCAGACTTTGTACGTAGACCTAAGAGCTCAAAAGTGAATGCATTTAAAGAAGCTTTAAAAGTCTCCAATTCGCCAGCATTGAGTCCAATATTTCCTTCCGCGGTACTGATCCATTTGATTGCTTCGAATAAATGCGCAATTAGAATGGGCGTATTAAAATTATCGCTCATCGCCTGGTAACATTTGTCTATCCAAGGTTGTAGCGCAATGGTGGATTCCTTCGACGGCACTAAGGTGTGCAATGTTTCTAGCGCACCAAGTAACCTGTCGTGACCTTTCTCTGCCGCAAGCAATGCGTCATTACTGAAATCCAATACACTGCTGTAATGCGCTTGCATCATGAAAAAACGCACTACAGATGGGCTAAAGCCCTTGTCTAAGAGTGGACTGTCACCGGCGAATAATTCTCTCGGTAAAATGGTGTTTCCGGTACTTTTACTCATGCGCTTTCCATTAAGCGTCAACATGTTCGCATGCATCCAATACCGAGCGCCTTTGTGTCCTGAGCATGCACTATTCTGTGCAATTTCACATTCGTGGTGCGGAAACTTCAAATCCATTCCTCCGCCATGGATATCAAAAGTCTCTCCTAAATATTTCGTGCTCATCGCTGAACACTCTAAGTGCCAGCCTGGAAATCCTATACTCCATGGCGAAGGCCAACGCATGATGTGCGTAGGTGATGCTTTCTTCCAAAGTGCAAAGTCCGCAGGGTTGCGTTTTTCTTCTTGACCATCTAAAGCACGGGTACCGGCCTGTAACTCGTCCATTTTACGCCCTGACAGTATGCCGTAGTCGCCTCCATTTGCATTGTAGGCGGTCACGTCAAAATACACTGAGCCGTTGCTTTCATAAGCCCAGCCTTTGTCTAAAATGGTTTGGACCATTTCTATCTGTTCGGATATATGTCCAGTAGCAGTGGGCTCAATAGAAGGGGGGAAGGCATTCAGTGCATCCATGACTTTATGAAAGTCAACGGTATAACGTTGCACAATCTCCATCGGTTCTACTTGCTCTAAACGTGCTTTTTTTGAAATTTTATCCTCCCCAGCATCAGCGTCGTTTTCTAAATGCCCTGCGTCCGTAATGTTTCTAACATAGCGCACTTTGTAGCCGATATGCTTTAGATAACGGAAGATCATGTCGAACGATGTGAATGTTCGTGCATTCCCTAAATGCACATCGCTGTAGACCGTTGGGCCACATACATACATACCCACATTGCCTTCGTGAACGGGGACAAAAGCCTCTTTTTCACCGGTAAGGCTATTCTCAATATTCAAGGGGTAAGAAGTGTGCAGTAGTTTCACTAGACGCCGAAATCGGTTGAAAGGTTTATATAATCTAAAAATTCTCGCTTCTTCACCTCGTCCTTGAAGACACCACCAAATTCCGCAGTAACAGTTGAGCTCTCGATATCTCTAATACCACGAGAGTTTACGCAAAGGTGTTTCGCATCGATTACACAAGCGACATCGTCTGTACCTAAGCTTTCTTGCAACGCTTGAACTACCTGGCGGGTGAGACGCTCTTGAACTTGCGGACGTTTCGCATAGTAATCTACAATTCTGTTCATTTTACTCAATCCAACTACTTTACCCTTAGAAATGTATGCAACATGTGCACGACCCACGATGGGTAAAAGGTGGTGTTCGCACGTAGAATAAACGACTATGTTCTTTTCCACCAGCATTTCATTGTAGCGGTACGAATTGTCGAATGTGCTCATTCCTGGCTTTCGCGAAGGATCGAGTCCTCCGAACGCTTCATTTACGTAAAGTTTTGCTACACGCATCGGTGTGCCTTTTAAACTGTCGTCTTCCAGGTCCATACCTAGCGTAGTCAGAATGCCTTTAACGTGCTCTGCAATGGTTGCGATTTTTTCTTCATTAGAAAGGTCAAAAGCATCCTTGCGTAACGGTGTTACTGCAGTGAAACTCTCATGTGCGTCGCCGATTTCATCAGCGAGAAGTTGGTTAATAGTATCAGACATTCTTTTAGTCTATGCTTTTAAGGGCCGCAAAGGTACAAACTATTAATCCCAAAAAGGGACCCCTTGTTCACGTGCTTTGGTCTCTAATTGGTCCAATTCGTCAGCAATCTTTTCTAATGCGGTGATTGCATCAGTAATCATCGCTTCGGCATCTTCTTTCATAGTACGCATGGTACCCGTCGGCGCGCCGCGGTGATTGAATGTTCCCCACGCCAACAATCCAGTAACGTCTCCAAGTGAACCTGCCGTCTCAAACTCGCGCTTCTTTCGCGTAGAATTGCCGTTTAATAAAACGCCAAGCTCCTTCAATTCCATCTCAATAGTGCGGGTTGTAGACAGATCCTCTAGACTAGCACCCGGCGTGTTTCTTAGTCCTGCACGTAATTTATTAAGTGCAGCGTTAAGTTCTGAATACCTTGCGCTTACCTCGTTCGAACGTGCCATGAGTGCATCTACACTTTGATTGAACTCCATGTCTATACCTTCGTAATTGTACAAGTGATTCACTTTGAATTCGTGGCGGGCTACTAAAGTTTCCAGGGTTCCGTTCGTCGACCTGCTAAGGCTCATATAGTACGTTCCCGGCAGGACGAATGTGGTTCCATAGGCTTCAGTAATAGGTTCTCCATTTGTACGAATAGAGGCTTTACTGCTCATGCGACCGTCCCAGGTGTAACGTGAAATGCCCTTGCTGTCCGCTTTTGTAAATCGGGCGACGGGGTTGCCTAGCGAATCAGAGACTTCAAAAATTAAATAGGGTTGCTCTTCCCAATCTTCTTTCTGTAATTGATCTAAACTAGGATAGTGTGGCAATTCCTCATTTGCTTCTGACCGATTTTCTTTAACGCGATTCGCCCCTTCTGCTAAATACCATTCGAAGGTTGTTCCAACTTCAGGGTTTTTAGCTTTATACAATTGCGCACCTTTGTAGGCCGTGCCTCCAATGCTAGCGCGACGGAATAAAAGACCTGGCTTCGTTGTAAAGAACGCCGACTCTTGTTCCAGAACATACTCCAGCTCGCGAAGTGGACTGTAGTTGTCTAAAACGTAAAAACCACGTCCGAAGGTCCCTAGAACCAAATCGTTTTCGCGTTCTTGTATCGCAATATCGCGTACTGCGATTGTCGGCAGTCCGCTTTTGAGTGCCGCCCAATTTTCACCGCCATCTAGGGTAAAGAATACCCCGAATTCCGTTCCTGCAAATAGTAAGTTCGGGTTAATGTGGTCTTCAGCTATGCTGTACACGCTGCCTCGCTCTGGTAAGTCTTTTGCAATGTCATCCCAGCTTTTTCCGCCGTCAATACTCTTGAAAAGATAGGGTTTGAAATCGCCATTTTTATGATTGTTAAACGCTGCGTAAATCACTTTTTTATCGTGTTGCGAAGGCATGAGGTCCTGCACATAGACTAAGGGTAAATTCAGCGATCCAACTTGCGTTTTTGGTAAGCCTGTGATAGTTTTTATACTACTCCAGCTGTTGCCATCGTCTTTAGATTTCCAAACGAGTCCGTCGTCCGTTCCTACCCAAAGGTGCCCTGCGTCTAAAGGGCTTTCACGGAGAGTTACGATATTACCGTAAATGGAAGTGCTTTTGTGCAACGCGATGGCTTCTGGTCCCCAGTAGCGATCCATAATAGGCAATGTGTTGCGGTCCAGTTGTCTGCTGAGATCACCGCTAATGGTTGTCCAGCTATCGCCGCGATCAGTGCTTTTAAACACTTTATTTGCCGCGAAGTACAAAGTTTTTTTCTGATGCTTACTCGCAACCAGTGGTGCATCCCAATTCCAGCGGTACGGTGCCTCCTTGTAACGCGGCTGAGGTTGTATTGGTGTCTTTTCCCCGGTTTGTTTATTAAAACGAACCAACCATCCGTATTGCGCTTGTGCATAAACAATGTTTCCATCGTCAGGATCCGTCGCGCTTTCAAAACCGTCACCACCGTTGGTAACGAACCAGTCACTATTGATAATGCCTCGTTGATTGATAGTTTGGGACGGGCCGCCTAAACTATTATTGTCTTGAGTTCCTCCGTAGATGTTGTAAAAAGGCCAGTCATTATCTACAGCCACACGGTAAAATTGAATCGTTGGTACGTTCGCTTTCCAATTCCAACTCGACATGCCGTCCCACGTTTCATACAGTCCACCATCAGTACCAATGTACATGTGGTCTGTGTTCGAGGGGTCAATCCACAAGCAGTGATTATCCACGTGCTTGAAGCGTTTTGGTATGTTCTTAAAACTCTTTCCGCCATCGGTACTAACATGGGCATACGTATCCATACTGTAAACGGTGTTTACATCGGTCGGGTGACATACAAACTCAACATAATAGTTACCCGATGTTTCATGTCCAGAACGCTTGTTCCAGCTTTCTCCGCGATCGGTAGAGGAAAAGGTTCCGTGACCTTCAACTGTGGCATAAAGCACGTCTGGATTTGCTGGAGAAATATCCATACCAATTCTTCCAACATCACCGCTCGGGAACCCATTACTTACTTTATTCCAATGCGCTCCGCCGTCCGTGCTTTTGTACATCGCACTGTTCGGCCCACCGCTGAGGTGAGTGTAAACGTGTCTTCTGCGCTGGTGTGCTGTAGCATAAAGTGTTTGCGAATCGCGCGGATCTATGTGTATTTCGTTAAAGCCAGTATGCTCGTCTACAAATAAAATGCGCGTCCAGGTTTGACCACCATTTTGTGATTCATAAATACCCCGTTCTCCGCCGGAAGACCAAAGGGGTCCGTAGGCTGCTACGTAAATATGATTACCATCGGTTGGGTCTATGGCTATCATTCCAATGTGCTCGCTAGATTCTAGGCCACTTTTAGTCCAGCTTTTTCCTGCATCACGACTCACATAAAGTCCATCACCGTAGGCTACTGAACGCTGGTTATTATTCTCGCCAGTACCGACCCAAATCACATTAGAATTGTTTGGATCAATGGCTATGCAGCCAGTACTGTAACTTCCTTCGCTATCGAAAATAGGTTCAAAAGTGGTTCCGTTATTTGTGGTTTTCCATACCCCAGAGGAGGCCAATGCGAGGTACATCGTTCCAGGATTTTTACTATCTACAGCTAAATCGGCGATACGCCCAGAGGTGGTTGCCGGGCCTATATTGCGAAACTTAAATGCGCTAAGGCTCGTTTTCGCCCATAACGGCTGATCTTCCTTGCTTTTGCGTTGCGCATGTGCAGGTAGCGTGAATAGAATTGTAAATAAAAAGACTACTGCTGACGTAGTATTACGAAATGAATGGCTCATTCGGTGGTGTATTTAAATGAATTGGCCCACAATGTGTGTGGTCCTTGCAAATTACGTTAAAAGATGTAAAATGCCTTAGAATTTCCAGGTCGAACCAATGGAAAGTATCGAGCGTTGCCGTGTAATGGCTAAAGCTTCGGTGTAGGCTGCGCTGAACGGAAAGTATTGCGTGGATTGGCGGAGTTGACTCCAGCTCATAAAGAAGGTGTTGCCTTCGCTTTGCAGAGAAATCCCTAAACTTCGCCGCCATTGTGCATCACCTCCTTGTTGAAAAGCCTTCGTGTAGCCGCTTCCACCGCGTAAAGTGATGGGACCCAAGCGCAATTCCGCACCTGCGGCTAACGTATGCTGGTCTTCCAATTCTTCATCTACAATTTGATTAATGTAGCGCTCTTCTCTGCTCAGCGCTGCAGAGAATCGGTGTGGAATGTAAGTGTGACTTAGGGTAATGAGGCCTAATCGGCCACCCACTAAAGTGAGTCCAGACTTTATTTTGGGCGCAGTCATCATACTCCATTCGTAACGCAGTCCGTAGCCTTCTGCCTGAGAAATGATCCGATTCACTGAAGATCGAGACGCTATCATTTCAGTATTCCAATTCTGGGTAAAACTATACACTTGAGGAAGATCTATCGCGAGTCCCAAACGTAGTGTTTGTGTAGGACGGTAAAGAAGTCCCGCATTTGCAGTAATTCCTATGCCACTGTTGTCCCAATCGTCTAACACATCGAGTGAAGTGAGGTCGGTTGTTTCAGAATACCGCTCCTCATGTGCAACTGTTACTTTTTCATACGAATGCACAATTTTAAAGGAAGCACCGTAATAAAGTTGTTTATTGGCCGCTGCCCCAAAACCTAAGGTCCACTGATTTTTCATACCTGTTCTATGAAGGTCGTGAACGAAATCTGTGTTGTTGAGATTGGCGGTGCTGTAGTATTCGCCTGTGGTATCGTTGCGGTCCGATGCATAGCTCTGGTACAACATATCTTCATACGGTCCTACCCAAGGCAGGTCATCCGGAACAACATAATTGCTGTTTTCAATCCACTGTTGCTGTATGCTTCCCCCTCCAGTCTGCGTGTAGCGTAAATTTTGACGAAACAAGTCGTCTGAATTATAGGTGAAGAATACGTTCCATCCAGTTTCAGGTTCTGTGCCTACATAGCCTAAGTTGGCTAGGTTTAATGTGAATGCGTTTCCGGTTGGGAATTGATTACTTTTTTTGAAGGTAGTGGTGCTGTAGATGGAAAGATCGCTTCCGAAGGCAGCCTGGCGGTAAAGACCTGCTCCAGCTGGATTTTCGGCAAGCGCCGTAAAGGATCCACTCATTGCTGTCATTGCACCAGAAAGACTGTTGTAACGTGCATCGCCCCACAGTGCGGGCTGGTTGAGTTCAGCGAAATAGTCAACACTTTGTCCGCTTCCTTCAACCCAAAGCAAAAAAAGCAGTGCGAGTGCTCGAGTTTTTTTCATCGTCTCCTTGAACCGCTAGAATTAGAGCTGGAACCGCTTCGCGAGGGAGCAGATGGAGTGTAAGAATTTGAGCCTCGTGATTCAGTTGCACTGTTACTTCGATAAGTGCCACTGCGCTCAAAATTTGATCTCGAGTTGGGCTGCGAATATTTTAAATTCTTCCGAATAGTGCGCGTTGGTTTTACGGCTTCGCTTGGTCGGATATTGCCGCGAGGGCTCGTCGTCGTCGAATTGCGGGGAGATTTTTGTACGGATTCAACCAGCGGTTGCGCCCAGCCTCGACCTGTTTTTACGGGTGACATGCCAGTTTCTGGAATCTTGTAATTACGCCAATCTGTTGTGTAGTTGTCTATGCGGCCGTTTGTACTGCCCTGTCCTCCGTTTCTGCGGTATTTGCTCGGACGTCGGCCTCCATAATTAATACCAGTTCGGGTAGGTTCGTTCGAAGATGATGCCGTTGTGTTCCCAAAATTAGTTACCCCGTTCCATGCATTATATCCATAACCGTATGAATTATATCCGTAGGGATTATAGCCCATGGTCCAGCCGTTATTCCATCCATATGAACCATAGGTATAGGGTGAAAATCCGCCCATTCCAATGCCGTTGTTCCAACCGTATGGATGACCGTTCATTGTATTCCATGAGTTAAATCCCATGGTATTGTTCCATTGCGGATAGAAAAAGGTACCAAATCCAGGGGTCCAGTAGCTTCTGCCATTATTCCACCAGTTATTATTGCTGCCCTGAAATGGTGCTGAAACTAAGGGTTGTTCCCCTTCCCAAATGAGTGCATAATCTTCATCCAAATAGGGTTCACCGTCCATGCTGCCCATTGCTTTTGCGTTTGCAAAACGAGGTGCGGGCAAAGCAGGATTATAGTAGTTTT
>Ga0102818_1000193_pt1 | contig 14328 bp, 10 predicted proteins | sample ColrivemetaGS571_FD_78190 | JGI IMG/M metagenome (GOLD analysis project Ga0102818, IMG submission 78190) | Estuarine microbial communities from the Columbia River estuary - Ebb tide non-ETM metaG S.571 | ecosystem: Environmental > Aquatic > Marine > Intertidal zone > Estuary | place: USA... | reverse complement strand
AACGTAGGCTTGGGCGTTCGAGCAGGTTATCTGAAAGGTAACCTCAAGGAACATTTGCAATCATTCTGTGATGAATTGGGCTTCGAAGTTCTCTCATGGGGTGTCGGTTGGATCCAAATGGGGGGTCCGGTCAAGACAATGGATGATGGTACAACCCTCGCGATCGGGGATGCAGCAGGCTTGGTCATGCCAAGCAATGGTGGCGGCATTTCTCAAGCAATCATATCGGGGTGCTTCGCTGCCGAGGCCATCCTCGATCACTTGAGCACCGGTGCACCGCTGACTGCCTACGAAGACAGACTCCGTGCCTCGCTTGGACGGGCCCTAAAAAACTCGTTGAGGACCAAGAATTTCGGTTATGCTTTCTTCAAAGGCGACCTCATCACAGAAGGAATCCTTCGAATTCTGGGGCCAATTGGGGGCATCAAACGGGCGATGGAATGCGACAAACCGGTTTGGCTGTTCTGACGCTCAAAGAAAACTGCTCAAATCCCAATGATGCCATCGGTTGGTTCAAGTCCCATCGTTGATACAGGTCTACCATGCGCAGCATGCGACGGGCGGAAAATAACGAGGCCGTGAGCCCCGTCATTGCCACCGTTCTGCTGCTAGCAATCACCGTGATGCTTTCGAGCATGGTCTTCGTTTTGATGCAAGGCGCTCTTACAACCACTGAAAAAAGTGCACCTCAGGCTACGGTAAGTGTTCGCGGGCTGTCGAACGGATTCCATGTGGTTCGTCTGACAAGTCTCGACCAAACAATCGACCCTGCGAAATTGCAATGGAACCTCGCCCCAGATTCTTCCGCAGACGGCAATCCTCTTGGAGGCAAAGTAGCTGATGCAGACGTCTATGGTCTGATTGGCGCAAATGTCTCGTTCCACGATCGTGATGCTGGATACTCTGTCAGCCAGGGTGATTATTTTGTAATTGATTCAACAACGATTGGTTCGGATTCAGGTACATGGCGATTTAAGTTAGTTGATACTAACTCGCAAAGCGTTTTGGTCAATGTGATGTTACCACCGATGGATGTTTAGTCATCCACCAATGAACGACATCTCAATTTTTGAGACTGGCTGGTCATGTTCGCCGCGTTGCTCAGAATAACGGTCATTGCGCTGCGTCCAGATTGCTTTGATGGCTTCAGTGAGATCATTTTGTTCTGCTCCTAGGCGTATTAATGAACGCAGGTCATTGCCATTTGTAGCAAATAAACACGTGTAAAGTGAGCCGTTCGCCGAAATTCTAGCCCTCGAACAATCGCCGCAAAATGGTGCAGTCACTGATTGAATCATTCCGACCTGTTGCCCGTTTTCTGTTTGCCAGCGTTTGGCTACATCAGAAGGGTGAGAAGGGTCAACCTGGTTCAATGGACCGATCGTCTTGGACAACATTTGGCGTATTTCTTCACCAGATACGACAGAATCCATGTTCCATTGGTTTGTGGTTCCTACATCCATGAATTCAATGTAGCGAGGGACCAGATTTCGTTCATGAGCCATTTTTGCAATTGCACCGACTTGGTTTTCGTTGACGTTTCGCTGAACGACCATGTTCACTTTGACACCAAGGCCGACTCGAAGTGCTGCATCAATTCCTTCAACCACCTCTTCAGGCGAGTGTTCTGTGTCACCCATGGCCTTGAACACGCCATCATCCAATGCATCAAGGCTCACCGTCACTCGGTTGAGGCCCGCTTGTTTGAGTGTCTTTGCGTGCTTTGCGAGAAGAATACCATTGGTGGTGAGGGCTAAATCCAGCTGTGGATCGATCGCCCTCAACATTTCAATTAAAGTGGCAATATCCTTTCGAATGAGCGGTTCACCACCGGTGATTCGTACTTTACGGAGGCCAAGCGGGCGTATCGAGGAGGCAATACTGGTGATTTCCTCGTAAGTCAAAATGTCGGTTTTGCTTAGGTAGGTGTGATCTGCTCCAAAGTGCTCCCTTGGCATGCAATATCGACAACGAAAATTGCACCGATCGGTCACCGAGATGCGCAGGTCCAGCAAAGGACGGTGCAGCGCGTCAAGGAGGGCCATGGCCTGTGCTGTTGCTTCTCGGTCTTTATGCTGTGTTGCAAGGGTTGATGGGCAAAGGGTGGCTGGACAAACCATGGGTAAGCGTTGGTCGAAGCGCTGGACCTCAAGTGGCAAAGGCCATCGCCGCAACGATGTCCATGCCCTGCGCGTGACGCCAAGTGCTACATTGGACCCTATTCACTGGGCGCTTCCTCCATCGAAAAGCCACCTTATTCGTGCTCTTCTTTTGTCGGCGCAATCTTCCCAACCTGTGGAACTTCTCAATGTCCAATACGCAGGTGAGGACGCACGGGCCATGCGCCGATGCCTCCAACAACTTGGTATCTCGATTGACGACTACGACATCGAGGGGCAACGCCTTACACAAGTGAATCCTGTTCATTTTGAACACCATCCGGATGCTGTGAAGTGGGTGGTTCACGGGGCGGGACCGTCTGGTTTCAAGCGTCCAGCAACGGTTCTCAATGCCGGCAACTCTGGCACAACCCTTCGGCTGCTTGGAACGCACGCTGCCATGATTGGTGGGCCTGTCATGCTCGATGGTGACGGTTCACTTCGAAAGCGATCATCTGCAGAACTTTGGGGCACCATCGAACAAGGTGGCGCTGAGGTATCAGTTGGTATGGGCGAAGAACGCCTCCCAGCCCTCATCGACGGGCCGATGGATGCGGGACGCCTTGCTAGTGGCATCGAACTCGATATCAGCCGTTCAAGTCAACCGATGTCCTCATGGATTTTAGCAGCGCCCGGGCTCCCTTGTGAAGTCAATCTTCAACTTGAAGGAGAGGCTGTCTCTTCCCGTCATGCACAACTCAGCCTCCAACTGCTTCACATGTTTGGTGGTCAAGCCTCGAATGAATCTGGTAAATTGTCTATCAAACCATCAACCTTGGACCAAGTTGAGCGGTATTCGATACCCGGGGATGCCTCAATGGCGGCCTTTTCCCTCTTGGCCTGTACTGCACTCGCTCGCCCAGTGGAGTTGATTGACTGGCCAAAAGCTGAAGATGCCATTGGTCACGAAGTTCTGCATGCGAAGGCCAAATCGCTTGGCATCGAGTGGGACAGTACCACTCTCACGAACATTGACGCAGAGGGGCCAGTAGAGCTGGATCTCAGAGATGCCAATGATTTGCTTCCTCCACTGGCGGCAGTGCTCGCTTTCAATCAAGGTGGCGTGCTCAAAGGTGCCGCCCACGCAGCATACAAGGAGAGCAACCGATTGAATCGAACCGCCGAAATCCTGCATCAATTCGGCATGACGGCAGAGGTCACCGCTGATGGATTGTTGATTGAGGGTGGTCAAAGCCCAACGACACCAAATCGCCCTGTTGAGACACACAACGATCATCGATTGTTCATGACGGCTGTTCTCTTGGCATCAAAATGCGGTGGAGATATTGTCGGACAAACGCTTCATCTGGTGGCAGATGAACCCTTCCTTGACAGGTTGAAGGCAGCGGGGATTGGCGTTGAGCGTGTCACGCTTCCGCCTCTTGACGACTAGCCGTGACGTCCAAAGTGATGATCCAAAGCGTCGAGTGGAAGTCGAAGTGCTGTTGGGCGTCCATGAACGCAGGCCCATGGATTTGGAATGCGGCGCATGTCGTCGAGCAAACGCCTCATTTCCGGCAGCGTCAATTTTTCATTTGCTTTGACGGCCCCACGGCATGCGTTAAGGAAGGCAAGGTGGTCCTTGCGATCATCAACCGTTGTAAGAGGTGCACCATCTTCTGATGTGTCTTGCAGCAGGTCGAGCATGAATGGTATCACTTCTTTTCCTTCCAATAATTGAGGTGCAGCGAGAACCGACCATCCTTGTTCCGAGCTTTGCACTTCGAACCCAACTGTCCTGAATGTATCCTGAGCCGCTTCCATCCGAACACTTTGCCGAGCGTCAAGGTTCAATGGCAAAGGCTCGAGACGAGTCTGACTTGCCCAAATAGATTCGTTGTTTCTCAATCGCTCGTACCGCACCCTCTCGTGAAGCGCGTGCTGGTCGATCAACAGCAACTCATCTTCCGCTTGCACAAGGATGTAAGAGTCAGCAAATTGAGCCAAAGGCTCCATCTCTGGTAACTCATTAATGATCGGCCCAAGCGGTGATTCGTCGCTTGGGGAGGAGCGTACACCTTGGCCAGCGTGACGGTGGAGTTCTCGCTCAGCAGGGGAAAGTGCAGGTGCTGTTGGCTTTTCATCCATTCCGGGCAACGTGTTCTGTGCGGACGGCGCCGTGGATTGTGGACGCTGTTTCACAGGTTTTGGAGCAGATTCTGCCTCTCCTCCGTGGAGGTTGAGTTGAGCGCCAGCTGCGATCGCCCATGCCGGTGGACTTGGAGATACGGATTCCTTCCGGGGAAGCAAAATTGGCGTGGTGCCTGCCGCTGCCGCCATTGGGTCGACTGCGTCAGCCTGTTGTGGTGCAGGCTTTGGTTTGAAATGCTCTTGGATGCTTGGGACTTGGCTTTGGCTCAAGCCTTGCAATCCGGGAATGCCTCCAGCAGCATCTGGTTCAGTTGGCACAGATTCGAGGGTGTGAGCGATGGCGCGTTCCAATCGTTCCAGAACTCTCCATGAATGCCGAAGCCGCACCTCCCTCTTTGTGGGGTGAACGTTGACGTCCACTTCACTTGGTGGAAGATGAAGAGAAAGCACTGCCAATGGATGGCGGCCTTGCATTAAACGGGTTCTGTAACCCCTTCGAATGGCTTGCAAAAATGGACCGGAAGCAACCGGCCTGTCATTGATGAGGATGTGGATATCATCTCCCTTTCCACGGGTGATATCGGGCGTGCTAATCCATCCAGACCATGTTTCTTCACCTGGTGCATTTGCATCGACTTCTGGGGCATTGAGCTCAAGCATTGATTCAGCTTGGCCCCCGAGAAGGTCATACAGTCGATCTGTCATTGCTTCAGATGCGGGCACCTCGAGGACCACTCGTTCATCGATTACAAGGCGGAAGGCCACGCCTTGATGCGCCATTGCATGGGCTACCACAACATCGACAATGCGAGCATTTTCAGTCGCAGGACGTCTTTGGAATGCGAGCCTTGCAGGTGTGTTTTGAAACAAGTGTTCGACATCGATTCTTGTTCCGTTTGGCATGCCGAATGGTTCGATTGTACCTTTGATGCCGTCATCCATCACAATCCGTTTTCCTTCAGTATCCAAGGGGCGGCTTGCGATGCTCAGCGCTGAGACCATGCCGATGCTTGCCAGTGCTTCGCCCCGAAATCCAAGGGTGTGGATGGAATTGAGATCTTCACGCTTCTTCAACTTAGAAGTGGCGTGGCGGTCAAGTGCCAAAGGAAGGTCCTCAGCATCAATGCCGCTCCCATCATCTTCGATTCGAATGAGATCGAAACCCCCTCGCTCAACCGTGATGACAATACGCTTTGCATCAGCATCAAGGCTGTTTTCAAGCAATTCCTTGACCACCTGTGCGGGTCGTTCAACAACCTCACCAGCAGCAATATGGCCAATGGTCGCATCATCGAGTTGGACAATTCGGTTTGGTTCACTCAATTGCATCGCCTCCGAGGAGTTTCTTGAGTTGGTAAAGCGCATCATGCGCTTGCCTTGGCGTCATTTCATCGACATCAAGTGCTTCGATGTTCTGAATCACATCATGGTGGGCTTGTGGCGTTTTTGGTGCCGAATCTTTGGTTGTCGTTTGGTTCATTGCTGCAGCGGCAAAATAGCCCATGAGGCTTGATTGGCCATTCGCTCTTGCGGTTGGGGTGCCAGATTCGCCAGCCTTTGCCCCCTCTGCTTGGCGTTCCAAAAACGCCAGCAAGTCAGTCGCTCGTTCGACAACAGGGCGAGGGAGGCCGGCGAGGGCGGCAACTTGTACCCCGTACGAATCATCGCATGGCCCATCGGCAACAGTGTGCATGAATCGGAGTTCTCCGTTGGCTTGTGCAACTTGAACATGGACGTTGACCAAACCATCAACTTCGCCTTCAAGCCCAATCAATTGGTGATAATGTGTTGCGAACAAGGTCCGGGCTTGTATCCGTTTGCAGATGTCTTCGGTGACAGACCAGGCAATTGAAAGGCCATCAAACGTCGATGTTCCCCGGCCGATTTCATCCAAAAGAACCAGAGAATTGGATGTCGCACGACGAAGGATGTGAGCGACCTCAATCATTTCCATCATGAATGTTGAACGCCCACGGCGGAGGTCATCGCTCGCTCCCACCCGTGTGAAGATCCTGTCAACAAGGCCAATCTTTGCTTTCTCGGCTGGTACAAAGGAGCCACTCTGCGCCAAGATGCTCATCAGTGCAGTGGTACGCAAGTAGGTCGACTTTCCTCCCATGTTGGGTCCAGTGATCAGCAAGAACTTGCGCTTTTTTGTCAAATCTAAATCATTTGGGACAAAACCAGATTGTTGCTCGAGCACAGGGTGGCGGGCGCCTTGGACCTTCATTTGGTCGCTCTCAGCCATTTCCGGGCGAGTCCACGCTCGACTTCTGGCAATGGTGCCAAAGCATTGCAACACATCAATCGCTGCAACCTTTCCAGCAATTTGGGCTAATGTCTGAGCATGGCCCTTGCAAGCCTCTCGCAGGTTGATGAATTCACGATACTCCAGTTCTTTCAACTTGGTATCTGCGGTAAGAAGGGCATCATCTCGTTCGAGCAACTCATCAGTGACATACCTTGACCCGTTGGTCATTTGCTGCTTCCGTTTCCAATGCTCAGGTGCCTTGGCTTCATTGATCTTCGTAACCTCGATGAACCAACCAATCTGTCTGTTCATTTTGACTTTCAAAGATGGGATTTGAAGTTCGGCTTTGAGTTTCGTTTCCAAATCAGTAAACCAAGTGTGACCGTTCGTTGCGATTTCTCTCAATTCGTCTACCTTGCTGTCAAAACCTGGGCGCAAAAGCCCTCCATCTCGAACGCTGAGCGGTGGTTCTTGGACCAATGTGCGTCGAATGTTTTCGGCGACATCTTGGAGCGCATCGAGGTTTGATGAAAGGTGAAGCAACAATGGATTCTCAGTCTCCTTGCACAAGTTAATGATTGCAGGCATTCGTTCCAAAGCATCGGCTACTGCTAACAAATCCCTTCCGTTCGACCGGTTGTATGCTAATTGTGTCGCAAGACGTTCCATGTCCCGCAATCCCCGCAAGGCTTCTCGAAGACCGTCAAGTCTACGGGCAGATCGTGAAAGAGTTGCGACAGCATCGTGCCTAGCTGCAATGGCGTTGAGGTCTGCAAGAGGTCTCAATATCCAAGTTTTGAGCAGCCGTCGGCCCATCGCACTTCTGCATGCATTCATGGTTGAGAGGAGGCTACCTTCGTACTCACCTGCAAGTGTTGAAGTCAATTCCAAGTTGCGAAGGGTGGTTTGATCAAGCACAAGATGAGCGTTCTCTTCCACGACCTCAAGGTCTCGAAGTGGAACTTCTTCAGTCAGGTGCATCGATGCGAGGTAGTCGGCGGCTAATCCAGCGGCTGCAATAGCTAGCGGTGCGTCGTCGAGGTCGATATGGCCTAAATCTGCGACTTTGAGGACTTTCGTAAGACGGTCCCTACGCTTTGCTTCCGACGCCTTGTGTTGGCTGATTGTGACACCATCGAGGTGTGTGAATAGCGCCCTGAGCGTCGCATCGTCTGCATCTTTTGGTGCGACGACAATCTCGGTTGGACGCCATCGGAGTACCTCGTCAAGAGCCCTTGAAAATCGGTCATCACCGTCTAAGTTCGAGGCCCATGCTTGGCCAGTGGATGCGTCGATGATTCCTATTCCGATTGAAGACTTTCCAAGGCAAATGCTGAGCAAAAGCGATCGCTCCTCAGTACCTAGGAGCGACTCTTCGTACAGACTTCCGGGCGTATAGACTCGAGTGACAACCCGCTCGAGGAGTTTTGCTCCCTCGCGTAGTTCCTGCTCTTGCTCTGCAACGGTGACCTTGTGTCCCGCTTTGAGCATGGTTCTGATGTTGTCTTCCAAAGCATGCCAAGGGAAACCAGCCATTTTGATTGGTTTGTCAGCTTTTTTATCCCTTGAGGTCAGGGCTAAGCCGAGTACCTCTGAACCTGTGACTGCGTCCTCATGAAAGAGTTCATAGAAATCACCCATGCGGAAAAATAAAACTGAATCTGGATGTTCAGTCTTGATGTCAGTGAATTGGTCCATCATCCCTCGTTTTGACATGCCGATTCACCTCCTTGCTTCCGCTGGATTTTTCTGTCGTGGCCGAGAGCAAATGAAGGTTCTCGAGCGAAACGTTGCCAGATGGGAATAAACCGAGGTTGAGGCTTGCCTTCTTCAGAAGCGGCGGGCGTTGATGAGCCGGGACCCAGCCGTCCAGACCATCACGCCCATAACGATGCTGAAAACAGTGAGGAAAAGGAAGTTGAGGAACCCTCTTCCGCTCTCTATAGAGCCGGGGGCACTGATGTCAATGATGAGTGTTTGAGGCTCTCCTTGTCCATCGGTTCCGTGGAGGAAGATTTGTTCAGAAGCAATGCCCTGACTCTCGATTCGGAATGCAAGCGGTTCGGCGAGTGAAAGTTGATCCACTTGCTCTCCAGAGTACCTTAAGATGGTCTTGCTTCCAACATTGCCGAACAACCACACTCTGTCAGTGTCATCAACAGTTGCGGCGATGCTTGGTGCATTGTGATGTGTCATCGATCCAGAGGTGCTAAAGTACGTGCTTCCATGGTCGCCTGCGGCAAACACAGCACCGTCGCTCAATGGGAGCAGGGAATGGTAGAGGCCTCGTTCTCCAGTGTGCATGGAGGCGACAATTGGGGCTGTGAGGCCCCCGTCCCAATCAATTACGGCAATCGTTGGAACGATTTTAGGAGCAGCAGGGCTTGCTCCAGCCTCCGTGCTCGTGTAAGAGAGGTAGCCGCTTGCGACCCATTGCTCGCTTCCAAGGGGCACCACTTGTTGCCAAACAGCCCCTGCAGAGTTGAGCATTGGTATTGAGAGGGTGCTTGAGGCCATCGAGGCTCCAATCGTGTCGCTTGAAGCCGAAGCATCAGAAATGCTTCCGAGTCCTCTGAGGCTTGTCGAGGTGCCTTGCATTGTGACCATCATCCAAGAGGTCTGGGTGCCAGCTACAGATTCTGCCAAATCCATGATGGTGAAATTTCCGTTGCTTTGATCGAGGTCCAGCGTCGTAATCGTGGTCGCTCCGTTCGCTTCATTGTCTGGTGAATGAATGACTTGAACCGTATTTTTAGAAGGTGAAATCGCTGTGTTCCCATTTTCGAGGGATGTGATGAAGTTGATGTTATCAGCAGGGAGTCCGTCTTTTGCACTCATGATTTTGGTAACCGACATCGGTCCGTTCTGCTGGTAGAGATCAATGCCATCTTCCGTGAGAACCTTAGCGGTGAACGCATTACTGCTGGAGTACTCAATGTCGAGGACTCGGTTTCCGGCGTGGCTTGAATCACTTGGTCCAACCTCGACACCAGGTAAATTGCTTGTGCCTTGAATCGCAAGGGCTCCGAGTAAAATGAAGACGAGGAAGCCCGCCATGGCAATCCATTGAAATTCGGATTCCTCTTCGAGGTATCCACGCCATCCGTTCGCCATAGAGATAAACAAACGAACGGAGCACATGAATGCTTTTGTTCGCATGCAAGCCACCGTTTCACTTTGATTTCGGACTTCCTCTCCCGCAGGAGCCGAGGCGGAGGGATGATAAGGGAACCATTGGTCGCAGGTTTGCTTGGAGAGTTCATTATGGCACGTAAACCAGCATCTATGTATCGCCGACTCAAGGGACCTGCATACACCCGACGTAAGTTCATCGGCGGTGTCCCAAACAACAGAATCCACCAGTATCACGTCGGAAACCGTGTTGCTGCTGAGACAGGCAAGTTCCCTGTCATCCTTGAATTGCGCTCCGATAACAACGTGCAAATCCGACACACTGCGCTCGAAGCTGCCCGTGTTATCTCCAACTCCACGATCCGTAAGGCCGCTGGAACCCAAGGCTATGCTCTCCGAGTCCACACCTTCCCACACCACGTGCTTCGCGAAAACAAGCAAGCAACCGGTGCTGGTGCAGACCGTGTTTCGCAAGGAATGCGATGTGCTTTCGGAAAGAACGTTGGAACCGCTGCTCGTGTGAAGCGAGGACAGCGAGTTATTTCCATTCAAGTTCACCCAGAGTTCTACCTTACCGCCCGTGATGCTCTTCGCAAGGCAAGCATGAAGTTCCCAACTCCATGCACCGTTCGACTCATCAAGGGACACGAGCACCTCAAGGGTCTCATTTGAGAACAAATTGGGCCGAGCCCAATCCGTGTGGGAACGATTGTTCCCCGTGTTTTTGGGCGCGAGTTCCATAAGTCCTAACCAATGACATCAACATAAGGAGAAGGGGTGAGACAATGAGAGTAGCCGTCCTGAAGGAAGACAGTTGTCAACCAAAGAAGTGCAATGATGAATGTCATGCCTTTTGCCCACCGGTTCGAAATGGGCAAGAGTGCATCATTCTCGATGATAAAACAGGCAAACCTCACATTTCGGAGAGCCTCTGCATCGGGTGTGGAATTTGCATCAATAAATGTCCACATGACGCTTTGATCATCGAACAGTTACCAAGCGAACTCGAAAGCGATATGATTCATCGGTATTCAATGAACGGCTTCCGGCTGTTCCGATTGCCAACTCCATCAAAGGAAAGCGTGGTTGGAATCCTTGGACCAAACGGTATGGGCAAATCAACAGCTATCAATGCCTTGTCGGGCCGCATGATTCCGAATCTCGGGGACTGGTTGGACAAGGAAGCAGATTGGGACGGGGTCATCGAAACCTTGCCTCGTGGTGAACTTCGTGATTTCTTCGTCGCTGTGCGGGATGGGAAAATCAAGGTTGCTCTCAAACCACAGAATGTGGATCGCCTTCCTAAGCGAGTGAAAGGCACCGTTCGGGATCTTCTCTCAAAGGTCGATGAGCGAAAAATGTTCGATGAAATGACCAAAAAACTGGGCATTGATCATTTGCTTGACCGTACGATTCAGCAACTCTCTGGTGGAGAATTGCAACGCATGGCCATTTGTGCAACGCTGCTTCGAGATGTCGATGTGTACTTCTTCGATGAACCATCTTCATACCTCGATATTCACGAGCGAATGAGAATTGTTCGGATCATTCAAGACCTCGCAACAACAAAGCGCGTCATCGTCATCGAGCACGATTTAGCTGTCCTCGATGTGCTTTGTGACCTCGTCCACATCGTTTATGGCAAGAAGGGGGCGTTCGGTATCTTCACGCCTGCACGGTCAACCCGTCAAGCAATCAACACCTACCTCGATGGATTCCTTCCCGAACAAAACGTCCGTATTCGTGACAAGCCAATCAAGTTCCTTAACCACAGCGACCGTGTTGCAGAACTTGGTTCACAGGTCGTGTCCTGGGGTGGGCTTGGCAAGACGCTTGGTGACTTCAAACTCGAAACCGGAGAGGGAGCTGTGCACCGTTCTGAAGTGGTGGGCGTCGTTGGTCCCAATGGTACTGGGAAATCAACCATGATCAAAGTCCTCGCTGGTGAACATGAGTACGATGAGGGGTGGGTCACTTCGAATGCTTCGATTTCCTACAAACCTCAGCACATCCATGTCGATATCGATGGAAGCGTTCAGTTGTGGCTTGACAGTGAAATCGGTCCACGTTGGCGAAGCGGTGAATTCAATGTCAACGTCATTCGAGCACTTGGTGTCGACCAGTTGCTTCCCAAGCGCGTCAAAAAACTCTCCGGTGGAGAGCGACAAGCAGTTTCAATTGCAATCTGCCTTGGTCGAGAGGCAGACCTGTATCTCCTCGACGAACCTTCAGCCCATCTTGATGCAAACGCTCGCATGGAAGCCGCTAAAGCGATTCGAAGAACCATGGAAGCCAATGAAAAGTCGGCATTCGTCATTGACCACGATGTTTACTTCATCGACATCGTCAGTGATTCATTGCTTGTTTTCGAAGGCGAAGGTGGACGGTATGGAAAAGCCCAGGGCCCATTCAGACTTCAAGAGGGCATGAATCGATTCCTCGAAGGCGTGAATGTCACATTCCGCCGCGATCATGATTCGAAGCGTCCACGTATCAACAAAACCGAAAGTAGAAAGGATCGAGAGCAGAGAACTTCTGGGGACTTCTACTCCTTCAATCATTGATGAGGTGACATGTATGCCAGTTGGACTCCCACCGCTCGGAGGCCCACTTGGACGCTCCCGTTCGCGGATTTCAGCAAGTGGTTTGACCACCTTTCTTCGTTGCGAACGGCAATGGTTTCTCGGTTCGAAACTCGGGCTTTCTGGGCCAACAACACCTTCCCAAGTTCTTGGTATTGTGATCGAGGACGAACTGTGCGGTTTACTGATGCATCGGCCCGATGCCAGCATCAACTCACTTACTGAACTGAGTCATTGGATTGCCCAAAAAGTACCCGCTGCTGCACGGCGTGCACAAGAGGCTGGGCAAGCTGATTGGGACGCTTCTTTATGGCGAACTACTGATTGGGTTTGGGAAGAAATAGAACTCGAAACGATGGAGGAAAAACTCCGTGCAGGTTTGACCCTCTTCATGGAGGAAGTCAACGAATGCATGAATGCCAGTGGTGGGCCGTACCTCGAACAGTACAGAAAGGGCGAATGTCCATTCGAAGTTCCCTCACCTGCTTGGGGCGAGGAGCCACGCTTCCCCGTTCCCGATAAAGTCCGCAGTTTTGGCATGCGCTCGTGGGCTCGTGACGAACCGATGGTATGGAATGAGGCTGGTTCACAGGTGTCATGGCATGAAGCTTGGGAAATAGCAAGGCCTTGGGTAAAAGACCCACGGGTCCACCAACCACAGCGATTGTACCATCCAGAAGGGTGGGCTGCGGGGGAACTCGATCTTGTGATGCGATGGGATGGGCGAATCCGTCTTATCGATATCAAATCTGGAGACCCGACGTCTCGGTTCGCAGCATCCTTACAACATCAACTTCGATTCTATGCTTGGCTCTGGCATGAAACTCATGAAGGCCAACTCATTGATGGATTGGAAGGGTGGTACCTCACAGGCCCTCATCGACTTACGTACGATGCTCCATTAAAAGAAGAAATTCAAGCCATGACTTCAGAGTTTTTCACCATCAACAAGGCCATGCAGGGCATGGGGTCCGGGCCAGTAGCCCTTCCAGCCCTCCCCGGTGACGCCTGTTCGGGCGAGGCCGCTGGATGCCATTGGTGCAGTCTTGGCAAAGGTCCTGATGGCTCATTGGTCAATGATCAATTGCTGGCATCGATTACATCAGCCCGCTCCTTCGAGGTGGCATCACCAAACCAGCCACTCTCTTCAATTCCCAATCGCGTTCATGTGCATGGGACATTCACTGGTGCATGGGGTCCATTGCCCAACCACTTTGGCGAACCAGTGCTTGGTGCTATGTTGATGGCTGGTGGCGCTCAAATCACCGTTGAAGAAAGTGAGCCGGGTTCATTTCCAGCACTTCATGACGGCCCGAAAGGGGAGCTTGTGATCATCAATGCGCTCCCGGGCGTTTGGCGAGGAAGCCCCCGTCTCTACCTCGATTCGAAGAGCAAAGTAGTGCCGGTTGCTGAAGCTGAAGAACACTTTTCTGATTCTGGAAAAGACCTCAAAGAGATCACCACTCGAATTGGACTTTTGCGCACAAGAGCAAACGTCGAAGGCATCGTGCTCAGTTTGAGAAAACGATCTGGCGTTCGGTTGGATGAAAAGCCTTGGACCATGTTTGCAATGCACCTCTGGGATGGCGCACACGTCGTAGAAATAGCTGCCTTTGGTTCGAGTATCTCCGGACAAATGGAAGCGATTCGGCCAGGGAATCGAATCACCCTCATGGCTGCAGAGCTTGGCTGGCGTGCGGGCTTGCCTCAACTTCGAATCGACAACCGGAAAACTCGATTGACCATCAAGGACGATTGAATGGTGACTTAGAGTTTAAGAAGCGTCGGTCAACATTGCGATGTATGCCTGTCCGACTTGCCATTAACGATGATGACTCCGTGGGCCCATACAACCGGTTGAGTGCGAGTCAGGTGAATGCCTACACAGCCTGCTCAAGAATGTGGTTCTACGAAAAAGTTCGTCGATTCAAGATGCCTCAGATTCCCGTTCTGTTTGTCGGCCGTGCTGTTGAAGAGGCATTTTGCCGCATGCTGCAAGAATCGCCTGCTTTGTTAGCACCGGGTGCCTCATCGGATACGCTGTCCAATATTCCACTGGACGATTATGGTGTACCAAGCAGGGATTCCGACATGCCTTGGCCAGCAGACCGTT
>Ga0102818_1000163_pt1 | contig 15594 bp, 10 predicted proteins | sample ColrivemetaGS571_FD_78190 | JGI IMG/M metagenome (GOLD analysis project Ga0102818, IMG submission 78190) | Estuarine microbial communities from the Columbia River estuary - Ebb tide non-ETM metaG S.571 | ecosystem: Environmental > Aquatic > Marine > Intertidal zone > Estuary | place: USA... | reverse complement strand
ATGCAAGATGACGGCTTTTTGCGGATTGTGGACCGAAAGAAAGACATGATTATCGTGTCTGGTTTCAATGTCTACCCCAATGAAATTGAAGAAGTCGTGTCTCTGCACCCGTCCGTCGTTGAGGCAGCCGCTATTGGTATTCCTCATGAAGTCAATGGTGAAGAAATTCAGGTGTTTTTGGTGGTCAACAAAGACGTGACGCCAGAAGAACTGACTGCTTTTTGTCGGACCAAGTTGACGCCATACAAGGTGCCTAAGAACTTTGTTTTCCGGGATGAACTGCCAAAAACTAACGTGGGCAAGATTTTACGGCGAGAATTGCGCACTCAGTAATAGATTAACCCCGGTAGACCTTTTAAAACCTTCTTGATGCCCGTCAGGAAGGTTTTTTTCTTATGGCTTCCTCAGTTATACTGCCACGACACTCCTGTACGGTACCCCCATGACGTTTTCTCCCCAAACGGTGTTATCTGGTCTTGACCATGTCGCTACAAAAGACCGTTGGCCATTGCTGCGTGACGCCCTGCAATTACAGAAAACAAGTGGTCTAGCTGACGAACCAAACCCAGCATTGGTTCGATTGGAAAAACGCTACCAAGCGTCACGTCAGTGGGTAGAAAACCGCATCCGTCAGCAAATCCCAGTCAATATTGACCAAAACTTGCCCATCGGTGAGCGTACCGATTTGATTTCAAAGGCCATTGCTGATCATCAGGTGGTCATTTTAACCGGTGAAACGGGATCAGGAAAAACCACCCAGTTACCCAAAATGTGTATGGCATTGGGTCGGGGGGCTAGGGGTGTTATTGGTCATACGCAGCCTAGACGATTGGCTGCTCGCGCAGTTGCCAGTCGCATTGCCGAAGAAATGCAGGTGCCCCTTGGGGGGTTGGTGGGGTGCCAAGTCCGTTTTCACGATCAGGCACAAGAATCGACCCAAATAAAATTAATGACCGACGGGATTTTGCTTGCGGAAATTCAGCGAGATCGGTTTCTAACCCATTACGACACCTTGATTATTGATGAAGCACATGAGCGTACGCTCAATATTGATTTTCTATTGGGCTATGTAAAAAAAATATTGCCCAAACGCCCGGATTTGAAGGTGATCGTTACCTCAGCCACCATCGACGTTGAGAAGTTTTCCAAACATTTTAACAACGCGCCGATTATTGAAGTCAGTGGCCGGTCTTATCCTGTCGATATTATTTATCGAGAGTGGGGCGATGACAGCGACAATGATGAGAAAGATGGCAACTTACCCGAAACCATTGTTGCAGTGACCGAAGAGATATTGGCCTTGGAAGCAAAAGGGCACACCCCGCAGCGTGGTGGAGACTTTCTGGTATTTTTACCGGGCGAGCGAGAGATTCGTGACGTAGCGTTGGCGCTTAGACGGTCGTCAATTCCGCATCTTGACGTTGTACCTCTGTATGCTCGACTCAGCGCTGCAGAGCAACACAAGGTCTTTGCACCACACCAAGGGCGCCGTATTGTGTTGTCAACCAACGTGGCCGAAACCTCGATTACGGTGCCTGGGATAAGTTATGTTATCGATCCAGGCTTGGCTCGGATAAGTCGATACTCCTATCGGTCAAAGGTACAGCGGCTTCCGATCGAGGCAATATCTCAAGCGTCTGCCAATCAGCGCGCAGGTCGATGTGGTCGCGTTTCACACGGACTGTGCATTAGGCTGTACTCAGAAATTGATTTTAACGCACGCCCTGTATTCACCGATGCCGAAATACTGAGAACGAACTTGGCCGCGGTGATTCTGCAGCTCATGTATTTGAAGTTGGGACACACTGAAGATTTTCCTTTTATTGATCCGCCTGATGGACGATTTATCAAAGATGGCTACACCCTATTATCTGAGCTAAGTGCCGTTAATACCAAGGGACATATCACAGCGATTGGGCAAAAATTGGCCCGATTGCCAATCGACCTGCGTTTGGCGCGCATGGTGCTAGAGGCCGATCGTCACAACAGTTTGCAAGAAGTGTTGGTCATCGTGAGCGGTTTGGCAATTCAAGACCCGAGAGAACGTCCACAGGAAAAACAGCAGCAAGCCCAGCAGAGACATGCGGTGGATATCGATCCAGATTCTGACTTTATTACCTTGCTTAATCTTTGGAACCGTTATGAGGAGCAACGTCAGGCACTGACCCAATCGGCGCTGCGAAAATACTGTAAAGACCAGTTTATACATTTTATGCGTATGCGGGAGTGGCGAGACACACACAGACAATTGCGCTTGGCTTGTAAAGAGTTGGGATTGAAAGAAGGGCAGCAGCCCGCTGGCTATGCTGGTGTTCATAAAGCCCTGTTGTCCGGCCTATTAAGTCACATAGCCCTTCATAAAGAAGCACGAACCTATACAGCCGCGCGAGGCCGCCAATGTATTGTGCATCCATCATCACCTTTGGCGAAAAAAAGCCGTAAGTGGCTAGTGGCTGCAGAACTGGTGGAAACCAGTCAGGTATTCGCCCGTACGGTGGCGAAGATTGATCCAGATTGGATTGAGCCCCTAGCCAAACATTTGGTTAAAACACAATATTTTGACCCGCATTGGGAAAAGAAGCGCGCCCAGGTGATCGCCGATGAACAGGTATCGCTTTATGGTTTGATCGTGGTTGGTCGGCGTCCAGTGCATTTTGGAACCATCGACCCGGTCGCGTCGCGTGATATCTTTATTCAATCTGGGTTGGTTGAACGGGCATTTCACACAAGGCAACCGTTTTGGAAACACAATCTCCAACAGATTGCCGACATTGAAGCGCTAGAGTCAAAGTCTCGTCGTCGCAATATACTGATTGAAGACTCGGTATTATTTGCATTTTATGACCGTCGCATCCCCGAAAAGATCGTTAATGGTGCAGCATTTGAGCAGTGGTTAAAGGACAAAGTGGCGCAACAGTCGTTATTTTTGCACCCAGATGATCTGCTACAGAGCGATACCAGTGCAATTACAGCGAACCAGTTCCCCGATGTTATGGAATACCAAGGTATGTGGTTTCCACTGACCTACCATTTTATGCCAGGCGCCATAGATGATGGGGTCAGTATTGGGATTCCGGAAGAGGCCTTGACTGTCATACCTGAAGCACATTTGGCTTGGCTGGTTCCCGGAATGTTGCGTGAAAAATGCATAGCGATGATCAAAGCGTTGCCCAAAGTCTTGCGCAAGAATTTTGTTCCTGTTCCGGATTTCGTCGACGGTGCCTTGGCCGATTTGACGCCCTATCAGGGTAGCCTCACTGCTACGCTGTCAGAAAAGCTGGCTAGAATGACGGGTGTTCGTATTGCTGAGGATGATTGGTCCGCTGTGGTGATGGACCCACATCATGAGATGAACATTAAGGTATTAGACGCGAATGGCCAGGTTGTTCGACAAGGCAGGAAACAGGTTGAATTAATTACCGGCGAAGCCACGGCACCAAAGCTCAAACTGGCTTCTAAGACCCAACAGCCCGAGCCATTATTGACGCAGTTTCCTGCAGCGCCAATATTGGAGGAAGATTTTATCACCCGTGCGGGAATCAAGATTAGGGTTTTTCCAGGGTTAGAACAATCTGAAGGTGGCGTTCGCGTGGGCGCTTTTGAGACCGAAACTCAGGCGGCATTGGCCCATGAACAGGCACTGTTGTGGCTGTTGAGTCGGGAAAAAAACGAGGCATGCAACTACCTTTTGACACAGCTTAAAACGCTGAAGACGCTTGAGTTGTTATATGCACCCATTGGCAGTACCAAAGAATTCCGAGAGGACATTGTGCTGGGGGCGCTTAAGTGGGCCTATATTGCCCCTTGGAAAGACCAAAATTCGGGTTTGCCACGTTCACTTGCAGATTGGGATAACCTGCTACAACAGGGTAAAGCAGGGTTTTTCGATCAGGGTATGCGGTTGGGTAAGCTGATCCATGAAATCCTAAAATACCGAACCGATATTGCAAAACGAATATCCGGTCGCACCTCGATACAGAATGCCTATATGTTCGCGGACATAAAATTCCAACTCGACCATTTGGTCTTTCCTGGTTTTGCGTCGGCAGTGCCCATGCATTGGTTAGAGCAATATCCCCGATATTGTCGCGGTATTCTCGCGCGTTTGGATCGCAGCAAAGGTATCCCTGCAAACGAGCAGTGGTCGATTGATCAGATAAAGGGGTATTGGGATAGCCTGCAAAAGAAGCAGGCGCAAGCAGTGCTGCAAAACCGCCCATTGCTCGAATTAGAGCAGTTTCGATGGATGTTAGAAGAATACCGAATATCGTTGTTTGCCCAAAGTTTGGGCACCATAAAACCAGTTTCGGCTAAACGATTAGACCAGTGGCTTGCTGCAATATCGCAGTGAGTGGCCACTGACTCGTCTTTATAGCGCTGAGAAACCTGGAACGTTGTCGTTGGTTCCATAACGGCCCTTGTCATTTTGATACAGGGTGCCCATTGCCACATCGGGATCATGGGTAAAAAACAACCGTCCACCTCGGGCGATTAAATCCATGAGTAGATGCTGCTTTTCTTCAATCAATAATTCTGGGTATCGGTCGTAACCCATCGTCAGCGGCAAATGGACCCAGGCGGCACCCGGAATAAGGTCTGCGGAAAACAACACAGGCCCTAGGGTTGTGGGTATTTCAGTTAACAGCATCCCAGGCGTGTGACCATTTGACACATGAAATCGAAAGCCAGCACCAAGAATATTGGGAGCATCGGACTGATCAACCAATTGTAATCGCCCTGATTCTTGCAGTAATTTTTGCAGCAGTGGAATAAACGACGCACGGTCTCTCATGTGAGGATTGAGCGCACGCTCCCATGCAGTCTTACCGACGACAAACGTGGCGCGATCAAATGCCAGTTCGGGTTCTACGCCTTCTTGCCATTCTGTCAGCAAGCCACCTGCATGATCGAAATGGAGGTGTGACAACACCACAACGTCGATATCACTGGCTTCAAGGTTGATTGCAGCCAAGTTATCTAACAGTACATGTTCTGACTCGACCACCCCGAATCGCTCTTTCATGTCAGGTGCAAAAAACGCACCGACACCAGTTTCAAATAGAATGTTTTTGGTTGGGGTTTGAACCAACAAGCAACGACACGCCAAATCTATACGATTGTATTCATCTGGCTTTGACCAGCGTTGCCACAATGCTTTCGGAGCGTTGCCAAACATGGCACCGCCATCTAATTTCTGGCTGTTTCCGATTAAGGAGGTCAGTTTCACTTCCGACATGTCGAAAAATCCTTTGCTGATGGGTTGCTCACAGACTAGGTGAACTGAAACGGCCGAGCAACCGATAAACAAGATCAGCGTCAATCAATAACCAATTATTCTGACATTGCCGACCGGATCGTGCTGTTTTGCCAGTGATTCGTCCTCACTGACGCAATTAAACATCCAGCCCATACCAAACTGGTCGATCAATACGCCAAAGTAACCGCCCCGCAACATGGCTGCCACAGGGGTTCTTATCTCTCCGTTCTCGGCTAGTGCTTGAAACAAGCGAGCGCGTATCTGGTTCCAGATTTAATTGGACAGCATTGCCCTGAGAAATCGTCCCCATACCAGGCAAAACATCAGTCGCCCTGATGACGTGGCTACCTACTATGATTAGTTCGATATGCAGGATTTTATCTTTGGCCACATCCTGAAGATCAGGGTTGTTTCTGTCGGCAAACCGCATCAGGCTGCCAACATATTCTGTGTCGAATACCGATGTGTAAAATGCTAATGCAGCTTCGGTCGTACCAGGGACGTTAAGGTATGTCCTTACGCGTGCCGTCGCTATATCGTCCTGCCATTGCTATATCCTCCTGCCATCGCTATATCCTGCTGATAGGTGAATCTGAATGGCTCGGTCGGTAGTCAGTCAGCTGGTTTATTTGGAAGCCATCGGTCGCCGATGCGTTTTCCCCACGCGATGCCAGGCTTCTCAATTTTGTAATGTAGAGGCAATGAAAACCACAAGACCAATAAGGATGTGATTATCATGGCAATAACAGACATGAACAGGGTTGGGATAGCGATTGTCTCAATTTGTGTGTTTCGTATGACCAACAGCCAAGCGATGGCAATAAACGGAAAGTGAAATAAATACGCTGGGAAAGCCAGTCTGGAAAACGGCCGCCAGAAAGACACTGAAAGGGATAACCTGAAATACTTCATTATGCCGCTGTTTGGCTTTGCGCGTACGAGTAATACAACACCCAACATGGAGAGCGCAAAAATGGTGCGATGAAATACGATTACCGCTTGATTCACAGTTTCATTAAATACTTGGTAATAATATGCATCCGCGACATAGGAGGGAAAGAACAGGGTTGCTACAGCAGTACCGAAACACAATACCCACAATGCATTTGCGGTCGTTGCATTAATCGACCACTTATTGGCACTGGGTTCTAAGTGGGCCCACATTAATCCAATGACAAAGCTGCCAAATCGCGCCGGCGTGGACTCATATAAAAGGCGCATATATTCCGCTGGATCTCTAATGTTTGAAAGGTAGTCGATAAAGGGTGTTGTATACACTTCTGGATGCGCGACTGTGATTTGCCAACGTATGACGACGGATAACAGTACCAAAAGCAACAGCCAGACGAGTGTATGATTGGTCCGAAAAAGAGCAATCATTAAGAAGGGCAATAATAAATAGCACTGCATTTCAACCGATAGGCTCCATCCCACCGGGATGATTGTGGTGAAAGTGTAGTTATCAATAAATAAAAGGTTGTGCCACGCCACTTCTAAAAAGTAAGCGCCGGTAGGCAACCCATAAATAAGCAACGCGACTAGAAAAAGTGGGTAGATGCGACCAATGCGGTGGCTGTAAAAAAGTACGAATGCCAACGCGCCCTTTTTGTGATTGTTTCATCAAGCTCGAACCAAGCAGGTAAGCCGATATCATAAAGAAAATATCCACTGCCTTATCGAAGCCAAATATGACATGGGTCCAGTCAGGGAACTGGTTAAGGAATGCTTGAAATTTTTCGGGTTGCCCTTTAAACGCCAGATGCACTGCGAATAGTGTGTGGAATGCGATGACCATAACGACAGAAAACCCACGAAGGCCATCTATAAAGGGGTCTTCATGTGGTTTTAGCTCTAGTGTGCCTTTCAGTGATTTTATGGGTAAAAGGCGCAATAAAAATTGGGGCATCAAGGTTTTGTCTCTCATAATTAGGAAGAACACAGACGTAAAGCTGGGTATGTGGTCGGTCGAATACAAACCACCGTCCTACGTTATGTCGCATAGCTGCTAGGTCAATGAATTGAATTGTATGGCCAATTACTCAAACTGGCAAACAGTCCAAAAATGCTTGAGCTGCTTTGCTTAACGTGCGGTCTTTGTGCTGTATATAACCCAATTTTCGCGCCAAATGCACATTTTCAACCGCAATGGGCACCAATTGATCATCTACCATGGTTTTAGGTACCACTGACCAACCGAGGCCTACTGATACCATGACTTTGATGGTTTCAAGAAAATTAATGGGCAATGCGGTTTTCAGTGGCAAGCGGTGCTGTTCAAATACTGACTTTACAATGTTAAAAGTAAAGGTATTGGTATCAGGCAATAGGGCATTGTCATAGCAAAGCTCGTTAAGCCGTACTGACTTTCTGTTAGCCAGTTTGTGGTTTCTGCCTACCACAAAGACCAAGGGGTCGTCCCATACCTTGGTGCTGACCAGGCTACGCTCCAAGCTACTTGGCAGGGTCACGAACGCCAATTCTAATCGCCGTTTTAACACTTCTGGGTAGGCCTGCTCGGATTCCATAAAGTGCAAATCAAGCTCTACACCAGGCTGTCGAACAATGAATTCTTTGATGACATTGGCGAGACGATACAGGCTGATGTGATGGCTGATCGCAATGGACAGTTTCCCAGAGACGGTGTCAGACAGGTTGTTCACTCTTTGTGTCGCTTCTTTAATTTCACGCACGATGTGTAGCGCAGAGGGCACAAGCGTTTTACCCGCTTCGGTGAGGATCACTTCCCGACCAATTCTGTCGAACAAGCGGGTTTTGAGATGCTCTTCAAGGCTCCGTATGCGTTTTGATACCGCAGGCTGTGTAATATGCAGTTTTTGTGCAGCCACTGAGAATGAGCCGTTTTCAACAACAGCCAGAAAAGCAGTCAGTGCGTGTGTGTCCATGAGGAGTCTCCAAAGCCATGGATTTTTGGCGAGAATATCATATGTATTCCATTTGGTGATAGAAGTGATAAGAAATATGAATTTGTTTTATTGGTCGATCAATTTACAATGGAGACATAGAAACTCATAGAGTAAGAGGTAAGACGGTGGCTGGTAAAACATTATATGACAAGTTGTGGGAATCACATCTGGTACAGACGCGAGATGATGGCACGGCACTAATTTACATAGACCGCCATTTGCTGCACGAAGTCACGTCTCCTCAAGCGTTCGAAGGCTTGCGATTGGCCAAACGATTGCCTTGGCGACTCAACGCAAATTTGGCAACGCCAGATCATAACGTACCGACTAGCCAAAAAGAACGCTCCGCCGGAAACGCCGGTATTGTCGATCCAGTGTCGCTCATACAGGTACAGACGTTAGATGATAACTGCGAAGAGTTCGGTATTACTGAATTTGCCATCGACGATATTCGCCAAGGCATTGTGCATGTTGTGGGGCCAGAACAGGGTGCTACCTTACCGGGTATGACCGTCGTGTGCGGAGACAGCCACACCTCTACTCATGGCGCTTTTGGCGCCTTGGCACATGGTATCGGTACCTCAGAAGTTGAACACGTACTAGCCACCCAATGTCTCATTCAACGCAAAATGGACAATATGCTGGTGTCGGTTGATGGTGAGCTGGGCGCCGGTGTGACCGCAAAGGATGTGGTGCTCTATATTATCGGCGTATTGGGCACAGCTGGTGGTAATGGTTGTGCGATTGAGTTTGGAGGCTCTGTAATTCATAGCTTGTCTATGGAAAGCCGGATGACCATTTGTAATATGGCGATTGAGGCGGGTGCCCGAGCGGGCATGGTCGCCGTCGATGAGATTACCATTGATTATGTCAAGGGCCGTCCATTTGCACCCAAAGGCGATGACTGGGACAGAGCGGTAAGCCAATGGCGCCATTTGGTAAGCGATGTAGATGCCCGTTTTGACAAAGTGGTACGCATTTCTGCTGCAGACATTGTACCTCAGGTTACCTGGGGCACCTCGCCAGAGATGGTGGTCGGTATTGATGGTTGTGTGCCAGATCCTGCTGCAGCGGCTGATGAAGGCAAGGCAGCGGCTATTCGAAGCGCGTTAGTCTATATGGGGCTCAGCGCAGGGCAAAAAATGACCGATATCACACTTGATCGGGTGTTTATTGGCAGTTGCACCAATTCACGCATTGAAGACCTTCGTGCTGCTGCACAGGTGGTGCGCGGTAAACGTATCGCAGCCACCATTAAGGAAGCGTTGGTTGTACCAGGGTCTGGCTTGGTGAAGCAACAGGCCGAGGCAGAGGGGTTACACCATATTTTTATCGCAGCAGGATTGCAGTGGCGTGAGCCCGGCTGCTCGATGTGTTTGGCCATGAACGCTGACAAATTAGGCGCAGGTGAACACTGTGCGTCAACCTCTAACAGGAATTTTGAAAGTCGCCAAGGCTATGGTGGTCGCACCCATTTGGTAAGCCCCGCAATGGCTGCCGCTGCTGCGATATCGGGTCATTTTGTTGATATACGAGAGGTGCAGAACCATGCGTAAATTTACCCAGGTAGACAGCCATGTGTGCCCACTCGACCGTGCCAATGTTGATACAGACCTGATCATTCCTAAACAGTTTTTGAAGTCGATTGCCCGCACGGGGTTTGGCCCAAACTTGTTTGACGGATTGCGCTACCTCGACGAAGGGCAGCCAGGTATGGACGTGAGTTCACGGCCGGTCAATCCCGATTTTGTACTCAACTTCCCGCAATATGCAGGCAGTGAGATTTTGCTTTCTCGTGAAAATTTTGGGTGTGGGTCGAGTCGAGAGCATGCGCCATGGGCGTTAGAAGACTATGGATTTCGTGTCATCATCGCCCCCAGTTTCGCAGATATCTTCTACAATAATTGTTTTAAAAACGCGTTGTTACCCGTGGTGTTGACGGCAGAACAGGTGGATCGGTTGTTTGATTTGGCCGCATCGGGGGAACCTGTGCAGCTGACCGTGAGTTTAGAGAATCAGACGGTATCCTTGGGTGATGGCACCCAATGGTCATTCGAGGTCAATGATTTTCGCAAATATTGTCTGATCAATGGCTTGGACGACATCGGTATTACCTTACAGGATGCCGACGCGATACGCGCGTTTGAAACAAAGCATCAACAACAATCACCTTGGTTGTTTTAATTGGTTAAGCAGGAGTTGGTATGAATAAGAATCTGTTGGTATTACCAGGTGATGGGGTTGGCCCGGAAATCATGACCGAAGCACTTAAAGTGCTAACGGCAGTGAACGACAAGTTTTCGTTAGGATTTACATGGTCGACTGGTTTGATTGGTGGCGCTGCCATTGACGCCACAGGCGTGCCATTACCGGCTGAAACTTTAGTGGCTGCAAAAGCCGCAGGTGCTGTGTTGTTGGGCGCCGTCGGTGGTCCTAAATGGGACGCTCTGCCCATGGATAAAAGACCTGAAAAGGGTTTGCTAGGTATTCGATCTGAATTGGATCTTTTTGCCAATTTACGTCCTGCCGTTTTGTATCCGCAGTTAGCCGATGCATCGACGCTGAAGCCTGAAGTGGTGTCGGGATTGGATTTGTTGATTGTCAGAGAACTCACAGGCGGTATCTACTTTGGCCAGCCTCGCGGTATTCGAGACAATGATGGTGTGCGCCAAGGGTATAACACCTATGTATACGACGAAAATGAAATTCGCCGTATCGGCCGAGTCGCCTTTGAGGCAGCCCGAGTGCGCTCTGGAAGGTTGTGTTCAGTAGATAAGGCCAACGTATTGGAAGTGACGGTTCTGTGGCGCGAAATAATGACTGAGTTGGCTGCCGAATATCCAGATGTCACACTGAGCCATATGTATGTAGACAATGCCGCAATGCAGTTGGTGCGCGCTCCTAAGCAGTTTGACGTGATGGTGACAGGAAATATGTTTGGCGATATTTTGTCCGATTGTGCCTCCATGCTCACCGGTTCTATTGGCATGTTGCCATCCGCTTCGTTGGATAGTAACAACCGCGGCATGTATGAGCCTATCCATGGCAGTGCCCCAGATATTGCAGGTAAGGGTGTGGCAAATCCCTTAGCAACCATATTGTCAGTCGCCATGATGTTGCGGTATTCGTTTTCTGAGGAAGTGGCTGCTGCGGCGATAGAGCAGGCTGTTTCAGACACCTTGGATAGCGGGCTGAGAACTGCAGATATCGCGTCCGAAGGTGTGCAGGTGGTTGGAACACAGGCCATGGGTGACGCGGTTGTCGCTGCGCTACTGGCTTAAAAATGAATAATGTATTTACAGGTCTTGATCACAGTGGAGAAAGGTTATGAGTAAGGTGGGTTTGGTTGGATGGCGGGGTATGGTCGGTTCAGTGCTGATGAATCGCATGCGACAGCAACAGGATTTTAAGGGGATACAGCCAACCTTCTTTACGACCTCACAAAAAGGGCAGGCTGCACCAGAGGAGGCCGGTCCTCAGGCGGTGCTTGCAGACGCAATGGACATTGACCAATTACGCGAAATGGACATTATTATTTCTTGCCAGGGCGGCAGCTATACGGAAGTAGTACATCCAGCTTTGCGTGCATCCGGTTGGGATGGCTATTGGATTGATGCGGCATCAACATTACGCTTAAAAGACAATGCAGTAATCATTTTGGATCCGGTTAATCGCCATGTCATTGATCAGCAATTGGCCGCAGGCGTCAAAGACTACACTGGTGGCAACTGTACGGTAAGCTTGATGTTGATGGGTTTGCAGGGCTTGATCGAGCATGACTTGGTTGAGTGGATATCACCCATGACCTATCAAGCAGCATCTGGCGGTGGCGCGCGACATATGCGAGAACTGGTCAGTCAAATGGGTATTATTCGGGATAGCGTTGCACCGCTACTGGATGATCCAGGATCTGAGATTCTAGAAATCGACCGTTTAATTTCTGAAAAGATGCGGCATGAGAGTTTGCCTGTTGATCAGTTCGGTGTGCCGTTGGCGGGCAGCCTCATTCCTTGGATTGGTGACGATTCACGCACATTGTCAGGTCAGACTCAAGAAGAAGCCAAGGCAGAAAAGGAAGCCAATAAGATATTGGGTAAAACCGCGGCGGGGCTAATTCCTATAGACGGTCTCTGTGTTCGCATCGGTGCTATGCGCTGTCATTCGCAAGCAATGACCATCAAGTTACGCAAAGACTTGCCCTTGGCCAAAATTGAGCAATTGATTGCGTCAGGAAATGAGTGGGTGACTTTGGTTGAAAACAATCAAGAGGATGCCAAGCATGCGCTTACGCCGACACAGGTTAACGGCACACTGAATATTCCCGTAGGACGGGTCCGAAAGTTATCAATGGGACCGGAATACATCAGTGCTTTTACAGTCGGCGACCAGTTATTGTGGGGTGCCGCAGAACCGCTCAGGCGTATGCTGAATATCCTACTAGGCCGTTTGTAATGTGCAACTAGAGCAATCGACTACAAGGGCCACAATAGTGGCCTTTTTTTTAAATATGACGCTAATAACACGAAAACTGTAACAGTCAGGCTCGCCCTGATCCCGCCACTTCTTTGACAGACGTCACTATTCTATAAAATGTTTGGCTATCAACGATAAATCCAGCGTTTCTAAGGGGGTATTAATTTGCTAAAACGCCAGCAATAATTAATACTTAGGCGATGTATTGAATGCTTATTCTCCGCTGTGCTATTGCTTGTGTCGTTGGTGGATTATAACTAAGAACCCTGTCTCAATAACTTTGGGCCATAAATTGGTAGTTTGGTTAACTACAAAGATCACCTAAAAAGGAATGTCAAAATGGTACGCATGTTCAAGTCGCTACTAACAATTACCTGTATAGTTTTTGCTGGGACAGCCTATGGATTGGGTTTGGGTGAAATCACGTTAAAATCTGCGCTGAATCAGCCATTGTTAGCCGAAATTGAATTGCTACAAGAAGAGGGGATGTCACCAGGTGAAATTTTGCCGACCCTAGCTTCTCAAGATGACTTCCGCCGAGCCGGTATTCTCAGAGAGTTCTTCTTATCAAATCTACAATTTAAGCTGGTCACCGGTGGTAATGGTCAATTGGTTATGTTGGTTACCACAAAAGACCCGGTGCAAGAGCCATTTTTGAATTTCATGTTAGAAGTGAATTGGCCAACGGGTCGTCTGCTAAAAGAATTTACCTTGTTGTTAGACCCACCTTTGTTTGATCAGGCGTCATTGGTATCGTTCAGCGCGCCGGTTGAAACTCCTGTTGCTGTAGTTGAGCAGCCCAAGACAACCACCGTTGTTGAGACACAATCGACTACCGTTAAAAAAGCAGTCCCTGTTAGGCAAGAAGCCATCGAAGAAAATGAATATCGTGTACAACAGAATGACACGCTATGGCAGATTGCGCTGCGGGTTCGTAAAGATAAGTCTCTGTCCCCACACCAAATTATGTTAGCGATTCAACAAATGAATCCTGATGCGTTTATTAATAACAATATTAACCGTATTAAAGAAGGCTCTTTGTTGGTGGTTCCTACCACAGACCAAGTGAAGAATTGGGGCTTGGCTGAAGCCGTCAATGAAGTCGGTCGGCAAAATAAATCATTAACGGGTAGTGCAGCAACAACGACAGCCAGTGTTAGTGCCGTTGCTCCTAATGGCAGTGTGGCTACCGACAGCGCAGTTCAGAACCCTGAGGGGTATTTGGAAGTCGTCAGTGGTGCAGAAACAGGTAAAGGGGCGGCCTCTTCAGGTTCACTATCCGATCAATCTCGAAAGCTTTCTGCAGAATTAACGACAGCGCTTGAGCTAAACGACCAGTTAGCGCGTGAGAATTCTGAACTCAAGTCACGCTTGGATGCCCTGCAAGATCAGTTAACCATCTTACAAAACATGGTGGCTTTACAGAGCGAAACTGGTGTTGCCTTGGCCAATCAAGCGGCACTGGCAGAAACCCATGATGCCACTGAAGCAGATGCTGATCATACTGCTGTTGAAGGTGATGCTGACCACATGGCTGCTGAAGCAGATCATGCTGCTGTTGAAGGTGATGCTGACCATATGGCTGCTGAAGCAGATCATGCTGCTGTTGAAGGTGATGCTGACCATATGGTGGCTGATACAGCACATGCTGATGCCACTGCGGTTGATGAGCATGACGCAGCGCCGCATGGCCATGATCCGGAGCCACAATCATTTATTAGCTACTTGTGGACTGACGTTCAGAAGTTGTTACTAGGCAGCCTGATGAACCTAGCGTTAGTGGGCGCCGCCATTCTTTTGATTATTGCGCTCATCGTGATGGCTGTCGTCAAACGCCGTGGCAGTAAAGGTGAAGCGGTTCCTAAAGTTAGCGACGACAATGATGATGACTTTGATATCGATGGATTGGGTCTGGACGAAGACTTTGGAGACGAGACAGATGACCATGATGCCCTAGCATCAACGGGTGATTCGATTGTTGGATTAAACCAGAATGACTCACAAGGTACCCATGCCGATACCGTTGCAGAGGCTGACATCTATATTGCATACGGACGTTATGACCAAGCTGAAGATCTATTGAAAGCAGCCTTGGTTGAAGACAGCTCGCGCGAAGACGTGAAATTAAAGTTGGCTGAAGTCTATGTTGAAACTGGCAATGCTGCTGGATTCAATAAGCTAGACGCAGAGCTTAAGAACGGTTCTTCCCATGTCCAACAAGCGTTAAACGATCTGAGAAGCCAATTGCCAGCTGCTGGCGGCGTGGCTGAGCCAGAAGGGCTGTCACCTGCCGATTTTGACCTCGATAGTTTGCCTGACGACCTCGACAACTTAGAGGACATACCAGATACAACAGCATCTAAAAAACAGTCTGACTCTATGGCATCGGAAGATGACTTTGACATGGATGATGGTCTGTCATTTGAAGACTGGGACAGTGAAAAAACCGGTTTCGATATGGATGACGATTTGTTGTTAGATGCCGATGATCCCCAAGATGGCGCGACAACAGGTTCTGAGCGTGCAGCGGAACCAGATGATGGCAGTATTACATTTGATTTAGGTAGTGATAATGCACCGGTAATAACTGAATCGGATTCCAAGCTAGAAGCGCCAGATACTGGCGATGATAATAGCCTTGATTTCTCATTTTCAGAGCCATCAGAAACTCAGCCAGAAACCGCTAGCACAGCTAATGATGAAGACGGCATGAACTTCGATTTCGATGAAGATCTTTTGCTATCTACTGATGGATCTGACCAAGACACAATGCCAGAAGGCGTGGATTTGGATGCAGATACAGATACTGAGCCATCACAAGCTCAGCCAAAAACAGCTACCGCAGCTGATGATGAAGGTGGCATGAACTTCGATTTCGATGAAGATCTTTTGCTATCTACTGATGGATCTGACCAAGAAACAATGCCAGACGGCGTGGAT
>Ga0102818_1000107_pt1 | contig 18362 bp, 5 predicted proteins | sample ColrivemetaGS571_FD_78190 | JGI IMG/M metagenome (GOLD analysis project Ga0102818, IMG submission 78190) | Estuarine microbial communities from the Columbia River estuary - Ebb tide non-ETM metaG S.571 | ecosystem: Environmental > Aquatic > Marine > Intertidal zone > Estuary | place: USA... | reverse complement strand
CAGCAGAGGCAGCTCCAAATATACCTAAACCTCTTAACTGTGAATCGATCATGCCGTTTGCAACGCTAAAAGCTTTTTTGTTTTTCTTTTCAGCTTTTTTCTCGTCGTCTTCATCGTCATCTCCAAAACCTAAAGCAAACACAGCTTGTTGAAGCGTGTTAAATATTAAGTTTTGAACAGCACCGTAGTAAACTATCTTAGAAACATTTGTTTTCCAGTCACCACGACCGTTTATAAGATCCTGAGCCGCACGTTTTTGTATACGAGCATATTGCATCGGTGTATTTGCCCAAGCAAGTATTACACGACCAGCCGCTGACGCTTGTTGTTGGCTAATTTTACTAGGTGAACTAGACTGTTGGCTTTCTTCTGCTATAGCTTTAAAATCTGCGAACGCCTGAGCTTCTGCAGCTTTCTGATCCATACCGCTTTTAAGTAGAGACTTTAATCTATTTCTATAAAAAGTAGAACCACCAGATGCAATAGCAAAACTATCTGCAAACCTAGTCATCACAAAACCTTTACTAAGTAAGAAAGCAATAGCTGCTTTAGGTTTGTTCTTAGATTCTCTAACTGCATCAGCAATTTCAGATTCACTTACGTTAATCTTAAGACCATTTCTACGTTCTACTAAGTAATCAGAATTCATAAGTGTCATAAAGTCACCCCAAAACTGCTTTTGGTTAGCAAACGCAACCCCAGCTTTAACTATATTGTTATCACTTAAGTTTATAAAGTTTACCGCAGATATGGTTTGTAGTAGTGCAGATCTTGTGTTTAAGAACATTACAGCACCAACAGAGTTGTTTAACCAGGTTAACAAGCCTTCTGTTACTCTATTACCTCCGATAGGTTTATTGCTACCGGACTTCATTCTACGTATAGAATCTTCCATAGCTTCACGCCATCTAGTTCCATATGCAGCTTCCATTTTATTCATGTTTTCTTTAGAGAATATAATGTCAATGTTTTCCCTCCACTCTTGCTGATACTCAGCTCTATTAACTTTGTTTATGTCACCTATTATATCAGTTGTAATATTTCCACCTAACCAGTCTTTAGTAGGTTTAGGGTATTGTTTACCTTTTTGTATAACTATGAGCTCATTTGTAAACATGTTTAGTTTATCGTCGTTGCTTACAAACTCATTCAACTCTTTAACGTCTCTTTTAGATAAACCAGGCACTTCCATACCTTGTCTAGTCCAAGCGGCAACACGAACCGCTTGTGAGTAAGTAAACTTACCAATACCAGTTTGCTTGCTTAGTGTCTTAGGTAGTGTCTTAAGTTGGTTTTTTAAAGCTTTAAAATCGTTTGCAGCAGCTATCTTAGCTTGTGTAACCGCTGATTCAGCTCTATTGTAAGGATCAAGTAAATTAGCCTTTAAGAAAGCCATTTGAGCATCCCCTTTCTTACCTTTACCCAGCATCTTATACAGTAAGCCTGTAAAATCTTCAGCAGATGGTGGAATAAGGAAATTATATTTACCTTTGCTAGCGCCGACTGTTTTAGCTTTAGCCGCAGAATAATTTTTATAAGCTTCAATACCAGAAGAGTCCTCAATCATGTCATTTACTATAGTGTCAAAAGTAGCTGATTTACTAAATTTAGCTAATTGAACTTTAGACTTAACGTCGATTTGACTAAGTACATCTTTAACCGCTTTAACGTTTCCTGTGTGATCATCAGCAAAATAAAAGTCATTATAACCTTCAGCTGCTTTACCCATAATCCACCCAGCTTTAGCCTGTGGAGTTCCATCACCTAAACCAGTTATGTTAGCGAGTGGAATATCTAATCCCATACTAGCTAAGAATTCTTTAATTGGTCCAGCTGCATCTGCAGGTCTTGCCGTTAAAACAAATACATCTTTAGTTCCACGTTTATCTGCTATGATCTTAGCTACATCTAATAGTGGTCCTTTACTTCCTTGCATTACCTTACTAAACTCAGAGAAATCCCATTGAGCCCCTTCAGCTTCCATGTTACCTGCTTCTTTAGCAAATGTAGCAGCATCTATTTTACCTACTTTGTTAGCGTTTATTCCCTTGTAAACTCCTTGTAGAAAATCGCCAGGAAGTGGCTTTCCGTATTGTATAGCTTCGGTGTTTATTTCGTATAAACGATCTCCAAAGTCCTCTTTATATTTAGCTAAACTTTCTTGAACTTGATCGTATGTTTTTTGTACTACGAAATCTGGTAAAGATCTTTCAACTCTAGCTCTGTTTCTTTCTAAAGCTGTTTCTAATGGTGTATTAGCTACGACCATGTGTACTTCATAGCCCTTTTCTTGTAATGCTTCTATCTTTTTGGTAGTAGCTTTATATGAAGCGCCAGTACCATCAATCACCATGCCGTCCCCATTAGCTGCATACTTGTCGAATTTAGCTACAGCTGCTTTTCTAGCCGCCGCACCGAGTTTAGATCTTGTTGATCTTTGATCTGCTGTGTAATCCGACTCTTTAGCAGGTAATCCAGATTCTGCCTTCATGGCTTCAAGAGCTATATCTTGATTAACTACTTTATAGCCTCTTCTACCTAGTTGTAATCCTTTACCTACATTTGTTTTTCCAGCTCCAGGACCACCAACCATAAATATAGCTTTTAACTTAGTAGAGCCTTCACTAAAACCTCCTTCTAGGTTAGGCATTGTATATAACACGTTACTCTTGGTTCTAGCTAATGTATCGTCAAAATCAAACACTCTAATTTTTCTGACCGGTTGATCTAGCTTTCTAGCAAGCTCTAAAGCTTTATCAGTTTTAGCTAAAGCATTTATAAGAGTTTGAGTGGTTACCGGTTTACTGTATTTTATAGAATTAGGAACTAAACTACCATCCAAGTCGTTAGCTACGGACCTAGAAAACTTAGCCTTAGCGTCAACCTTTACACCCGTTGATGTTACGTTGTGAATATCGTAGACAGATTTATTATCTGCTAATATTAAGTCACTAGGGTTTATACCACCAGCGTTTAAACCTACATTTACATTAAAATATCTAGCCCAGATGTTATCTGTTATTTTCCAACCTTCAGGGGTTTGCTCTACGTAATCAAATTTTTCACCATTAAGTTTTTCACCTTTTAATTTATCGTCATTAACTTTAGATAAAGCTCCTTGAAAAAAGTTTTTCTTTACGTTTACAAAATCAGAAGATACTGTACCACCTAAAGCAGATATGAATAGGTATTTACCTATCAAACTAGCAGGCAATGTATGCTCTTCTCTTATGCTTTCTTTTAAATAACTTTTTTGATAAAACTTCCAAGGCGCGGATTTTCTTATAAAATGGTTTTGACTAGCTCCACTAGAAGACATTAAAGCCGCAACAAAAGCAACGCCTTCAGGGTCTTTCATTGTGTCTTGAAATATTTCAAAAACCTTCTTCAGTCCATTTATTGAATTCTCTTGTCTTTTAACAAATGCTGGATCGTTTAGAGCTTTTTCCATGGGAAGTTTTTTAGCTCTAGGATTTTCCTTTTTTAGCATATCGCTAAAAACCTGCGATTCTTTAGCAAATGTACCACCATTAGCTTCTGTTTCAGATATCCACTCGTTTACCTCTTCAACGCTTTTAAAAGGCAAGTTACCAGTGTAATCTCTAAATTGTTTATCAAACTCTTTATCTGTTACTATATTAGGATCTTCTCTTAAAGATTCTACAAGCTCTCGTGTTTCTTTTACATCCTCACCGAATTTCTTTGTTGTATCTTTTAAAAGGTTTTCAGTAGAACCTTGCATAGATATCCAAAAGCTTTTAGGAAGTATAGATATTAAACCACTTGATACCGCGTAGTCTTTAAATCTTTGTCTACCCTCTGTAGTTTTCATGTTTATAGCTGAAACTCCACTACCTGCTAATGTAGCTTGTAATATAGATCCCCACCTAAAACCATTAAGTGTATTAAAATCGTCTTTAGTTTTCTCAAAAGGTAATTTTTGAAAAAGATTATCAAAAGCAACAGCTTTGTTGAACTTCATAGTAGAAGGTCTGCCTATCTTCTTAGAAACTTTCTCTGTAGTCTGTCCTTTATCTAAGAACTCTCTTTTTGTAGCAACGTCTTCAGTTTGAATAGTTTCCATAGTTGCGTCAAAAGCAAACTCTTCAGCTAACGCTTCAGCTAAAGCATCTTTTCTAGTACCCTTAGTAGATCCACCTACTTCACTACCTAAAAAGTATTTTATAAACTCTGCTTTTACTATTGACTTTTTCTTAAAAATTGGCTTGCCTACCGCAGTCTTTTCTCTTTTTTGCTTTCCACTACTATCTAGCACAGGCTCTATGAAAGCTTTAAACCTTTTGTTCATTACACCTTGAGGTATAACTTCGAATATAGTTTCAAAATTGTCTCTTAAAAAAGTCTCAAAAGCTGCTCTACTACCCATAACATCTTTAGCCATAGTAGTTTTTAACTCTGTCCTAAAAGCCTTCTGTAAAGCCATCTTAAACTTAGGAGAGTTGATATCTGGCAGCTTAGTCCCGAACGTCTTAGCGACAGCGTCTCTAACCTTCTGAGTTACCTCAGGTGTTAATTCTATCTTTTTTCTTAAGCTTTCTCTTTCTTTAGTAGGTTTTACAGTTTCTTCTTGTTCACTAGAGCTTTCGTCGACTACAGACGTAGCTTCTTCATTTATTTCTTGAGTAAACTGACTTTGTTCATCTTTACCTAGTACTCTATCAGCTATTTCTATGTACCTTTTAAAACCTGTTTTTGTTGAAAAAGAATTATTTAAGTAACCAGATAAAGGGGCTACAGCTTTCCCTTCAGCCTCCTGCTTTTTAACGTAAGCCGGATAACCCATGATGGTTTCCATTATACCTCTTCTACCTGTAAGTATTTCATCTTGTAGTTGATCCTTGAATTCAGAGTATTTAGGTCTATTTCTAAAGTTCTCAGTCAAACCTTTAGCTGTTGGAGTCATTAAATCAACTACATCCATTAAAGCAGCGTCACCTTGAGTCTCGTAAAGCTCATTTACTTTAGCTGAGTCATTAGCTGACAAAGAAAACTTAGTGATCTCTTCTTCTTCACTAGATGAATCTATAGCTACACCGTCTTTAATGCTTTTTTGAAAGTTCTCAGCAAACTTAAACACATCTTCAGCGGTTTTCAAGTTAAACATCCAACTAGAATCTCCAAATATACTATTAGATATACCGTTTATAAAACCTCTAAGAGAAGGTATATTGCTAATATCTTCTCTATTAAAAACACCTAAAGCTATAGCGTTGTTTATTTGAGCTAATACCTCTTCTGAATCAACCTTAGCTCCACCTCTTTCACCTGACTTTAAAACAACCTTTCCTCTACCACCTTCTTTGTATAATTCAAACCTAGCAATTAAGTTATTGTATTCTTTATCACTTATCTGGCCTAGTTCTTTTTTTTCTTTTAAAACTTCAATCGCTTCGTCAACAGCGGCTATAGACATTTTATCTAGCTTACCACCTTTAGTCACACCGTTTTTTATATTATAAATATGAAACAACTCTTCTAATGGTGCTATAGCAGCGTATTTTCCGTCTACAAAATTGTTAGCTAGTGATAAACCTTTTTTAACAGCTTCTTCGTTAATAATTATACTATCATCTATAATACTAGCTCTAGAGCCACTTTCAAACCCAGCCTTTACCGTAGCAATAGCTTCTTTACTAAAACCAGCAAGATCAGACTCTAAGTTGTTGATATCTTTAACTGATATATATTTACCGTTCTTAGGCATTAAAGACATAGCTGTGTCTTGATAGAATTCAAAAAGACCAGAATAGTATTCAAACTCTCCGTTTTTATTTTGCATAGGACCATCGCTAGCCTCAAAAAAGTCAGACATTTGTTTTCTTAAAACTCTATCTTTAGCGCTTAATAAAGCCTCTTTTTGATCTATTATGTTATCAAGTTGATCTTGAAGCCTAGCTTTAGCTCTTTGACCTTCTGGGGTAGTAGATCCTTCACCTGAAGATCCTAGCTTAAAAAGCTCTTTACCTATTTCTCTAGCTTGACGGCTTAAATCAGCGGCCTTGTCAATCTGTTCAGGAGTCATATATCTTAGCTTGTGTAAAGATATTGCATCATTAAGAGCTAATTTTTCTATTATTTCTGACTTCCTAGCTCTAGCCGCTACTTGCTCTGCTTTAGACATGTTAGAAGTAGCTGATGACAAGTTAACCAATTCTACTACTAATTCCTGATTAGCTTTAACTTCGCTTTTTATTCTAAATTCGTTTTTTAATATGTTAACAACGTTTCCAGTTGTTTTAGGTGCCATAATACCACCTGATGTAACAAGTACGTTAGCTACAAAATCTTTATCTAACCCCTCTATAAGAGATTTGTTTTCACCAAGCACTATTATATCGATACCATTGTGAGCAACTTGAGTAACGGTTTCTTCTAAAACCTCTATTGTTCCACCTTTAACTAAAGGACTTAGCCCAGACACTACTCTACCTGTTAAATTACCTGCAAAATTAATAGGTCTACTATATATTTCTTTTTTAAACTCTCTTTTGCCCATGCTTTTAGCTACACGAGAAGCTCCAGTAACTAGTTTTAATGAACCTAAAGACTCAGCTAACATTTCTGTAGTACCAAATCCAAATGAAGTAAATGCTTTTTGTGTTAAACTAAAGCTACTAACTCTTTCTAACTCGTCTATTTCATCTTGTAGTTTCTTTTTTTTAGAGAGATCTTCAGTGCCTTCCATCATAGATCTAAGCTTAACTAATTGTAGTTTAGCGTTAGCTTCTGTAAGTTCTATGTCTCCAAATTTACCACCAGTACCTCCACCAAAAAACGCACCTCTAGCCGTGTACATAGCTGCCGTACCCCAAGCTCTTTGAGATTGTAAAGCTGCTTTTTTAGCCGCAAAAGTACCGATTTTAGCCGCGGACTTTACAGCCATACCAGTTTTTAACGCCGCGCCGCCCGGTATAAATGTTGTTGCTATAGACGGTGAGTTGTCAGCGAAAGCTTCTGTAAACCAATCAAAAAAGCCTACGTTATTATTTCCAATATCATCTAGCTTTAAACTTTCTGGAATATTATCTTCTCTTTTTTTAGCTATTTGTAAATTATAGTTTTGATTAGACTGTCGCATTGTTTCAACAGCATCATCAAACATAGGGGCATAACCAGCGCCTTGAATACCTGCTGCTTGCTCTATACCTCTCATTCCAACTTCTTTTAAAAGAGTTCCAAAGTTGTTGTATAGATCTTTAACAAAAAACTCTTCCATAGCCATACCGGCTTTAGCACTAAAGCTGTAATCTAAAGAAGCTGCTTTTTCAAGAACTTTTCTATCACTTAATTCAGTTGTTTTTTTCTTAAAAGTTTCAAACTCAGAATTAATCAACTGTTGCTGCTTTACTATTGAATTATACCTTTCTTCAAACTTACCAGCTGCGTATTCAGCATTAATAGCATTGCCTTGTGTGACTAACTCGTTGTATAATACTCTTTTTTCTTCTGAATCAACCTTTCCTATCTCATCTATACCACGCTGCACATCGTTAAACCTTGTCTCAACCTCTTTAGCCTCTGCTTGATAAGAAGCGTACTGCTCTTTATTTTGAACAGCCATGGTTTCTATATTATTCTTTTGAAACTCAAGATAATCTTCAGCTTCGTCTACGGTATTTACAGGTGCGTCTCCAAAAAATCTTTGAACATTTTCAGGTACATTCCTAAGCTCTAGCTCAGCTATTTGCTTAGATAAATCATATCTAGCCTGTGATCTACCTTGTTGGATAACAGCTTGGTTTTCTGAAGTACCATCACTTATTAATTCACCAGTTTCTTGATACTGTTGGTACTGCTCGTATTTATCAGGACCTAAATAATCTTCTATAGATTGATACTCTTTACGAGTTCTAGGCATTTCGCTAGCACCACCAAATCCACCACCTCTTATGCTCATAGGAGCGTCTGCGTCTATAACAGTTTCATAAGGTCTAGCTGATAAATTAAAATAATCGTTAGCTTGCTTTTCTGTTATTTGCTCTTCAGTTATGTTAGCTTGTAAGTTTGATATTCTATCGTACTCTTCCTTGTATTTAGCCTTACCAACAGCGTCCATACGTTCTTTATAGCTGTTGTATCTTTTAGGTTTTTCTACGTCTACTTCAGCCTGTGGCTCGACTTCAATTTCCTCTGGTAATTCCGAAAAAGTATCTTCCAACGTTAATACCGTAGGCTCTGGCGCTTCTACTGGACCCATCGACGGAGCACTTGCACCCACTGCACCGTCTTCTGTCTTTACTGAACCTTCGGTTTCGCCAGGTTTAAACTCCTCTGCTAATCTAGAAACCTCTTCTTGGTCTAAACCTTGAGCTATTAAGCTATCAATATATTCTTCTAAAGTCATTTAATTTTATTTTTGTGATTCAATGTGAAATTGTAGTGCTACTTTAGCTTGTACGTCTGTTTTACCTTTATTTTCTGATTTCCATTTACTAATCCAAGCGGCCTTATCTCTTTCGCTCATGGGTCTACTACTTTTTCTTTCGCCTAACAATATTTTTATAGCATCTTTTACATCTTCAGCGCTAGCATCACCACCGTATTGACTTACAACAAGTTCGTCTATAAGAGTTTCTAACTCCTCCTGTCTATTTAAGTTGAACTTTAAAGTAGTTTCTTTTTTTGCATCATCAGATGTTTTAGGCGCTGTGTATAAACTTATAACATCATCTTCAAAATCAACATCTACAATAGGTCTACCGTTTATTTCTTTATTCTTAAAATAACTTGCATTTTTACTAGAGCTAGCCTTTAAAATGTCATTCATTAAGTTTTCTGCTCTTTTTTTAACCTTTCTAGCTGTAATTCCTCTATTAATAGAAGCCTCTGTCGGTTTAGTTGTTTTTAACTCTTCAGTTCCTAACTCCCTGATTTGACCACTAGGGTTGTAGTATTTCTTATTCTCACCTTCACCTGAAGTTTCAAAAGCAGAAACAAGTCCAGTATCTTTGTCATACATAAACTTTTTAGACATAGCGTCAGCTAATATATTTCTTTGAACAACAGGGTCAGATATATTGTTAAATTGATTCCAAGTCATACCCTCTGGAGTGAAACCATCTAGGTTAACTTCAAAAGTATTCTTCATGTAGTTACGATTGTTTCTAGCAAGAACGCCATCTGCAGCACCTATGAAAACCTCTTTTTTAACTTGAGATTCTAAAGATTTAACGTTAACTTCTTTAGCGCCTAAAAGCTCATATTTACCTCCTCTAATAAGCACGGTATCTCTTCCTTCTATTAAAAAACCTGGTTTAATACCACTCGCGCCAGCTCCTTTGCCTCCGATTATAGAATAATCTTTAGCTCTTTGGTTTTGTTCTTTAAAACTTGGCACCTCAGAAATAAGACCAGCATTAACTCCATCAGCTTTCATGTAGTCATCAGCGTTAAGCTTTACAGAGAAATCTTTACCATCTTCTCTTTTACCAGATATACTAAGTATTAATTGCTCAGTTTTTTCATTAAAGCTTAAATCTACTTTAGAAGACCCAGGATATTTGTTTTGGTTGTTTAAAACGTTTATAGCTGATAAATAGTCTAAAGATTCTTCTTCGTCTTTACCATTAACTATATAGCTACCGTCTTGACCGTAAACGCTAGGTGACTGCTCTTTCATTTTTTTAGTTTCATCTAGTAGAGCTCCAGTGAAATCACCCATTAAACCCACCACTTTTTCAGCGTTTCTAACCTTATTCTGTAAAAGTCTTCTAGTTTCAGGATTTGTCTCATTAACTAAACCTATTTGAGCGTCTGCAGCGGATTGGATGTTTGTGTTTATAACACTATGTATTTGGTCATCAATAGCTGTATCAGTTTTACTTACTTTAGACTTGAGATCAGAAACTTTATCGTTCCAATAAACTTCTGTTTCATTTATAGTCTTACGAAGAAGCTCTGTTTTAGTTCTAGTTTCTTTAGCTTTCTCTTTAAAAACCCCAGCAACTTGATCAAAACCGCTTCTTATTCTTTCAGCTGTTCTTGCTTCCTGTGCTAATATACTTTCTCTACTCATCTTAAGCTATTTTTTTAAATTCAACGTCGATTCTTGAGTAATCTACTAAATCATAGCCGTCAAATGGAATTACAGCTTCTTTAGGTATTTCATCAGACATAACGCCTTGGAATATACCATCACCTAAATTCTTATCGATGTACTCAAAAGAGTAAATTTTTAACCCGCTATCAGAAACACCTATTGATTTTATATTTTTCTTTAGTCTTCTATCTGAAAAACCTCCAGCGATACTACCTAAGCCGCTAACTATACCTCCGTAAGCAGCATTTTGGTTCGCTTTAGCTTGAGCTTTATTAGCTTCTGATTGCTGTTGTTGACCTGCTAAACGGTTTAACTGTTGCATAGTTCTGTCTTCTTCACCTTTAAATTGATAGTCTATTCCTTGAGCTTCAGCTTCTTGCATTCTTTGCGCTTCCGACATTTGTACGTTTTGGAGTCTAGTAGCTTCACCGACTTTAGCTGATTGTAGCACTTCTTCACCTCTAGCAGCCATTTTTTGATTTTTAGCCTCTTGAGCTTCTATACTAGCTGATACACCTTTTTTGCTCTCTAAAGCGGCCCTAGCTAGAGCTGTTGCACCACCTGCGCTTGCTCCACTAGATCTTAAAGTGTCTAAGGTGTTAGCTAAAGCTATATCCGCTTCTTCCGCTTGAAATTCTGCGGCTTGAGTCGCAACACCTAGATTTAAGTACGGGTTAGACATCATTCCTGATAAATCCTTAGCCATTGAACTTACGTCTTCAAAATTAGCAAACGGGTTAGGTACCGCCTGTCTATTTGCTTCTATGTGTCTTATTTCTGCCGCTCGACCTTTGGCGTCATTTGAAAAACCCTTAGCGGCTTGTTTTTCTTGGTGCCCAGCTATTAAACCTCCACCTATAACCACCGCGGCTCCTATTGCTGCTACTACTGCCATAATTTATACGTTTTTTATTATCTCATAGGAAGGATCTGGATCAACAGTCCAACCTAGTTTTTTGTGTGTTTCAATTAAATGTTTATTTCTACCTATAGTGAACATATGTTTTTTACCAAGCCCTTTACATGTTGCTTCAGCGCTTGCTATAAGCAATTCTAAGGCATCTTTACGATCCTTATCTCTGTATTCTGGATCTGACACTATCCATTCTAATAAAACTGCGTCAGAGTTAGTTATATATAAAAAGCCAGCCACAATCGGTCTACCTTCTTTTTCTATCATAAGACCTCCTTTGCCATTGTCTGGCAAAAAAGACTTTGGAGGATTAACCCATTTAGGCCATGATTCCCACCATTGACACAAAGTTTCCCAATCACTATCTTTTAGAAGTCTTGATTTTAATTCACTCATTGATTTGATTTAATATGATGATTCCTTATAATTACTAGACACTGAAAACAATTCGTTAGTTCCTGAATCAGGGTCGTTTGTTGCTGTTAAAACAGCTGTCGCTGTAAATCCTTTTATACCTGAAATTGATTGCCCAAAAATAACCTCACCGTCCATTGCTGGAGATATGTTTATTAAATTTGCAAAATATTTATTTTCTTTTTTCTTGAATTTGTTTTTAAACAATAAATTATCCATAGCTGCTAAAGATGTAGCAAAAGAATACGTGCCTATAGAGTGAGCCGAATCACCACTGTTTGTAGTGATAGATGTTAAAGCCCAATTACCTTCACCTTCGTAGTTAATTGTTTTAAAACTTTTAACAACAGAAGGTATAGCGTTGAATACAGTTGTTACCGATGAGTCATTTGCTGCTCCATAGAAATTACTTCTGTTTACTACAGATGGATCTTGATAGTGCCTCCAAATACCACCCTGGTAAGTTGAAAAGAATTCACTTTGAACACTAAAAACACCGCTAGGTGCATAACTATATCTACTAGTCCAACCGTTCACCTGCTCATCAAAAGAAAGTGTTTCAGTAGTATGAGTTGTAGAAGCTAAAGATAAGGTGTAGCATTTATTATGTATATCCCAACCGCCTATAGCTCTACCGCCGCTTAAGTTGTTAAATCTATCTCTAAAAAAGTCATACATACCATAATTAGATATTTCAGTTATACCATCTCTAGAAAGCCTTAAAACAGCCCCTTGGTTAACGTCTGTAAAGTATTTTCTGTGACCATATACAGCAAAGCTTTCTGGGTTTCTGCTTATTCCAAATTCTCCAGCATATGGAGTTATAGCTCCAATAACAACGTTTGATGAAACCTGCAACGCTTGACCCTCTTGAGAATATATAGCGTCTTTATCTATTAATGCTCTATTTACTTTGTTCTCTTGAAATATAACTAAATTAGTGTCTTCAGCATATAGTTTTTGTATAGTTCCTTTACCTGGATCAACGCTTCTTGTTATGTCTTGACCTGAAGGAAATTGATTTGACTCATTAACTCCAGTTCTAGAATTTAATACACCAGAGTATGTTATAGAATTACCTAAAACCTGTTGCATATTGTTTTCAGATTTCAAGAAAGCCCTTGGAGACAAACCTGTTTGAACGTTATTGTAACCTCCTTTTATTCTAGCCTCTTCAACATACCAGTTATACGAAGAAGATATATCACCTTGAACTAGTTTCTTGAGAACGTATGTATTATAGTATTTTACTGGTATCGTAACTGCCATGTTCTATATAATTACTTATTTTTATATTAATTACCTTTATATCTTATTTACTTCTATATAGGCTCTGTTGGCCCTGTGTTTTGAGTTGACGCGGGTCCAGTACCAGCTTGTGCATCAGACGTGGACGTAGGGTAAGTATCTGCATCACCTGTTTGTTCGTTTATATAAAAACCTTGACCTACGGTTAATGACGTATATGACGTAGATAAAACGTTTCCAGCACTGTTGGTTCCTTGTCCTAAATATATTTGAGTAGAAGCTGTAAGTGCTAAAGACCTATTCATTTTTATACCAAAATTAACTACACATCCACCAGTGAAGTCGTAATTACCTAAAGTACCACCAGCTGTGTTTTTCATACCAGGTCTTACACCTGCGGCAGATAAAACATCTATAGTAGAAGACGCATTACCAGCTGATTGAGTAAACGGTTGAAGCAGCGCGCCAATTCGAACTCCTTCTATAACGTTTGCGTTTTGTGGGTAAAGATCATTAAAAGGTCCTACAGGATTTGAACCTGAAGCGTAAGTATCTTGAAAACCGTATACAGCGCAACTATTACCATCACCGTCTGTAAAAGCATCAGTTCCATCTAGAAAAGTCATAGGTCCACCTGCCTGATTATTAATATTACCAAAGTTCCATTCACAAGTCGTTGGTCCGCTATTCGTGGCTGGACTTACTAATTGATTACCAAAATAAACATAAACTGGTTGATCTGTAAAGTTAGCAATTTGACCAAGAATTTGAGTTTCTTCGGTTTGGCTCGTAGAGTTAGCTGGTGGACTATTAGTCCAGTTAGCGTTGCTATCTACTGTATTCCATTTACCTTCGTAATTTCCAGTTGCTGCACCAGGATCTAGATTTGTGTAAGGAATCCATTGAACCGTGCCTAAGTACTCAGTTACACCACCTATTTGATAAATTAAAGTACTCGTAGTATCAGTTAAGCCTAAAGTATCTGTTAATTGCATTTTTACAGTGTAAGTATGTCCGTTTAAGTTACCTGGACCAGGGAAGTTTCCATTTGCATCCGCTTTACCTGAAAGGGAAAAAGTTTGATAACCACCTACCGTAGTTTGAAAAGAAGGTCTATCCGTAGACCCAGCTTGAGTTACAAACCAATCATTAAAATTAGTAGTTATAGTTTCTGTAACACCAGTGCTTTGTCTAGTCCTAGATGCTTCATATATAGTCCAACCAGAAGTGTTTGAGAAAGTAGATTGACCAGGGGATGTTGTTTTAGCAGAGCCATTTCTACCTTGAGGAGATTGACTAACAATAGTTCCGTTTCCTTGCGTAGTAACTATAGTAGCGTCTGAAGCTGTTGGTAAGTCAAAATTAGCTAAGGTTGGGTTTGGGTTTAAGACAATTGGAACAGAGTTTTCAAGTTGTATTTCAAAGCTTTGAGTAACAATAGTGCTATCCTGCTGTTGTATTTCTAAAACAAATTGATATCTACCTCTCCAGTCAACATCGTAAGCAGGCTCTGAAGAAGATCCAGCGTAAAAAGTGTCAATAGTTGTAACTTTGTAGCTACCAGGTTCAGCGCCGCTGCTTATATCAAATTGACTAGTTACTGGGTTAGCAGTGTCTAAGACCTGCGTGGAAGGATTATAGTTATACACTTCAAAGCCTAACAACGTAGTGTCTCTAATAGGGATTCCAGAAGCTATGGGTATAAAATCAGTTGTTATAGGTACTCCAGCGTTCGCAGACTCTTGAAAGTTTGATTCAAACTCAGTGAAACCTGTAATGTCTGTACTTGTATTAGCTACACTTAAATTTAAGTCTGACACTAAATCTGCTGTTGATGTTTCATAAAACAAATCTAAAGCAGAAATGAAAGGTGAAGTTTCATATACAGCTAAACCCATATCTGCTGGGTAAGGGTAATTACCGCTACCGTCAACTGGTAACGTGTACATATCTTCTTTTAAACCTATAGAGTTTCTAGTTGAGATTTTAGCTAATACAGGATTTGTAGCGTAGTTGTATACCGCGAAAGAATTAATATCTCCAGCTGTTGGCGCTAAAGGATCTGTAGGCGCACCGCTTGGAAAAGCATCAACAACGCTAGCTATTAAATCGACCTTGTCAGCAGAAGGAACTGGATCATACTGTATATTATAAGTAGAAAAAGTTAAAGTTGTATCTTCAACTTCTGATATATTCTGAACACGACCAAACAACTTAACGTCGCTTGTAAATTGTTTTTGAGTAGGTCCAACTTCTTGAAGGTTTCTAGGAACCTTGTTTATGTTATCTGTTATTAAAGTAACAAACGAAGTTTCACCTTGCTCTTTTGTTTCGTCTACTATAGGATAACCATTTATTATACCTGGTAAATAAACATTGTAATAATCTTGCTGTTGTTGCTTAACAACTGGCTTGTACATGTAAAAACCTAAAGGATTAATAGTATACGTAGCGTAAGTGTGTTTTATATCTTGCTTACTAGGTTCCGTTCTAACACCTAACGCAGCGTTATTAAATAAATAGTTTGTGTCTACTTCTTCATCTGTGTAGAAAACAACAGCTTTAGGATCGTTATTAGCATCTAAAACCGGTGTTATATCATGCATTTGAGTGTAATCTATATACAAGCCTCTAAGTTTTTGACCTAAAAAGAAAAAGTTTTGATATGTAGTAGCGAAGTTAGGGAATAAAGATCTAACAGCATCTCCAGTAGCTGCTCCAGTAGTGTATTTGTATCTGTTATTGGATGTATATAAAACTTCAAATTTAATAACGTCATCTAAATCTAAACCATCATTAAACGTAACCGTAGTGTAATCTTCACCAGAATCTGTATAAGAAGTTACAACATACTCGCTTGGGTCTATTATTATCCAACCATTACCTAGGTTTTTAAACACGTTAAAAGTGTTATCAACCTGTGTAGCATCTGCATAAATTATAGATGTGTTAAAAGCGGTTTGGTTTAAAGCAGAAACAATGCACTGTGTACCTAAGCTTAAGAAGTAAGGTTCTTCAGCGCTTGGGGTTGCTAGCGTTCTAGAATCAACCGTGTAATATTTACCGGTTGCATAAGCTCCAGGATAACCTGATATACCTATGTCTCCTTCTGGTATTTGCTGAAGATAGAACAAAGCTAAGTTGTCACCTTTCCATTCTTCAACCTTTTGACCAAAATCGCCTTTCTTGTAATCACTAAAGTAGTTAGATCCAGGTTGAGGATTTCCGTCAGAATCTAATAAACCATCTTGAGACGATAAAACTACATCCGTATGTCTTCCGTACTTGTCAGCTAAAACTAAACCTACTTGGTAGTTTCTATTTTGCTTAGCGGAATGTTGTGGGTACTCTATAAACTGTTGATCTGATTTTTCTTTAGATCCAACGTAATAGCTTAAGCTAGCCGGAGCGCTATGTCCTGATAAATAGTTACCATACATAACTCTATTTCCAGACGTCTCTTGTGATAAAGCTCTAACAGGGACTTTGTCAAAAACCCTAATGTTTTGAGCCTCTGAAAGGGTTGTGACTGGAAGTTTTGATTGATAAGAGTATTGATATATATTCGTGTAGTTTAATGCATTTATAAAGTTAGAATTAACTTTTATAGTTTCTATTATTTTAAAAGCTAAAGAGTCAGACTCTGTGAATAGTATATCTATTTCTTTTATCTTATAGTTTGTTATAATGTCATTACAGGGTAGTATTATATTTAACACAGCATTATTAATAGAGTTCTGCATCCAGTCTAGTACGGTTGTTACAAACGCATTGTTTTCGTCGTCGTTAACAAATCTACCTTCTTGTTTAGGTATAAAAACATCTTGACTAAACGGCGCAACAGTAGAGTACTCGTTATCTTCAAACTTAAACCTGTAACTAAACCTAGCGAATTTATCTGATAAAAAATCAGGATCACCATTCCAACCGTTGTAACCAGTATTTCTTAAAACTCTAACAGCGTAGCCATCTGAGCTATCAGCTCCAGTTGATTCGTTTATTGCGTTAGATACATTGAATTGTACGTAATCTTGAGTAGAAGCTTCTTTAGTCCAAAACCTTGTAACTGTTTCTAAACCAAAAAAACCATCACCCCCAGTGGCTATTATTCTTCTATAGCCTGATGGCTTTATATTAGTACCTACTGTGTCTGTACCTACTACGTAACCGCCGGCAGAAGCATCCCACAGATTATCTGACCTCCAACTTGATCCAGTTGTGGACGGTCCAGAAGCTATTATATTAGCCCACTCCGTGGTTGTTGGAATTCTAAAACCAACTGGAGCTAATTTTCTAGAATCTAAAACAGCCCACTTATTGTAAAGAATACCGTAAGTAACGCTGTTACCAAGAGAGTTGTCATAATAACACCAAGCTCCTTGTTGGGCAGTGTTAGCGTCATCCCACTCTGTTCTAGTTCTAGCCTCGGGTATTTCTTCCCCGTTTCTATATCTTTTTACAGCTAAATTTTCTGTGCTTATGTCATATATACCCACTTCAACTATAACAGGATCTTGAGCATCAGACATAGTAGAAGGTTCTAAGCTGTCTGTGTAATTAGCTAGATCTTGAGGGTTAGCCCTTAAGTCCGTAAACTCAGGGGCTTTATAAGGTGAGAACTTAGCCACAGATATCTGGTCTTCATTAAAATAATGCGTTTCAGGTGTAGCATCTACGTTTATTTTTCTAGGTTGGTTTCTATTGTCCGTAAAAAACAATTGATTCTCTATCAAACTAACACCGTACATTCTACTAGTCGTAGAAAAGTTTAAAAAGCTTCCTGAAACCAATGTAACATTAACATTAGTGTTTGTGTTATAAGCACCTATCGTACAGACAGCGGTATAGGGAGCTATGGAGTTTGAAGTGTGATTTGTTCTAAAGTAGTACACTATAGAATTAGATTCATCTACGTATGTTCCTATTATAAAGTGGCCACCTCCAGAAAGTAAAGACGTTTGAGAATTACCTCTAATAGACTCTAAAGCTCCGACATCACTGCTTTCTGATCTAGAAACAGCTATATTTAAAGCGTCTCTGTACTCTGAGTTAGGGATTAGTCTTTCGTCTAAATCCTTATTCATTTTAGATTTTATAAAACTATTTTTAGCTTCTGCCATTTTATTTTAGTGTTTAATCTGTTTAGATTTACCTCTCATTACTTGAGCAATTTCGCCTAATTTAATGTTAGATAACCTAATTTTAGCGTTTCTAAGTTTTGCGCTTTTTTCTCGCTTAAGCCTCTGAACAACGTATTCTGGTTGGTTTCTTCTTGTAGATATTACAGCGTGAAGTATATACGCGTATAAAGCTTCCTCAGCCATTTTAGGTACTCTAGAGTCCATGTCATAAGCTAAGCCGTCTGATACATATTCTAAAAGTATTAAGTTACCAACTAAACCGCTAGAAAAAGACATCTTACCTTCTCTTTCGTTGAGATTAAAATAACCATTGCTTTGTGCGTATTGAGGATCTAAACCGTATTTTTGACCCCAATCTCTACGTATTAAAGAACCATCTTCTTGAAAAGTAGTTCCATAAAAATTAGAACTAGAACCGGTGTCTGGGCTAGAGTTTAAGTAGTTATTTAAGTCTTGATTACCCGCACTATGCCATCTTTCTTGAGTTATAGAAGTTCCTTCTACATTGTTTCCAAAATTATCTTGAGTAGGTATACCTGTAGAATCCTGTATGTTAGTATAATACGGGCTATTAGTCAAGTTGTTT
>Ga0102818_1000083_pt1 | contig 20600 bp, 14 predicted proteins | sample ColrivemetaGS571_FD_78190 | JGI IMG/M metagenome (GOLD analysis project Ga0102818, IMG submission 78190) | Estuarine microbial communities from the Columbia River estuary - Ebb tide non-ETM metaG S.571 | ecosystem: Environmental > Aquatic > Marine > Intertidal zone > Estuary | place: USA... | reverse complement strand
TTTTATAAAACCCAAAAAACCCAGTGGGTTATTAGAATAAATAAGTAATACCTATTCTTGATCCGACTCGAGGAGTACCATTTAGTGTTACTTCAGTACCACCCGTAATATCGAAATCACTACCTTCTTCTAATAATAGACCGTTTAAATCTAAACTAATAACACTATCTATATTGTTTGTTGTAGTAAATGAAAGACCACCTCCTGAGTAATCAAAATATTCTGTAGAAACCTGTCTCACATTTCCGTCGGAATCTACAAAAACACTTGACCTACCTTTATAATATGTTATAGTAACTTTAGCCCCATCTCTTGGAGGTTCAACAAAACTTATTTTAGATGTCAAAGAAACGTGGTTGAATTCAACACCTCTCTCTTGTAACAAACCATTAATTGTTACATTAAATAGAATACCTATTGTTTCACCTACACTGAAAATTGTTTGGACACCATCGGCAGTAAAGTTAGCAACTGTAATCTCTAAGTTTTTGGTGAGGTATTTTTTCTCAAAATTATTACTTTGGATAAATTCGTTCATTAAAAACAATCTACTAACCGCAGGTTTTACTTCAAACTCTTCGTCATCTATGATAAACCCTAATAATGTAAATTTATAGTTTTGAACATAAAATCTTCTTGAGTCTAATTCTACAGGTGTATTGTCTTCAATACTATCTAACACTATTGGAACATAATGTCCCTTAACAGTTGTATACGCTTGTCTAGAAGAAAACTTTTGTAATATTGTTTGATTAAATTTATTTAAATCTCTGAATCTTGAACAAATAATAGTGATTTCATAACTTATATCAATAGGTACAGGTTGAGGTATTTTATAAATATCCGCACCAATTTGAGTACCATTCCATGTTGGTACGGTGGCATAATGAAATTGTTGTCTATCGGGTATTGTTCTTTGTAAACTTGGGTTAGTACCGAGTTGAACATCGGGTTTTCTGATTACACTAATAAAAGGTAACGACGGATTACCATCTAAATTGGCAAAATCCCATGTGTTGGTAAATTCACCCCAACGTTGCGTAGTTAAAATTTTAGGTATAATTGGTATTTGTGTCCCGCCAGAAATAACAACAAAGTTCTTTTTGACAAAATCTAACATACCCAAATCTAAATCATCGTGTAATACCGAGTCAGGAAGAAACGAATCACCCTCAGTGATTTTATCTAATAATTCCTGTCGTCTACCCATTAATTCATTTCCTTGGTAAACTTTTATGTCATTTTTTCTTTTAGGTATTGCCATTATATTCCTCTAAATTCCGACTCTTCTGCCGGTACACATGTTATTGTTCTGTAGTGTGGTTTAAAACCAAACATATTATGTCTATTATCTGAAGTAACCTTACCATCATTCGATACCGTGTAATATCTAATTTTATCTTCGGTTTCAGGATATGCAATAAAATCACCATACTTTATATCAACCCCTAAATCTTGTAAATGATTAATATAGACAGATACAGTCATATTGCCGGGCTCTATGTAACGAACTAAACCAGGTTTATATGATTGATTTTTAGGTGCCTCTATTTTAACTAACGCATTGAATTCGATAGGTGGAAAAAACTTAATCTGATCCTTACCAACCTCAGCATATACCGCATCGGTATCTGTACTCTCAGTATCAACACGATAGAGAACCAATTTCATATTTAAATCTCCGTGAAGATACTCTTGACCTATTTGAATGTTAAAGTCGAAGTCCTCTTCAGAGAAGAATTTACTCATTCTTTTAATTGGTAATTTTTTACTCATATAGATAAATAGTTTAAAAACTGATTTGAATTCCTTATATTTAGTTTATAGATGGGAAACTTATTACCCGAAATACAAGCGAGGGAGATTGTAACAGGATATACAGGTTATAATAACCATATATTGGACTTAAAACATAAATTCGAAAGATCGAAAAATTATAGTTTAACTCGTCCACAATCTGACTATATCATAAAATATCATGAGGTAGTGCCTAAGGTTGCTCGAAAGTATCTCGGAATTGCGAGGTCTTTTGGAACTAAACTACAAGAAGATCGATTACTTATGTCCCCCGTCGAAGAAGTGTGGGTGGAAAAATTATTATGTGAGAGTGATAAGGCATATAATATATGGGGTAACTTAACTAAAGAAATGAAACCCATTTCTATGTGGATACCCAAAGCGTCCGTCATTCAAGAGGAAAAAACATTAGACCGTGAAGTAGATTACAGTCCATACTCTCACAGACCTCCAATGGAACACCAAAAAATAGCAATAGAGAAGTTATTGGCAAACAATAAGTTTATCCTTGCTGATGATATGGGGTTAGGGAAGACCACAAGTACAGTTATCGCATCTTTGGAGAGTGACATTAAAAAGGTATTAATAGTTTGTCCAGCGTCCCTTAAAATCAATTGGAAGAGAGAAATAGAACTTTATTCAGACGAAAATGTATTAATCGTTGAAGGAAAGAAGTGGGGATCCACTTTTAAATATTATATTATAAATTATGATATATTAAAAAACTTTCACACCACAGAAAATACAGAGGATAGTGATGCATATAAAATAATACTAAATGAAGGTTTTGACCTTGCAATAGTTGACGAAGCTCACTACATTTCAAATAGTCAAGCACAGAGAACAAAACTGTTAAATGATATACTTGCAAAAATACCCAAGGTTTGGTTACTTACGGGAACACCAATGACCTCAAGACCAATTAATTATTTTAATTTATTAAAAATAGTAAACTCACCCCTAACACTTAATTGGAAGAGTTATGTTTTAAGGTACTGTAAAGGTTACCAATTTAGGGTGGGTGGACGAAAAATATGGAATACGAGTGGTGCAAGTAACTTAGACGAATTAAGAGAACAAACCAAGGCGGTGGTGCTAAGAAGAATGAAAACCGATATATTAGATTTACCTGAAAAAATTATTTCACCGATATGGTTAGAACTAAAGAATTCTTTTTACGACGATGAACTTACGGAGTTTCTAAGAATAAGTAAGGAGAACAGGAAAAAAGAAAGTCTTACGGTTACCCTTAATCGATTAATGAAATTAAGACAACTTATTGCAATTGAAAAAGTTGACCACACGTGTGAATTGATTGATAAAGTATTAGAACAAGGTAGGAAGGTAATTGTATTTACTAATTTCACTATGTCTTTAGATATGATTTATGAAAAGTATGGAAAGAAGGCGGTAGTCTTAGACGGTAGAATGTCTAAAGACAGAAGACAACAATCTGTCGATCGATTCCAAAACGAAGATAAAGTAAAGATTTTTATAGGTAACATCAAAGCGGCGGGAGTTGGGATTACTCTAACCGCGGCAGACACTGTTATTTTTAATGACTTGTCGTTTGTTCCTGCAGATCATTCACAAGCAGAGGATAGGGCATACAGATATGGACAAAAGAATAGTGTACTTGTTTATTACCCTGTTTTTGAAAATACTATCGAAATGACAATATATAATATTTTACAGAAAAAGAAAGAAATTATAGATCAAGTAATGGGAGATGGAGAATATTCGGAAAGTTTTGGTAGTGAGTTAGTTAAAAATATTAAAACGTAGAACACACAATTAGACTTTTATTAAACGAATAAATGTTACCACCAGTAGTTTTTGTTGAAACCTCTATACCTTCAGAATCATTTTTAAAGACAATATATTTCTTATCGTGAGTAAACGCATAGTAATCTATATCTGAGTATTTTGAATGGTCCATTGTAAGGGTTAATATAATCTTATCGTTGTTCTCTTCAATAAAACTAACCTCTTTACATTGTACAGTTTTCACACCGTCATCAAATACAACCTCAGCATCAATCCCTACAAAATCTTTTACATTCCCTCCATTTCCTGTGGATGATATATAACTGATACAGTTGGGCCATATAAGTTTAAATTTATCTGCAATTAATTTTTCCGAACGTTCAGAAACTACCTTTAAATTAAGTCGTATATTTTCAATGTGGTCTTTTATCTCACCATCGAAAAGAAAATCTTCTTTGTAAAGTTCCAAATAATGACAAAATTCTTTTAATGTTTCTACAACGGTTTCTTCAATATAACCACCTTCACTGTTTATTTGGTATGGTAACTTAATTCCGTATTTTTCTCTCAAAACAGATTCTATATATTCTTGATATGAATATCCTGTATTAATGTAGTTTATTCCACTTCTATAGGTATATTCATTTGTCGACTCCTCAAGATTGTAATAACCACCACCAACACTACCCATTAAATTTCTCCACCTTAACTTATCACCTGAGTGAGTTTCCCTAACTATTCTATTAATTTCTTTAGTGAAAGGTTTGTTAAACTTAGAGGTTTGGTGAATGTACCTCCATATGTTGAGTGTTTTACGATGTTTAAGTCTTATTTTATCTAAATTCAAAATTGGTCTTCTATTTTTCCTAAATATAAACTATTTATTATAATAAATCAAGTATGGCAAGCACTATTATCACACCGGCAAATCGAGACAAGTTATATTCTCAGGTTCTTAACCTTTTGGGAGCACCTATTAGGTCGATAGAATTGACTGAAGAACAGATGGATACTTTCTTAGAATTGTCCTTGGATGAATATGAACAGTACGTAAGTGATTGGTTGATTGAATCTCAGTGGTCATCTTTAGCTGGGTTAAATGTTGATACGCAATCTTTGACGAGAGCGTTTACTACGAGATCATTAGACTATGAAACACAATACTCACATGCATATTCAAAAATTGTTGGTCTACAGGCGGGTGGTGAGTCAGAATTACTAAAGGATCATATAGAACTTGTTAGAGATCAACAAGTATATGAAATTCCTGCGGGTCGTGAAATAAACGAACTATTATGGTTTACACGTGCCGAACTAACCGATTCCATTGTGGATCCATTTTTAGGTGGATTTGGTGGTCTTGGTGGTGTGGGTTCAGGTGGTGTAGGTGGATTCGCACAAATGGGTACTTCGGGTTCTTACTTTATGTTACCCGCGTATGATTTATTATCACGTATGCAAGATAGGAACATCAAAAACCGTCTTATTGGTGGTGAAATGACTTATCGTATTACTGCGGGTCCTGAAGGAAAAAAATATGTTCACTTAGCTAACGTACCTGGTGGTAGATTTGATTTTGGTTCTATACAACAACACAACTATTATGTTTGGTATTGGTATTATGATACCACAGATAGGGACGATTGTTTAGATAAAAATAAAGATGTTGTAAAATTACCATCTGATATCGAAACTGAAGAGTTAGTGTGGGAGGAACTTAATAGACCCGCACAAACGTGGGTTAGAAAATTTCTTATTGCATATTCTAAAGAAGGTTTAGGTAGGATATACTCTAAATTTTCAGGAGACCTACAGGTACCTGATAGTCAAGTTAAATTAGACTATCAATCTTTACTGACCGAAGGTAAAGACGAGAAACTAAAACTTATTGAAGAATTATCACAAAGGTTAGAAAGGTTAAGACCTGACAAAATGTTAGAAAGAAAAGGAAATGAAGCCGAAAGTCTTAACAAATCGTTAAAGTACAGAGCGATGCCATCTCCTTTTAATATGATTTAAATCTCCACATCTGTGTGTGTAGCATAATCATGACCACCCCTTTCAATTAAATCACCCTCTTGAGTTGGACTACTTGGAACTTTGAAGTTAACGGCATCCCTATTTTTCTGTACCCAATATTGATCAACATGATCAAGACTATCTTCCAAATACATAAAATACGGATCTCTACCAACCTTTTTCCAAAACAACACCTCACTATCAGATAATGTCATAACTTCATCAAAACTATCCTGACTACCCTCTTTCATCGGAAACCCATTAACCAACTTACATTGGTTTATCGTAAAGAAAGGTCTATCATCGGGATTATCAATAATAATGTCACTACGAATGTCGGGATGAAATACAACCAATAAAGGTTCTATTCTTTTATTAAAGGTATTAATATATCGTGCAACATTATAATCACCCTTCATGTCGGGGTTTTCTTTCAATTCCTGTTCGGTAATCATAAAGGAATTAATTTTTATATAGTTCTCAGGAACAGGGTATCCATGCTCTTCAAGAAACTCCTTTTGGAATTTCTTAGTTGGTTTGGTCATTTTCTGTACATCACCATCTCCCTTACGATCACCATTATTAACGTAGTATATGGTTTCTCCAAGTCCTGCGGGGTAATTATTTTTCATTACTAATTCCATGTGTGCCTGTCTCGCCTTAGATGCACCACTCTTAGTTTTAGTCTTCATGGATTTTAGGTAATTTTCTACTGATAATTTCACCCTTGACTTATTAGCTATCTTAGACAATGGAATCTCTTTATTGTAAATCATACCAATGTATTTGTAGTAGACATCTAAGAATTCTTGACCCTTACCGTCTAACATTAGTTTTAAACTCTCATCTAAGAAATCAACAATATAACCATGAAGATTCTTTGATTTAATGGTATTACCCGTCAGTTTAAGTCCACCACTTGGTTTTTTAAGTACGTAGTTCTTACGAGCGACATTAACTGTTGACGGTGCCACATAATCAATATCTAACCCCATTTCATTTCTCATGAAAATGTCATTAAACTCGGCAGTATCGGCCTCAGCACCCGTATAGGTTTTACCACCTTCTACCAACTCGTTAAGACCTTTTGAGACGTATACTCTGTCTTCCACATCATCAGGACAAGAAAAGTTCACACCATCCGTATCCATCACCAGTGACTTATAACCTTTCTTTTCGAAGAACATAATCATCATACGTAAACACTGTCTACCAACACACGTAATTGTTTCACCTGTATCCATATCACCCCAATGAAATACGTGAGGTGCGGAAAGAGACCCAAAATATGCATTAATAAAGATCTTAATCGGTAGTTGTTTTCTGTTGTATTTTTCTGATAATTCAGGGTCAGTTTTATAATGTTGTGATGCCAATTTCTTATAGTTTATACGAACATCTCTAAAATACTTTAACATAGATTTTTGTACCCCCATTACATCACACTTAGGAAATACATCGTAAACCAATTGGATTGATGGATATAGTGAGGAGTAGTCAAACTTAACCACTTTCTCAGCATAACCAACCGCAAGTAGTCTTGATAAACCACCTGTAAACGCTCTTCTATCTTGTTTTTCAGGTACTGCTAAATTATGTTTATATGACCAAGCTAACATTATTAGTTTCCATAATGTTGCGGTACCCATTGTAGATATACGTTCATACGTTGTAGGTACAACTTTTGACAATAAAAACGTTGACTGACTAAATGATTCGTCAACAACCATAGTTTCATATAAATCATCATCAAGATACTGTTCTACGATTTTTCTACCTGTCCATACCTCAAATTGGTTAGGGTATTTTTCTAATAAACCCTCAGTACCTGGATCACCTATTTTCTTGTAGTTACCTGTTTTTGGGTTTACGTAATAACTCTCGTTATCCAAATATATTTTAGAAATCCATGCACCATCCACATATACACGATTCTCTTTCTCGGCACCTAAGTACTTCGTTATGTATTTCAGACCCCAAGATTTAATATCTGAATTAATTGCTTGTGCTCTTCTAACTGAATGTGCAATATCGAGAATGTTCATACCCCATATCATATGTTGGGTATATGTTTCAACCTCGTTAGCTAGTTTTAACATTCCCTCCCTTTCCTTTAGTCCGATGTCAATAAACACTTTAGTAAGTTCAGTAATATCAATACCCAATATCTCAGCCCTTTTTAGAATAAAAGGAAAATCGAAAAATGCGGAGTTATAACCTGAAAATATGGTGGGTTTAAGTTCCTCAACATATTTGAAGAATTCTATAATACAATTCTTTTCCCCATCCTCACCAAATGCATTGATGATTTTAACAAACCCTCTATTGTCTTTTAAACCAATTAGAATTATTTTATCTGTTTCGGGTTCAAGACCTGTTGTCTCAATATCAAAAACTAATCTATGTACGTCCTCATATTCTTCAATACCCTTGAATAATCTTTTTTCCTTTTGTATAAGATATTGTTCTTTAGGATTGAGTAATATAAAATGTTTTCTTATTTCTTCGTCCCATGGGTTCAAACCTCCTTGTCTGAAAAAACTAAGAAGTGAACGATAACCTTGACTACTTTTAACTAAGAAATTATAACCATTCTCTAAACGTTCATTATCCGCAGTATCTAACTTCTCAATAGTAATCCCATATTCCGACATTTTCTGACGTTGTTTGGCCTTACTATCACCATAGAAATTTAAACCTGTAAGATCATCAACCCATAAGAATGCAGTTAACTTATCTTTTCGAATAATTTTACCCTTTTCAGGATGTTGAATAATTTTGTAGATTGTGTTGGATCGGTATTCGTATTCTATTCCTGTTATATAATCTTCAGGATCCGAACCACTGAGGAAATCTTCGATTACCTCTTGGGAAATGATTTCTTTCATTGTATTAAAATTGGATGACACATTAGCTTACCCTTAGTTGGGTAGTTTGCCTTAATTAATACAAAGATATGAAAAATAAGTTATAATATCAATATGGATATCATATATTCTCCTTTAATGTTTGCGCACTTTCTAAATAATGTTAATGTAGAGTTTTTCCTTAATTGGAACAATGAGTTTATTTGTGGGTTTCAAGTCTGTATCTCTAAATTGTACATTAACTATTCCCTCAAATTTACCCACTTCTTTTGTTTGTTCTGAAGTGAACCTGTAAGTTATATAATACTCTTCTGTGGTTTGGTCGTAGTTTTTGGTTCTCGTAGTTAATAAACATTGTCCACCTAATATTTCAGGAATCTCCGTTTCGATATTAATCATATCAAACCTAATGTCCGCATTTTCCAATAAGTCGTTTAAAGAAGACTTATCGTTTCTACCGTCATCAACTAATCTTAATTTTAATAATGGGTCTGTTGCCCCTTTTCGTATAAAAAATTCCATACTAATAAATATTCAATCTATTTTTTTTATTCACTATTTTACAATCTGTATTTTATACAGAGGGTGGATACGACGTAGAATTAACTAAACCTAATTGCCAATAAGTTTTACCATCTATTACCATGGTTATGGCTTGTGACGATCCCTCTACGACATGTATTACATCTCCACCACCATATGGCATTATTCCGTTCATAGTCCCATCCCATGCTCTAATATTCATTAAACTCTCAATTCTATCTATTCTGTTACATAATGATCGAATAGGGACCTGGTCTTCACCATCACTAACGTAAGTACCGCCATATAATAAACCAACAATTAACCACTGACCAATATTTTCGTCGAACGTTAATACTGCCGAACCCGAATCTCCACCATTTGATGGGTAATAACATGTGTCTCCGTTAGGTGTTGTACTTCCACTTGCCATTAGACTGAAAGTGTCATTCATCTTGGTCATCACGTCTACCCCTTGTTTTTTATAGTTTATATTTATTGATGATGCAAATTGATCTCTAAATAATTTAATCACTCCTTCACCTTTACCACCGGTGGTTCTTCCCGCACTAAAATATTCTCTACCATCTTCTGATAAATATTGGTCCAATTCTGGTGTTGTTGCAAATCTTGGAGCTACATTCATTGTGTTTATGTTGTGTTGTCTCCATGAAACACCGGGGTCTATCATTCCTTCATTAATTATTGCAATTGCACAATCAATATGGTTTGTGGGGGAACTTAATGGTTGGTATCTTATGACTTGACCCACTGTAAAACTTAAATTAGACTTACCTGTTTCGTTAGGTTGAATCACGGGGTCGTTATGTACGTTGGTTTGCACACCCGATAAATTTCTCTCTGAAGTAATCCACGCATCATTAACAAGTACATGATTATTACTAACCCCAACCAAATGATTTGTTTCATTATCTACAGCAATAAAACCTAATGTACCAACATAATTACTTAATTTACTAAAATTAGTTACAGATACACCACCCATTATAGGTCTATGTTCATCTCTATTAGTTGGGGCGGTTGTTTGCCAAGTATAAAAAGACGCATCACACATCCCATATCCTTGAGGTTTTACAATACCCTCAACAACGTCTGTCTTTAAAATTTCACCTTCATGATTAATTTCTGACGGAATTCTTTCATCTACAGGTATTTCGTTTATATCTTTCTTCTTAGATACCATATAAACCAATGATTTTTCATTAGTTAACTTACCATTAACGGTCTTAAAACCATACCCCACTGAAACAATATCATCTGATGTTGATTCATTTATGGATAATGTTAATTCTTGTAATTTCTCGTTATTCATATCTTATTAAGGTGTGTGTACGTAAATCGTATTTGCCGCTGCCGTTGGTGTCGGTGTTGGCGTTATTGGTTGACTCGTCGGGGTTGGTGACGAAGTCGCCACAGGTTGAGTCGTTGGTGTTGGGTTTGGTGTCGGGTTAGGTACAGGTGTTGCCGTTGGGTTAGGTACATTAGTTGGTGTTGGGTTTGGAGTACTCGTTGGATATGGTGTTGGATCAGGTTCTGGTGTTGGATCAGGTTCTGGTGTACTCGTTGGAATAGGAGTTGCCGTTGGTACAACTGTCGCCGTAGGTGTTGGTGTTGGACTCGGTACAGGAGTTGCCGTTGGTTCCACAGTACTAGTTGGTGTAGGTGTAGGGTTTGATGAATCACACGTATTACTAAATACGAGATTATTCTGACCACCCATATATCCATGGTAGTAACAGTCATAACTTACAGTTCCATAATTTCCTTGGACGGTTATAATTACGTCTCCGTAGTAATAACTATACGTGTTCCCATCAGAACCTACTTTAGTCCCTGCATGTGTGCCATCAACATAAATTAGATTTTCCTTACCACTATTTAGTACTGTTATAGGATGACCACTAGATACATTTTTCAATATATAGGTACCTGTATTTGTATGGTATGTTTTATAACTCCCATTAAATATATAAAAGTTACCTTGACCAAAATTAATTTCACTGTACATCACAGTATTGTCACTATTAGGGTCTAAACACGTTAAAGAAACGGCTGGTGTTGGTGTAGGTTCTACCGTACTTGTTGGTGTAGGTTCTACCGTACTTGTTGGTGTTGGTTGAGGTGTTTGGGTGGGTGTAATAGATGTATCTCCAATAAATGAAGTTTTCCCTATACCACCCGTATAATTTCCTTGACTATCAACTGTATCTAATGTTAGTATAATTGTTTCATCACCTCCATCTGTTGTGTTATCTTGGAATGTTGTTACCGTGTATGTTGAAGAATTGTTAGTAATTACAAATTCTTTTGGATTAACAACAGAATAATCATCACCTATTGTGGCAGTACCTGATAATGTAAATGGAACTTTATCACTATCCTGTAAACCTGTTGTTGTTAATGTAAATACTATATTACCTCCCTCATTTTGGTAAGAAGTACTGTTCAACGAGTAAGTTGGTGGATCGGGTTCTGGTGTTTGGTTTGGTGTCGCAGTTGGGTTAGGTACAGGTGTTGCCGTTGGACACGATCCATTCACATTAATTACACCACGCATATGTGCGTGATTCACACACTGATATTGATATTGAGAAATTCCTATATCACACGGAACTTCCCATGTCAGTGTGTATGGATCTCCCGCATTCCACGTACTCACCACATTAGAAAGTGGTGCTTCATGTTGACCCTGATCATTAATGTTGGTTATTTTTATTGGGTGTGATTCAACATTGGGTGCACTTCCCGTAACGTTTATTGTAACTGTAGATCCACGATCAACATTGATACAACCAAATAAACCACCATTCCCATCTAAATCACTTGTTATGTATTTGAAGGTTGTAGTATTAGTGTTACTATCGTACTCAGATTCTACGTTTATATTGAGAGGTGCGGTTGATATACAACTTGCAGGTGTTGCCGTTGGTTCTACTGTTGGTGTAGGTGTAGGACCTGGTACTGGTGTCGCAGTTGGGTTAGGTACAGGTGTTGCCGTTGGTTCTACTGTTGATGTAGGTGTTGGTTCTACTGTTGATGTAGGTGTTGGTGTAGGATCTGGTTCTACTGTTGATGTAGGTGTTGGTTCTACTGTTGATGTAGGTGTTGGTGTAGGATCTGGTTCTACCGTAGGTGTTGGTGTAGGATCTGGTTCTACCGTAGGTGTTGGTGTAGGATCTGGTTCTACTGTTGGTGTAGGTGGTGGTGCGACTGTTGGTGTTGGTGTTGGATCCGCAATTGCGTTACCCGCAATGGTTAGTATTATTATTTCTCCTTCTGTTATAAGATCAGAACCAACAGAACCTATTTGTATTGATAAATCCCAACTATACATTACAGAATTGTATGTTGCTAAGAATCCGTTAGTGTTTTGGGTAGAATTACCTTGGTTACTACTTATAGGTGAACCGTTTATTGCATAAGTTAACTCCCCATCATTACCATTAAACGTATATCCATTATTAGCAACAACATTAGTAGTTACTGTTTCAAAACCATCATGATTATATCCCGTTATAGCGTGGTTATGTGTATTTCCAAACGATTGTGGGATACTTAAGTCTTTTAATGAATAAGTACTATTCCCACCATCTAATTGAAATCTAATAGTAAAGTTCACAGGTGATGGTGTTGGTGTTGGTTCTACTGTTGCTGTAGGTGTTGGTGCAATCTCGTTAATTGCTATTACCTTTTGAGCTAATTCACCACTAATATCACCGGAATATGTTATTGGGGTAGCATAGTCAGCCGCATCATCCCATACTACTAATTTAAATTGTTCGCCATAAGCAGTCTCATCTGATGAATCAGTATCTACTTCAATAACAATTTCTAATTGTGATCCACCTGATCCATTATCTGTCGTTACACCATTACCAGTTCTTGCTGTTACTAGATCACTACCAAAGGCAACATAAGTATCAGGATCGCCGAAATTTCTTAATTCCCAATAAACTGTTGTTCCTGCTGCCATAGTGTCAGCCATAAAGGTATATGACTGAGTATCACCTTCATCTATACTATTGGGTCCAGTAATACTAAATCCACTTGCAGTAGGTGTTGGTGTAGGTTCTGGTGTACTTGTAGGTGTAGGTGTAGATGTTGGTTCTACCGTAGGTGTTGGTGTTGGACCAGGGGTTAATGATGAATCAGTAATCGTCATCATCTGTATTACTCTAAGTGTCCCGGGGTTCGATGGACTACCTTCTTTAACAATAATCTGGTAAACCTCATCGCCTTCTGTTAAACTATCCGCCACTATTGATATAGGTATTGAATCAGACATCGCTAATGTTTCATTATATACAGGTATTGTTCCTGAGCCTGAAGGAAGTACTCCTCCTACAAAATCAGCGGCCGATGCTGGAGTCCATGGGTGACCGATAGCAACACTAACATACCAGTAATATTCTGTTCCTGCAGGTGCATGTTCGGTCTTCAATATGTGATTAAATGTTGGAGCCGGGGAATCCACTGTACCTTCATCATGTGTTGATGCAACTATTTCCCAATCCTGAAGTTCTGATGTATCATTAATAGTTACAGTCTTTTGTAAACCACCAGTTGGATTACCGTCACTATCTTGAGCATCTAATGTTAATATTATTGTTTCAGTACCTTCTGTTTGTTGATCCTCATTTATAGGTATTTCTAAAATTACGGACCCATTATTATCTACTGTAAAGAACATATCAGTAGGTTCAGTATAATCCATAGCCTCAATCATACCACCCATTTCGAATGCTGGTGTGGCCGTTCCACTTAATGTAAATCCAACTGTTGATCCTGAAGTTCCATTAGTCCATTGTAATTCAAAGAAAGCACTTTGACCTTCGTCTCTATTAAGATATGCGGTGTATAGTTCATATTCTACTGTTGGTACAGGAGTTGCGGTTGGTTCTACTGTTGCTGTAGGTGTTGGTCCAGGTGGTAATGTCGGTGTAGGATCTGGTACAGGTGTTGCTGTTGGATCTGGTACAGGTGTTACTGTTGGATCTGGTACAGGTGTTGCTGTTGGGTCTATTACAGGAGTTGCGGTTGGTTCTACCGTTGGTACTGGAGTTGCAGTTGGTTCTACTGTTGGTACAGGAGTTGCCGTAGGGTGTTCATGGGTTTCTAAAAAGGATATTCTTTGATCAAAAGATTGGGATATTAATAAGAAAGATGAGGTAAATGAATTAAAATCTGATCTAATAGATCCACTCTCTACCTCTATTGAGTCTAACCTACCTTCAATATTGATTATATCATTAACTGTGTTCGATAAACTTCCTGTAAAGGTTTCTATACTTGTTAACCTTTCACCATGTAACCACCTCTGTACTTCATGGTCTTGAAGAATATTATTGGCAGAAGAAGTATAAGAATTAAAGTGATTTCTGAGTTGTGTTACTTCTAAATCTGTGGCGAAAGTATCATCCAAACTACCCGTAAAGGTTTCTATTGAATTTAATCTACCATCGGCAGACGATGTAAATTGATTTAGGGAGTCTATTGATGTACTATTATCACCTACCGAAGAACTTAACTCTCCATGAGATGAACTGTCAGTGAAACTTGAGGTTAGTACCCCTTCAATCTGACCTTTAATAGTGTCTAAAGTGAGTCCGTAGGTTTTTCCACCCTCCGAAATCGGTATTATACCATCTCCTGATGGTGATAAACTTGAACTTAAATCTGATATTCTTCTAAATGCCATTATTATAAATATTTTATATTATTAATATGTCTTCACCTTCTGTGTAAATTATATCTACATCACCGTCCCCATCTAAATCATCTTCGTAATGTACCGTCCTTTCACTAAAAGGTAATATTTCTTTCTCCTCACACCTATCTTGACATTCTACAATATCAAATAGAGGTTTAGTCGATGTTATGTAATGATGTTTTACTTGTAATGCGTTGAGGGGGACCTCCATATATTTAATTCGTTTTAAATTAAACCCTGTAACACCAGTATGTACACCTCCCGATCCTGTTGTTCCTCCACCCCATGACTGAATGAATGGTTGAAACCCTCTCTTAGATGGTATGATTTCCTCCCAATTTTCTATTTTATATATTGGCCAACCATTAAGATATATTTTTAAAGTACCTAACCTCGCATATCTTTCGTCATTCCAATCTTTATTTAATTCTTCTATATATTGGTTTTGTTCTGTTGCCCCAGACAAGACAATGTCGGATGCGTTGGTGATTGTATCTCCCGTTATAAGATCGTTCCAACCCCCCGTATTTGGGATGTCACATTCTGTGAGTCTTAAGTGTCTATCAAAAACAACAGTTATGTTAAAGTCTTTAGATGTTCCGTCTTCACAAAGAATCGGGGTTACATCTGAATCAAGGTAAAAGGTTTCTTGATATGAATCATTAACACAAGTACCCGAATATCTATAAGCATTCCATTGTATTCTTCCGTCAGAGGTAAAACCAAAAGAAAGATTGTTATCCGCATATAATGATGGATTATTCTCATCCCTCACACCAAAAAAGTAAAAAACACTACCAACAGACCACGGTAATTCTTCTCTGTTAAAAACAAAGTCAAGTGTCCACCCCTTTTCAGGTCGTCTTTTAATTACATAATCACACGAATCGGTCCCACCATGTTTGTTAATTTCATAGGCCCACGGTCTTATATCCAAGGTACTATCTATTGGACAACAATCACCTGCGAGTTTACTACTGCATTCAATTAAGTTAGTTGAAAAACCTGTGATCTCTAATGACATTTTTACTTTTCTATATAAATAGTAAAAACATTAGTTATATTCAGATAAAGAATTAAAATTATGTTGTGGGTGGACTATTCTTATACGGGTGGTTAGACGGTAAAAGACTTGTTAGTCCCCACTTATGTGCTAAGTACCCCTCTGCCTTCCACACTTCACTGTAGTTATTAGTGTCTCCACCTACGTAGGATGCAAAATGGAAGTACTCTGCCATTCTTCCGTCTAATTTTACTCCCGACCTATTTCTCATCATACGTAGATCAGTACAATTGGTATTCATTGAATTATTATAAACGTCTACATGAGTTTTGATACCTCCATTTAGTCTACCATAAAACTCATTATCGGTTTTGTTTGCAATTACCGCAACTATTGCCCATGTAGATTGGTTAATACCTTGTGTGAAAGTATTTCTGGCCTTACCACTAACAATACTGTTACTACCATCATAATCAATTTCACCGTACCAATTATTACTACTATTACTACTACTTATCGCGTAAGTTCTATTACCGTCCGCACTCCAAAAAGAATCTTTTGTTGACGTTGTGGTATGAAATTGGTATACACCTATTGCCCAATGATTACCACCACTTGAGTATGGACCACTGTTTGTACTGATCAAACTTTCACTTCCGTTAAAATCCCACACATTTTTATTATTTAATCCATTAGAAACTCTTGTTGGGGTTCCATCTATACCCATGTTAAAATTACCCGCTTTATCAGTTACTGAAGTAAGGTTTGATCCGGACAGAGTGTAAGTTGATGTGTCTGACGCATCAAACCAAGCGTCAGGTGTTGGAACCCATAAATTTACTGTTGGTGTTGGACTAGGTACAGGTGTGTCTGTTGGTGTGGGTTCTACAGTTGCCGTAGGTGTTGGTGTTGGGGTTGGTGTTTCAGTACTCGTAGGTGTAGGTGCACTACTTGCCGTTGGAGTTGGTGTTTCAGTACTCGTAGGTGTAGGTGTATTGGTTGCAGTTGGAATAGGTGTGTCTGTAGGTATTGGAGTTTCCGTACTCGTAGGAGTAGGAGTCTCAGTACTAGTTGGAATAGGGGTATCCGTAGGTGTAGGGGTAGGGGTCTCAGTACTTGTAGGTACTGGTGTATCTGTTGGTGTGGGTTCTACTGTCGCAGTTGGTGTTGGAGTCTCAGTACTAGTTGGTACTGGTGTTTCCGTAGGTGTAGGAGTTGGAGTCTCAGTACTAGTTGGTACTGGTGTTTCTGTCGCAGTTGGAATAGGTGTTTCAGTACTAGTTGGTACTGGTGTGTCCGTAGGTGTAGGAGTTGGTGTTTCAGTACTTGTAGGTGTAGGGGTTTCCGTACTCGTAGGTACTGGTATTTCTGTTGCAGTTGGAATAGGTGTGTCTGTTGGTGTAGGTTCTATTGTTGATGTTGGTACTGGTGTGTTGGTTGCGGTTGGAATAGGGGTATCTGTCGGTGTAGGTGTTGGGGTTTCCGTACTAGTTGGAATAGGTGTATCTGTAGGTGTTGGAGTCTCCGTACTCGTAGGTGTTGGTTCTACTGTACTTGTAGGTGTAGGAGTTTCCGTACTTGTAGGTGTTGGTGTGGGTGTACTACTTTCCGTCGGTGTAGGAGTTTCCGTACTTGTAGGTGTTGGAGTTGGGGTACTTGTTGGTTCTATTGTGGCCGTTGGTGTCGGTGTTGCACTATCGGGATACTCACATATAAAAAAGTAATGTGTTTCATCAGTTATTCCCGTGTATGTAAAAAGATCATTGTTTAAAATAAAATTTTCATAGTCATGTATAATATTCCCTTCACTATCCAAAATATTAAAATGATCAGTAAAATCATCATAATTAAATGTAACAGTTAAACCTGAATAAATGTAATTTGAGTCATTTATACTATTATCAAACTCACAAAGTTTAATATTTTCTATAGTAGAATCGTCATTACTTAAATCTTTTTTTATGGGTGTATCAAAGGTGATGGAATTACCAAAATCCAACAATTTAGGGTCGTAATCGTTGTTAAACCCCGCAATTTCATAATCGTACGTCTCCGAATTATCGAGGACTACGTCGACACTAATACCTAAATTCCTTAAAATATCTTGACTATTCATACACTTATAAATATCTTTCATAACATTTGATATTTATAATAAAACAACTTTCTATGAATAATTTTATAAAACAGGTAATAGAAGAGAAATTTACCTCTAAAAAACAACAAGGTTTTTTCTATGCAAAGGCCAATGATGAGAGTCTAACTAAAAAAGAAAGAGCTAAGTGGAAGAAAATGGCGGACGAAATGTCTAAGGACACTGATTTTGAAAAAATCCCTGAAGTTGCCGAAAAAGAGGGTGATGTTGATGAGATTGTAGATGCGAAAGGTAATATTAGAAGAGGTGGTAAATCTACCGACTTTCATGCTAAAGGAATAACATCAAGAAAAACAACAGACAAGACGGCTAAGGCGGTCGGAGGTTCTATGGGGACACACGGTGTTCACGGAACACACACATCACTTAGATATTGGGCTGAAAGTGATTTAACTAAATCATTAGGTTATGATGATACGTTGGGTGATGATGAAAACTTTAAAAAGGCATACAAACATTTTACGGGTGAGTTAGGATTAACTCATGATGATGCAATGAAAAGGTTAGAATCTATGGGTTATGATGAAAAATTACCTGAAGATAAAGTTAGACTTGTGGAAAACCCAAAAAAATTTATGAAAGATTACGTTGAAACTGTTCTATCTAAAAGAAGTGACTATAAAGAAATTGTTAATGATAGTGAAAAAGAGATCAACCCAATACTAAAGAGACAATTAGATTCTTTAAAGAAGACGTTAAAAAAAAATAACTTAACCGTATCGGACATAACAAAACTATTAGACGATAATGAATAGAGATCTTAAAGATAGGGTTTTTAAAGTACCTGATGATATTTGTGATTACATACTTAAGTTTTTTACCTCGTTAGGTGATAAGACGATAGATGGTACTCAACGAGCTAAGAATTTACTTAGAACTAAAAATATTACTTATGGTCAGGCGAAAAGAATTATTCACGATTTAGAAAATATGGATAAAGAAACCAACCATGACCAATTTCACTTGGCGGGTGGTGAAAAAATGTTAGAATGGTGTAAAGACTTTTTAAACGGTGAGAGGAGTTTAATAAAAAACAATAAGGAGTCTAAAAGACGAGCCGATAAAATTACACAAATAGATGATATAAGGGATAATCCATTCTTATCAAAACACGATAAAAAAACAAATTACTCAATTCCAAGAAATATGATGAAATCTAATTCGGATAAAACCTCGGTTAGTACTATTTCTTCGTTAGGTATTTTTGAGGATGTTGAAAGAATTAAAAAATTATTATAATGGCAAGTCAAATAGATAAAATATCGAAACAATTTTTAGACGAAGCAATGTCAAGAAATGATTACCAAAGAACAAAAAGTTATGACTCAAACCACTCCAATGCAATTTCTGACGGAGATGATAAAGGTAAAGGAGAGAATAATGGTAAAATTGGATCAAACACCGATATCAATAATAGAAATGATTCTTTAGGTAGAAACAAATACGGACCTGAGTTTGGTTACGGTATTGAAAATACAAATGCCTTATCGGATGGGGATGAGTTTGGTAGAGGAGAGAGAAATGGTGAAGTCGGGACAATAACAGACCAAAATCAAAGACAAGAACATATAAATAGAAATTCATATAACTCCGATAATGGTTATGGTACGAATCACCCAAATGCAATATCCGATGGAGATGAGTTAGGTAAAGGTGAAAACGATGGTAAGGTTGGTAGTTTCACTGATAACCAAACAAGAATTGATAATGTTGCCAGAAATTCGTATGACTCAAGTAACGGTTACAGTGTAAACCATCCAAATGCAATATCTGATGGAGATGAATTAGGTAAAGGTGAGAATAACCAAATGGTTGGATCTATAACTGACATCAATACAAGAGCGGCAATAATTGCACAAAACAAATACAGTAATGACTTAAATGGGTATGGTGTAAATCATCCTAATGCATTGTCGGACGGAGATGACTTAGGTAAAGGTGAAAATAATAATCAGGTTGGTTCACAGACGGACATTAATAACCGTATAGATAACCAATCAAGGAATACTTATGATGAAAACAATTCATACAGTTTAGTACATCCTAATGCAATATCAGATGGAGATGAAAAAGGTAGGGCGGAAAACAACAATAGTGTGGGAACATCAAAAGATATAAATGAAAGAAACCAAAGTATTGCAAGAAACCAATATAATGGAAACAGTGGTTATCCCGATTTTTAATGAAATTATTTAAAGATATATATAAGTTTTTAATAGGTGAACAGTCTGAACCTAAACTGGCATCAAAACCAAAAGCGTTAGCCAACGCTATTAAAAAAAGAAACCCAATAAGTTTTTTTTATAATGGTCCAAGAAATCAAGTTCAAGCGGGTCGAAGAGTTAAAGTCGAAGTGGTTGCTCTTGGGTTATCTAAAAAAGGTAATATGATTATAAGAGGTTGGGTTCAACCCCCTTCTAGATCAAAGACAGGATTCGATAAAAATAATTGGAGGACTTTCATGGTTTCTCGATTAACTCAAGTAGAAATATTTGATGAGGAGACATTTGACACTAAAAGACCAGGTTATAAGGAAGGTGATGATAAATCGATGTCAACCACATACGTAACTTCTGATTGGTCATCTACACCCGAAGTACCTAAAGATACAGAACCAACATCAGAACCACAACAAACTGAACCACAACAAACTAAACCAACATCAGAACCACAACAAACTGAACCAACATCAGAACCACAACAAACTGAACCAACATCAGAACCAACATCGGTGGAACC
>Ga0102818_1000060_pt1 | contig 22626 bp, 18 predicted proteins | sample ColrivemetaGS571_FD_78190 | JGI IMG/M metagenome (GOLD analysis project Ga0102818, IMG submission 78190) | Estuarine microbial communities from the Columbia River estuary - Ebb tide non-ETM metaG S.571 | ecosystem: Environmental > Aquatic > Marine > Intertidal zone > Estuary | place: USA... | reverse complement strand
AAGGATGACTTTCATGCCAAGTTCATGAGCCTGGTGTACGATGGATTGAAAGTCTTCTAAGGTTCCAAAATTCGGATTTACTGCTGTATAATCTGAGATACTGTAGTAAGAGCCGAGCTCGCCTTTGCGGTTTTCTACGCCGATGGGTTGAATAGGCATGAACCACAAAATATCTACGCCCATCTCAGCTAATCTTGGTAGGTGAGACTGGAAGGCTTTCAATGTGCCTTCCTCTGTGTATTGCCTGACGTTTACTTCATAAATATTATCGCTTGCAGCCCATTCTGGGCGTTTAGGGCCGTCGTATACGGCTAAAGGGGCGACGGGCGCAGCAGGCTGGCAAGTAATCATTGTTGTTGCGGCAGCTAAGGCAATAAGTATTGTTTTTTTCATGGTAAGTGGATTAGTCTTGGTTGAATTGGCCGCAATTGCGGGTTTGATAGATTTCACCATCGGCAGGAACAGTGATGTCCCAATCTTCCAGGTAGCGGTCTTCATTGCTATTGTTAAAGAAGAAGCGTACCTCCTGTTCCATGTACTTGCGCACAATGATGAGCACGTGTGGATCGGGTTGATGTACCGTGGTAGAACCGTAGTTCAATGCCATGATGTTGTTCCGATTTTCATTGAGTCGCGCAATGCGATCAAAGAGCTGCTGCTGGCGATCTGAAAAGTTGAACGGCATCATCTTTCTGTTGTCCGGATCGTTCCCTCCGTGGAGGGCAATCTCGTCGCCATAGTAGAGAATAGGAATACCAGGAACGGCAATATTGAAGGCGTGCATCGCCGCCATTTTTCTATATCCACGCTCTGTAGGTTCTGGGATTTCACGTGTCCACCCAGCAAGCTTGCTGTCTTCACTCATGCTGAGGTGTCCAGAGGCCATAGAGGAGAATCGCGGCTTATCCTGATTGCCTGAAATATTTCCCATCAAATGGTGGTGGCCATAGTAGGTAAGGCTACTCTCTAAAGCCTTGCGCAGGCGGTCGAATGTGGCCCCTTCTTGCGTGAAGGCTTCGAATGCGGCATCGTAGAGGTTGAAGTTGAATTGGGCATCGACCTTTCCACTGCCGACATAGCTGGCAATAAGCTCGTCCGAGCCGTAGGTTTCCCCAATCTGATATACGTGGTTATCGCTCGCAGCACGAATTTTCTGTGTGAGCAAACGCGTGAAATTCATCGGGATGTGCTTGGTCGCATCGTGGCGGAAGCCGTCGAAGTCGTATTCTGTGATCCATACCAGCGCGCTATCACTCATAAGGTCGGCTACGGTGTCGTTGCGAAGTTCGAGGGTCGGCATAAAGGTGTCAAACCACGTCGTCAAGCGTTCCTCATCCCAAAGTTGGGTATTGAGTCGTCCGTCTGCGGTGTATTTGTTGGTGGCCCAATTCGGGTGTTTCTGGAACACCGGGTGCAATTCATGAACGTGGTTGGCCACATAATCGAGCAGTACGTTTTGCTCATTCGCATGGGCATCTTCGATGAACAAATGCAGCTCTTCAGGAGAAGCAAAACGATGGTCTGGCTTGATGTTGCTAATGGGCCAATACCCGTGGTATCCAGAGAATGTACTTACCGGTCCACCTTGGTTCCAAAGGCCCCAAGCATCTTCAGGGTTTTGTGTGATTGGGCTCATCCAAAGTGTGTTGGTGTGAAGCGCATCAAAGTACCCTTCGGCCAATTTTTGGCGCATTCCCTCAATATCCCCGCCTTGGTAGTTGGCACGAGGATGCACGGTGGAGTCTTGAACGGGCTGATCGTTACTAGGATTACCGTTGAAGAATCGGTCCACCATAGCGAAATACATGATGGAAGTGTGCCAATCTTTTCGGTCTAATTGCTTCGTATCAATGACCACCTCACCAAACTTCAATGGGATCAGCCAATCCCCGCCGTGTTGGCCATTTCTTGCGGTATACAATCTGATCCAAGCACGTTCCCAATCTTTTGCTTCATCTGGAATCCAGACGGATAGGCCGTCTTCATCTCGTACAACGTCAACAGCGCGGTTGTTGTAGAAGGCCAAAACCTCTTGGTCTTCCGGGATGCCAGAAAATCGCAACGAGCCTTCTTGCACGAACTGGAAATCAATAGCCACAGGCGCTTCGCCACCGCCGCCTTCCACGGTCAAGACATTGTTGAAACTTCCAAATCCATTGGGGACAGTAACCGCATTCGAAGGATCCAATACTTCTTTGCCGTTCACGACGAGTTTGTATGCATATTCACCAGGCGCAAGCACCAATGGCGCTTCCCAAGCGTTGCCGTTCCATTCCAAGAATGTGGCATTGCTATTCCATGCGTTGAATACACCTTTGACCTTTACCTCTTCTCCTTCGAAACCGGGAATGCTCATGGTGATGGCACGTTTAGCACCTCTAAAGAAGGGCACAAATAGGTCTTCGCCATCACCGTCAATATGTGCTACGTTCAGTTCATGTTCGAGGGAGCCAGTGATTACTTCGCCGTCGAAGTCTAGGCCACTTGGTAATTCGAGTAGGCCATTTACATAGTCGTTTACAATGAAACTACTCTGCGTACCGTGATGAACGTGCGGTGAAGCCAGACCTGAGGCCTGCATGCGAAGGGCAGCAGAGGGCGCAACCTCACAAGCTGCGAGTGCTACGCCGATGGAGAATACCGTTAAAAATTTCTTCATGTTCTGTGGGCTAAAAAAAGGCGCACGTGGCGCCTTTCTAAGATAGCATCAATTCATTATGCCATTGCAGCAGCTGCCGTGGATGCTTTTTCACCTGCCGCTACTTCAAACCATTGGCCGTCGATCGCGAATTTAGCAGGAACGCCACTCACGTTCTCGATAGTCATGCTTTGGGCTGTGAGGTTCGCTTTAAGCGTAGCGCCTCTCCAAAGGATGGAGAAGGTAAGGCCCTTCCACTGTGTTGGGAGCTTTGGTGTGAAGTGCAACTCCTCGTTACGAATCTTCATACCGCCGAATCCTTGAACTACGGACATCCAAGTTCCCGCCATCGAGGTGATATGCAACCCTTCGTGAACTTCGCGGTTGTAATCGTCGATGTCCAAACGAGAGGTACGCAAATACATTTCGTAGGCTTTCTCTGGGTAGTCAATCTGAGCAGCAAGGATGGCGTGCACACACGGGCTCAGGGAGCTTTCGTGCACGGTCTTTGGCTCGTAGAAATCAAAGTTACGCGTTACTTCCTCTTGGTCGTAAAGGTGGTTCAAGAAGTAGTAGCCTTGCATCACATCCGCTTGCTTGATGAAGATCGAACGCAGGATCCGGTCCCAGCTCCAATGCTGGTTGATCGGACGCTCGTCCAGGCGGAGGTCGTCCGCAGTAAGCTGCTCCTTATCAAGGAACCCGTCCTGCTGCAATACCACGCCCAATTTCTCACTCTTCGGGTAGTACATCTTCGCGATGATGTCGTTCCACTTCGCGAATTCTGTGTCTGCGTTCAGGGTAGTTTTGCTCGCGATAGCGTTTAGCACGTCCGCAGCATTTTCTGCGAGCCAATTGTAGGCTTCAAGCGTCCACTCCAAGGTCCACGCCGCCATGCGGTTGGTGTACCAGTTGTTGTTGATGTTGTTCTCGTACTCGTTCGGCCCTGTCACACCTAACATTACGTACGCTTCTTTTTCCTGGGACCAATTCACACGCCCGGACCAGAATCGGCTAATACCGAGCAATACTTCAAATCCTCCTTCGGCCAAATAGCCCCAATCTTGTGTGTGACGTATGTAGTCGAACACGCCATATGCGATGGCTGCATTGCGGTGGATTTCCTCAAAAGTGATTTCCCACTCGTTGTGGCATTCCTCGCCGTTCATTGTGACCATCGGGTACAAGGCTGCACCGTCTTTGAACCCGAGTTTGCCTGCGTTTTCGATCGCCTTATCGAGCTGCTTGTAACGGTACAAACACAAGTTCTTCGCGACCTCCGGCTGTGCCGTAGCGAGGTAGAATGGCAAACAATAGGCTTCTGTATCCCAGTAGGTCGAACCGCCGTATTTTTCGCCGGTAAATCCTGTCGGACCGATGTTCAATCTATTGTCAACACCCGTGAAGGTCTGGTTCATGTGGAAGATGTTGAAGCGGATGCCTTGCTGTGCTTCTGCATCACCTTCTATTTCGATATCTGAGGTTTCCCATTTGTTGTGCCAAGCTGCAGCATGTTCATTACGCAATTGGGTATAGCCTGCGTGCGCCGCTGACGTGGCGCTAGTGGCTGCGTTTACATCTAAAACTGCAGCGGAATGATTCATGCTTGAAAGCACGGCAGCGAATTTATTCACTTGCAGGGTTTGCCCTTGTTGAACCTTGAATGACGCGCATTCGCAAACGCACATATGAGTTGCTTCAGTGGTGGGATCCCATGCCACAGAGGCCCCGTCAATAGCCGAGTAATTATGCATGGCTACGCTAACCTCATAGCTGGTTTTCTTTGTTCTTGCGTGTACATAACTGCTCCCGTTCTCTTGTCCGCAGCTGACCGATTCCCAGAATTTTTCATTGTAATTACTGTCCTCGTTTTCCACATCAAAGTCCAGGTAAGAACATATTTCAATGGAACCGGAGAAGTTGATAGGTACAATGCTGTAGGACAGTGCTCCGATTTCGTCCTTTACGATACTTACAAATCTTTCAGTCTTGATCGCGAGCATTTTTCCTGAAGGAAGGGTGGCTTGAAAGGAGCGCTTCAAAAGCCCACTCTGCATATCCAGTTCACGGTAAAAATCATTTACTGCGACAGCGGTGTTTAGATCTAAAGTCTCACCATCCACTTTAACATTTAAACCGATCCAGTTACAGGAGTTAAGTACTTTGGCGAAGTATTCAGGATAACCATTTTTCCACCAACCTACACGTGTTTTATCAGGATAGTATACCCCCGCGATGTAGGAACCTTGTAGGCTTTGTCCAGTATAAGTTTCCTCAAAATTGGCCCGTTGGCCCATTCGACCATTTCCGATAGAAAATAGACTTTCACTCTTCGGGTGGTTGGAAGGACTCCAACCTTTTTCAATGATTTTCCAGGGATGAACCTCTGTGTATTTATTGAACATTGTATTTTCTTTGCGCAGTTATAGTGCGCGCAGAAGCTCTTCAGGAGTCGTTTCGCCCAATGCGTTAAAATAAAGGTCCGCCCCACCTAATATATCTGGTGTTCCGATTCCCACGCACGACATTCCACCTGTTTTTGCAGCCTGCACACCGGCAATAGAATCCTCAAAGACGATACATTCTGCCGGCGTAAGACCCAGTGCTTCTGCGCCTTTCAAAAATACCTCAGGATGCGGTTTGCCATTTACCACATTATTCCCATCAATTATCGCATCGAAAAGGGGTAGTACGTTCATTTTATCCAAAATGAGTGGGGCATTTTTTGATGCTGAACCTAGTGCAATACCAATTCCATGTGCCTTTGCTTCCTCCAAAAATTCCACAGCGCCAGGTAGTCCATCATTAGCGCTGAGTTGGCTCACCAATTCCAGGTACCACTCGTTTTTTAACTCCATCAGCGCTTGGAACTCTTCGTCGGAAATCGTCGCTCCAGTCCACTTCATAATCGTCTTAAGCGAATCTACACGACTTACTCCTTTAAGTTGTTCGTTTTGTGTTTCAGTAAAATCACCGCCCAATTTTTGCGCAATACGGCGCCACGCTTGAAAATGAAAAACGGCGGTATCTACAATAACGCCGTCCAAATCAAAGAGAAATCCCTTAATCATTAGTTAGACCTGATAGGCATTTAAGATGTTTAGGTACTTTAAATGGTATTTGATTAAACCGTCTACTGGTTTGCGCATGATTTGACCCAAGTGGAAACCACGCTCTTCTAAAACCTCTTCGAGAATTTCGTGGAAAATAGCGCCAACAGAACCAACAAAATGCACTGGAACTTCTGTTGCGTTGGCAAAACAGCCAATATGAATGTCAGCGAATTTAGCGAAGCCCTCACGTACAATCATTTTAACATACGGATGTTCCATATGCTTCCCAGCGAAACGGCTGAAAGAGGCCAAATAAACATTGGCATTCGGTTTGTTGTAAACGCTGGTGACGATTTCATCTTTATCCAATCCGTAGGTATCAAAAAAGTCAACAGCCATTTCTTCTGGAAGACGTTTGTAAAGAAAATCGGAAACGAGGCGTTTTCCAATAAAACTGGCTGATCCTTCGTCTCCTAATATGTAGGCCAATGCAGGCACTTCATCACTCACAGTCTCACCATCGAAATAGCAGCTGTTCGAGCCAGTACCCAAAATGCACGTTATGGCGGGTTCACCTGTGTAGGTCGAATAGGCACTTGCAACTAAATCGTGGTCAACATTGATCGTGGCATTTTTGAAAACGCGCTTTAAACCGTCGTGGATGATGTCTTTTAAGCTTTCGCTAGAAGCACCTGCACCATAAAAATAGACGAAATCTACACTGCCGTGGATGGTAGAAACGACGCCATTACCGCTAAGCTCTTCATGCATGAAGGGCGCAGAGTGGAAATAGGGATTGAACCCCATTGTAGAGAATCGTTTGAACTCGGAACCATCTGGGTTCAGAGCCACCCAATCACATTTTGTAGAACCACTTTCGGCGATTAGTATCATACGGTTTAAATAGCGGACCGCACCTTTTAAAAGGCGCGGTCCAGTATTAAATGTTTAGGTGAGACGCTCTACTAGGTTTGCTAAACGCGCAGAATAGCCTGCTTCGTTGTCGTACCATCCTAGAACTTTCACAAGGTTTCCTTTAGCGCTGGTAACCCCTGCGTCGAAGATACAGCTGTGCTTATCGCCAACGATATCAGAGCTAACGATAGGGTCTTCTGTGTACATAAGAATGCCTTTCAACGGGCCTTCAGCAGCTTCTTTCATGGCTGCATTGATTTCTTCTGCAGTCACTTCTCTGCTTAATTGAACCGTAAGGTCAGTTGCAGAACCAGTGATGGTAGGAACGCGCATTGCATACCCGTCTAATTTTCCTTTCAACTGTGGCAATACTAAAGCGACTGCTTTAGCTGCACCAGTAGAAGTTGGAATCATATTTACTGCAGCAGCACGAGCACGGCGCTTATCTGAATGTGGTGCATCTTGAATGCGTTGATCAGAAGTGTACGCGTGAATGGTGCACATGAAACCGCTATCGATACCGAATTTTTCATCCAATACTTTCGCCATTGGAGATAAACAGTTCGTAGTACATGAAGCATTACTTACCATAGTATCTGCATCGGTTAGTTGGTCGTCATTGACTCCTAAAACGATGGTCTTAATATCCCCTTTTGCTGGTGCGGAAAGAACTACTTTTTTAGCACCAGCGGTAATGTGCTTACCCATGCCTTCTGCGTTGGTGAAGAACCCTGTAGATTCTACTACCACTTCAACACCGATCTCACCCCAAGGAAGGGTTTCAGGATCACGCTGCGCGTAAACGGTAATTTCTTTACCATTGACGATCAAGCTGTTTTCAGTATGCGTAACAGTTCCATTGAAACGACCGTGTGCACTGTCGTACTTCAAAAGGTGGGCAAGCATATCTACTGCCGTGAGGTCATTGATAGCAACTACCTCAACTTTATCACTTTCGATAAGGTTGCGAAATGTTAAACGTCCGATGCGGCCAAAGCCGTTGATTGCGATTTTTGTACTCATAGTTTGATGTGTTATGTGGCTAGAATTTTAGCAATAGTTAGCATTTCGTCGTCCAATTCCGTGGTTTTTGTGATCGCATCACCCAACGGAGTAAAAACTACTTTTTGATTGATCATTCCCGACATGACCTTTTCTTGTCCCTCGATTAGACCTTTGATCGCATAATGTCCTAAAACAGAAGCTAAAACTCGGTCGTTAGTGGAGGGAGAACCACCGCGTTGTGTGTGTCCTAGGGTGGTCACTTTTACGTCGATGGACGGAAATTCACTTCGAACGGCGGATGCAATTTCGAAGATGTCACCTAAATGATTGCCTTCAGCAACCATGATGATGTTCGACGTCTTTTTATTCGCCTGAGCGCTGCGCAAGTCCTTAAACAACTCATAGTAAGTGTTTTTCTTTTCTGGCAGGATAATGCTTAAGGCGCCCGTTGCAAGCCCGGTTGAAGCGGCAATATATCCAGTGTCTCTTCCCATCACCTCTACTAAGAATAGCCGGTTGTGAGAAGAAGCGGTATCGCGAATCTTATCAACGCTTTCAATGACGGTATTGGTCGCCGTATCGTACCCTATGGTATAATCCGTACCGAACAAATCATTATCAATCGTTCCAGGAACCCCTATGACTTTTATACCGTGTTCTTCCGCGAGCTTTAAGGCTCCGGTAAACGAACCGTCACCACCAATGACTATGAGTGCATCTATGTCTCTGTCGCGAAGGTTTTTTGCTGCCTTCGAACGGCCCTCAGGTGTTCTGAATTCTTGGGAACGAGCACTTTTCAGAAACGTTCCGCCAAGCGCAAGAATATGCTTTACGCTTGAAGACGAGAGTTCGATAATGTCGTTTTCAATCATGCCTTCATATCCTCGGAAGACGCCAAAGACCCTTTTACCATGGTACAAAGCGGTCCTGACAACGGCGCGAATTGCGGCGTTCATTCCAGGTGCATCGCCCCCAGAGGTAAGAACTGCGATGTTGTTAATTTTTGTTGACATAGGTGCAAAGGTAATAACTAAGTGTAAATGTTACACTTATTAATTTTTTGTCATTATCTTTAAATGCAGCATATTTTACCTAAATACACGCAAACACCGCTATGCCACAGCAATTTGAACTCAATTCGAATATCAGTGTAGACTGCGTCATCTTCGGTTTTGATGGCGAAAAACTCAAGGTATTACTGATTGAAGAGAAAGATATTGGACAGGGGATGCTAAGGAAACGTATTCCTGGAGATCTTATCTTAAAAAATGAAAGCTTAGACGCCGCCGCAGATAGAGTGCTCTATGAGCTGGCTACCCTAAGGAATGTAATTTTAAAGCAGTTTCACACATTTGGGGATCCTGGCCGAGTAAATGATCCAAAGGATAGAAAATGGTTGGAACTGTACCGTAATAATCCCTCTGAACGCGTTATTACTGCCGCCTACTACGCCTTAGTGAAAATGGATGATTTTCTTCCCAACCCTGCAAGTTTCGCTGGCGAGGCGCTGTGGTGTGTTATAGAAGAAGTTCCTGAATTGGCCTTTGACCACAATGAGATTGTGGAGGTCGCATTGTGGAAACTACAGCGACACTTTGAGTTAAATAAGAGTGGGTATGAGCTCCTTCCACAGCGATTTACTTTAAATCAATTGCAGCAGTTGCACGAAGCAATTACTCAAGAAGAATTGGACAAAAGGAATTTCCGTAAAAAGGTGGTTCGCGAAAAGCTCGTTGAGGCAACGGACGAAAAGCAAGACAATGTGTTGCACAAACCGGCTCGATTGTACCGCATCAAAGTTTAATTTCCCGCTTTTCTCTAAAATCGTCTCCGTTTAGGATAAATAGTGGGATAATTCTGCTAATGGGGCCACGCTATGGATTTTACTTGAAGGCGCTTAAAGTGTACATTTGACTCTATAACTTAACAAGCGTAAGCAGATGAAAAGCACTTCTCGTTTTTTACTTTTCTGTTTTAGTTTCTTCTTCGCCCAGTCAATTGTAGCACAGACAGTTACTGGAACCGTAGTCGACGAATACAATGAAGCGTTGCCTTCAGTCGTCATTACCGTAGAGAACCAAAGCGGAACCATGACCGATTATAATGGTCAATACACTCTTAATCTTCCGAAAGGAACAAACAATATTACCTACAGTTTTATCGGTTACGAGCCCGTCACAAAAACGGTTGTCGTTCAAGGCAATAAGCTAGTAAATGTGGTCATGAAACCATCGCAAACGCAGCTTGATGAAGTGGTCGTAGTGGGTTATGGCGTTGCCCGTCGACGCGATCTCACCGGTTCTGTAGTGAGTTTGAAGTCAAAAGAGCTTACGGACATTCCTACGCCTTCATTTGAAAACGCCATTCAAGGTAAGGCAGCGGGCGTTCAGGTTATCACAGGTTCTGGGATCGCCGGTTCCGGATCCATGGTTCGTGTTCGCGGGGTAGCCTCCATTTCTGCTGGTGGTGATCCACTTTATGTCGTAGACGGTATACCAATTACACAAGATTACTTTTTGAACGGAAATCGTGGGGGATTCAATACGAACCCACTAGCGACGATCAATCCAAACGATATTGAATCGGTTGAAATATTAAAAGATGCTGCGGCAACAGGTATCTACGGTTCACGCGGATCCAACGGGGTAGTTCTGATTACCACGAAAAGGGGAAAGTCAAAGAAGTTGACCTATAATTTCTCAGCGCGTACGGGAATCAGTGCGCCGACAGCATTACCGAATATGGCGTCTAAAGAAGAATACCTCCAATTGTATGAAGAGGCCTGGGTAAATGACGGAAACGTTGGTGTTCCGGAATTGCCAGGAAACAGAATGAGCTGGGCCGAGGCGCAAGCCATTGAAGGAACCGATTGGATACAAGAAACCATACGCACAGGCGTGAAACAGGGTTATGATTTCTCTGCGTCTAAAGGATTTAAAGGCGGTAACTTCTATGCGGGCTTATCGTATAATGACAATCACAGTTATTTAGCCGGGAACTCGTATGAAAGAATCTCGGGCCGATTTAACGTGGATTACAATTTGGCCTCAAATCTAAAATTGGGAATCAGCACCTCTATTTCTCGAGGCATCAACAATAGGATTGATGCGGCTTGGTCCGGTGGTTTTGGTGAGGCCATGTCAAGAGCGCTTCCCATCTATCCGGTACGCTATTCCGAGGATGAATACGATGCGGATGGCAACGTTATTGCTTCAGCTGGCGACTATTGGTTGAAAGGCGGCGTAAGTTTAAACCCAGTTGCACAGCGTGCATTAAAAGATTGGACGGCTATTGAAGACCGTACCATCAACAATTTTACATTAGACTATAAACTAAGTGATGCATGGACACTTCGCGGACAAGGTGCTGTTGATTACATGCATTTTGAAGATCACATCTGGGAAAAACCAGGATACGACCCTACCTATAAAGATTCAGATGGAAATTTGCTCGGTCGTGCGAATATGTATACCTACAGTGTATGGAACACCTCTGGTAACGCTACGGCGAATTACATCAAGGATATTGGAGAAAACCACCACATTAACTGGTTGGTGGGTTCTGAATACCAATACAACCGAATCCTTCGCTGGGATGGGTATTACGACAGTGAGGCCACAGGTCAGATTCGCGAGACAGGACAATATGTGAACGATCCGCTTAGTTACTTAGAGGAATATGCCTTTGCATCGGCCTTCACACGTTTGAACTACAACTTCGCTGGCAAGTATTACGCGGAAGCGTTGATACGCCGTGACGGATCTTCAAAATTTGGTCCCAACAATAAATACGGAAACTTTCCTGCAGCGTCTTTAGGCTGGATCATTACGGAAGAAGATTTCATGGCGGGACTACCAAATATTAACTTTTTGAAGCTGAAGACCTCCGTAGGTAAAAACGGAAACTCCGCCATTCCTTCGTACCAGTGGTTCGGTTACTATAACGTTGCCAACAATGGTTACGGGGGTCAGACGTATCGTTACCCAGTAATTCGCGAAAATGCAGATTTGCGTTGGGAGACATCGACCACGTATGACATCGGTTTGGAGTATGGATTTTTCAACGACCGTGTAACTGGGGAATTGGCTTGGTACCACAAAGAGACCAACGACATGTTACTCAACGTAACCCTGCAGGGCTCAACAGGATTTGGCTCTTGGTGGGATAACGTAGGTAGCGTTTACAATACGGGCGTTGAATTCGCTATTAAGTCACGGAACATCGTAACGGATAACTTTACGTGGACCACAGATTTCAATATTGCGCGTAACACCAATGAGATTACTTCGATAGGTCAGTATTCCCCGGATGCGGTGAGTGGTGGAACGAATGATACGCGTGTTGTGGTGGGAATGCCTATTGGTACGAATTACCTCGTTCAATTCTCGCATGTAGACCCAACCAACGGGTTGCCGGTGTACCTCACTAAAGACGGTGAAGAGACGTACACTTGGGACCTTCAGGATCGCGTTGCAGTGGGTAATGTCATGCCGGATGCCATTGGAGGTTTGACGAATACATTTAATTATAAGAATTTAGAATTCAGTTTCTTATGGGTGTTCACTATCGGCGGCGACATCTACGACAGTTCTTCGAAGCGTCAGATGGGCGTTGTGACCGATTGGAACATGCGTACCGATCTATTCGACCGCTGGCAGCAGCCGGGTGATGCAGCAACGTACCCAAGATTAAGCCGTGATTACCGGACTTATGGTGCGAATACAGAATGGATCAATACCAACCTATGGCTGCATGACGGAACGTACGCGCGTCTTCGCAACGTGAAGTTGAGTTACCGCGTGCCCCAGAGCAAACTGAAAAATATTAAAGGCATGACCGTTAATGTGACAGGAACAAACCTCATCACCTTGACCAACTTTATCGGTTTAGATCCAGAGATCGCTCGCGATTTCGAGAACGCCACGGATAGAAACATGTCTCCGAACATTACCTACCTCACGCCGCCGCAAGAAAAGACGGTGAACTTAGGTGTAAACATTAACTTTTAATCAGCGCGAATTATGAAAAATTTGAGAGTATTTATAGCGCTAATCGCCATCGCAGTAGGAAGTTCTTCGTGCGAGCGAATTTTAGATTTCCAGGCGAATAGTAATAATCAAATTCCGGCAGATTCAGCCATTCTGAACATTCAAGATGCGCAAGAGCTATTAGTAAGTGTATATGATGTAGCTGCAAACGCCTTTAACGGAAGCTTTCAGAACATCCCTGAAGTCATGTCTGATCACATCGCAGATCCATTAGGTCTGAATGGGGAGTATGCCCAGATTTGGCGTTGGACTTCGTCGTTCTTTAATGGATCTTTTGGCGGCGAATACCGCAATGCATACATCGCTATTTATCGTGCGAATACCTTAATTGAAGAGGTAGCGGATCTTGAAGGTGCTACTGTCGATGCAGTTACTCGTATCACAGCGGAAGCAAAGTTTATTCGTGCATTGAGTCATTACCACGTGGTTCGTATTTGGGCATTGCCTTATGGATATACTTCTGATAACAGCCATTTAGGGATTCCATTAAAGGTGAGCGCGGATCAGACGCCACAGATGCGCGCGACGGTTGCAGATGTCTATGCACAGATTGAGCAAGATCTTTTGGATGCAGAGGCGGATTTACCAGCATCAAACGGAATTTTTGCAAACCAAATGGCGGCGAAAGCACTTTTGGCGAAAGTGTATTTAGAAATGGGCGATTTCGCTAATGCGAAAGCAAAAGCGGCTGAGGTAATGAACGCAGGAACGTACTCACTGGACCCTGTTTTAACCAATCGTTTTGCGGATCATGCCAATGGCAACCTACCTGCAGAATTCATCTTTACTTTGGTAAGTACCAACGAAAGTTCAGCCACGGATACGATCGTAGATGAGCGCGGTATGAGCTTTACATGGAACTACCGTTCCGATGATCCGAACGCGAATCCAGCGCTTAAAGCAAGTCAAGCATTGTACGTCGAGGCCACGGCGGACACGAACGATCTGCGCGGCCAATTGTGGTATGAGGCTCGCAACGCGGGTACGCCGGATGAATTCTATGTAGTGAGTAAATTCGACGGGAGTTTCCTCGATGTGCCTCTATTGCATTTATCAGATTTGTATCTCATTTATGCCGAATGTAATGTGCGCTTAAATGGCGATAGCGATGGAAGCGGATTGGCAAAAATCAATGCATTGCGTCAACGCGCGGGTTTGACAGATTTAACCAGTCTTACACTCACTGATGTAATGTCTGAGCGTCGTTTGGAATTGGCCTTTGAAGGTGACCGATTATTCCAACTCAAGCGTCAAGGGGTATTGGGAGAAATCCAAACCATTCGTGGTGTGGATTGGGATTGTCCAGGTATGGTGCTGCAATTCCCTAATTTTGAGGGGACAGCACAAGGATTTGTATATAACGAAGAAGGAGGCTGCAACTAAGCAGAGAAGCATATGAAAGCAAGAATTATAACAATGGTAGCGGCGGCATTTTTGGCCCTTGGCGCATGTAAGCCTGAAGTGGGTCCAATAGGTCCTGGCTATGAGGCTGGTGCAGGGATTCTCGGAACTTGGGAGCTCACCATGGTCGAGCAGACCGACGTAACACTTCCGGTACCAGAAACGCGTGATGTCAGTGATCTATACCTAGATGCTCAGAATAAATGGGTAGTTGCTTTTAATAGCGACAGCACCTATTCTGTGAACCAGCAAGGTCCGGGCTTTGATGTGTTTGGCAATGGTGGAACTTGGCGTTACAATACGCCGGGATACCCGTCAGAACTTTATTTGACACAGGATTCATCAGTTGTGATTTTACCTTTAGGAAATATGCCAAGGAGTATTGATCAGAATGTAAGTTTCATTTTCGCTCGTGAGCGCTGTGATAAGCCGAGCGTTTCTTACCAATTAACGTTTACTCGTAAATAAGCCTCATTATGAAAAGAATAAACACACTTTTACTCTTGACTTTGGGCCTTTCAGCAAGTGCTCAAATCACGACGGTTCCAGATGAAAATATAGACCCAGCAGATTCGTTAGAGATCATCTTTGATCCGGCGGCTTTAGATTTGGCTGTAGGTCATCAAGATTTGTTGAAGCAAGCGGTCGATGCAGGCGAAGACATGTACATATGGACATGGAAGCCGGCTACACATCCGGATGGTCATCCTTTTGTCAATGGCACGGGGTCTGCACCTTGGAAGAATTCAAACGAAGCCATGAAAATGACGAAGAATGCTGACGGGACGTTCTCTTGGAAAATTGTTCCTACCCTTTTCTACGAGGTGGATGCGACCACCGTGTATGCAGAGGACATTCACTTTTTAGTAAAAGCTAAAGACGGCGGCGGTTATGGTGATCCCGATGTTAAAACAGACGATCAAAGTATAGTTATCGACCCTCCTGCTACAGAGCGCAACCCATTCTACCATTTTCCAACGAAGGTTATGGCAGATGATGTGCTGACCTTGCGTTATGAAAATTGGCGTGAACAGAAGTCGAGCATGCAAAATTTGGCTTCTGATGATTGTTACATGTACGCTAAAGTCACCTATACAGACGGGACTTTTGATCAAATTGAGAATACCTTCAACGTAGGAAGTAATCCGGACTTACAGATGGATTATTTAGACAACGGAAATTTCCAATTGCGTCTTATTCCCGAGGAATTCTTTAATGTTCCTGCGACTAAGACCATTGATTATTTGGAGTTTATTGCCATGAAAAAAGTGTTCGCTACAGGAGCGGATCGCGTAACAGAGGCTGTAAATGTTCAAATCGAATGTCAGTAGAACCTTAATGCATTAACTCTTAAAACCCGGCCTTGGTCGGGTTTTTTCTCTTTAGTGGACTAATTCATTGAAACGTATGCAACAGAAACCTAAACTTAGTTTTTGGCAGATTTGGAACATGAGCTTTGGCTTTTTGGGAATCCAATTCGGTTATGCCTTACAAGGCGGTTTTATGAGTCGGATCTTTGAAACCCTAGGTGCCGATGAGCACAGTCTTCCGCTCTTATGGATTGCTGCGCCACTCACAGGGTTGATCGTTCAGCCGATTATTGGGCAAATGAGCGACAATACTTGGCACCCACGCTTTGGTCGTCGTCGTCCGTATTTTTTAATTGGTGCCATTCTGGCTTCTATAACCTTACTCTTTGTACCCCACAGTTCCGCGCTGTGGATTGCTGCAGGTGGACTTTGGATTTTAGATGCGACTATGAACATATCTATGGAGCCCTTCCGTGCCTTGGTAGCTGATAAGTTACCGGACAGTCAGCGAAGTTTTGGTTTCGTAGTGCAAACCTTGATTATTGGGGTGAGCACATGGGTGGCCTCAAACTTACCCCTTTTAGTCAGTTCGTTAGGCGTGAGTAATGAGGCGGATCCAGGAGTTGTTCCCATGTCCGTAAAGGTTGCCTTTGGCATCGGCGCTGTGATTTTCTTGCTGGCCATTCTCTATACCGTATTTACGACGTATGAATATCCTCCTGAAGATATGGAGGTATTTCGCGCCGAGCAGAAGGAAAATTCGGGCTTAGTAAATACTTTACGTGAGGTTGGGAAAAATATTGGGAACATGCCTTTAACCATGAAGAAATTGGGCGTGGTCCAATTCTTTTCTTGGTTCGCGTTTTTTTGCATGTGGTCCATGGCGAATCCCGCTCTGACCGACCACGTTTATGGCGCTGCGAAACCTGAGGCTATTGAATACGCTGTATCATCGGCTGCCCAGATAGAAGCGTACCAATTGGAGGATAGAGCATTCAATGACGCTTCCAATCAAGTGGGCTCTTATATGGGGAATTATGGTTTGAGTTCTATGTTGTTCGCATTGCTTTTAACGCTGTGGACAGCGAAGCGTCGTATCAACCGAAAGTACGTCCACATGTTCAGTCTTTTTGCTGGGGCATATGGTTTCATAAGTATGTACTTCATAACAGAACCGTCAATGTTAACGTTATCGTTTGTCTGTATTGGTTTTTCTTGGGGGTCCATACTTTCCATGCCGTACGCCATGTTAAGTTCAACCTTAGACCCAAATAAAATGGGGGTGTACATGGGCATCTTCAACATGTTCATAGTCATCCCGCAGATAGTAGCGGCAACCTCTTTGACTGTAATTTATAAGAATTTGTTTGGAGCAGAGCCGATCAATGCAATGTTACTTGCAGGCACATCCCTTGTAATTGCGGGCTTGGCAAATCTCTTGATAACAAACAGGCATGCGGTGACTTATATGCCGTTAGAGTAAAGGCATAAGCTTATCTCTGTTCATTGAAATGAATAGCAAAGAAAAAAGGCCCCGATTTCGAGGCCTTTTTTATAGGGTTATATTTTTTTCTTCTTCCTAAATTCTCGTGGAGAGCAACCTTTTATTTTGAGGAAAGCGCGGTTGAAAGAGGAACTGGAGTTGAAACCGCTCTCTGCAGCTACCTCTGTCATCGCTTTATTTGTGTTGATAAGCAGGTTACTCGCGACCGTGGTTCGCAGCTGCATGAGGTAGTCTACGAATGTCAGGCCAGAGGTTTGGCGGAACCATCGGCTGAAGCTTTGTTCGGTCATGCTAGCGATGTCGGAGATTTCGCTTAGGGTAATGGTGTTTTGGTAGTAGTCTTGGATGTGTTTCGAGACGCGTTCCATTCGTTGACTGAGCTTTTGGCTCATAACGTTAGAGTAGGCGTTGTTGGTGGAGACGGTCAGGAAATCTGCCCGGTCGGCGATCATGGCCATGAGGTTGAAAAACGCGCCAATACTACGGAGGGGGTCTTTGCCGACGATGGTGGTGAAGGCTTGGTGTTCGGCGTTGTTGAATTGACCCAAATTAATGCCGTAGCTCATGGCCCGGAAGAGGCGCTGAAGAGAGGCACTTTCCTTAAAGCTGTTAAGCCACTCTTGTGTGAACTGGAGTCCCCAGCATTCCTTTTCCATTTGCACTTCTTCTTCCTCAGTACTGACAAAGTTATGCGGTAGATAAGGGCCCAGGAGGAACGCTTGCCCCGGCTCAAATTCTATCGTTTTATTTCCGATGAAGGCAAGGCCCTTGCCTTTGACTATGTAGGTGATTTCAATTTCCGGGTGGTAATGCCAATAATCGGTAAAAATGGACGGAAAATTTTGCCCAGCCTTTTGCGCCAAGACATAGCTATTGTAGCTACGGTCCTGTTCGGCAATGCGGATATTTTCAATAGTGGCCTTCACTCTAATCGTTCTCGTTTAACCAAGCGTGCTTTATCAAATGCGTTATTGCGGCGATACAAATAACAAGTAGTTAATTGGCTTAGACCGTCGAATGACTAATAACGCATTTCTTGACTGTAAGGTACCAAAAAAATGGATGATTAGGGTATAATTAGGGAGATATAGTCTTCTCTGTTTTGTACCCACTAAAAATAGAATTCCATGCGAATTAATGGTTTGTTGTATTAATCTGCAAGAATGTGGTTAAAAAACGGCTAAACACCAGTATCTGTTTGGCTTAACTTTGAAGAGTACTAAGTACATTTAATAATAATCTATCATAATTATGAAAAAATTCTACGCTTTAGCAGCCGCACTCTTTTTGGGTGTAACTGCATTTGCTCAAACGCACAGCGTTACCTTCCAAGTGGATTTAGGATCTGCTTCTGCGAATTCGAACGGTGTACATGTAGCAGGATCTTTCCAGAGCTGGTCGCCGTCAACGACCGGTTTAACGCAAGTCGGCACGTCTTCAATTTATTCCACTACAGTGAGTGTATCTCCCGGTCAATTGGAATATAAATTTCTTAACGGTAACGCTTGGGGAGACGACGAAAGTGTACCTTCTGCGGTAAACGTTGGAACGAACGGAAACGGTAACCGTTGGGCGGTTATCTCTTCCGATACGACCCTTCCTGCGGTTATGTTCGCTGGTGCTGCACCAGCTGGACAGAAAGCCATTCAATTTAAAGTGGATTATGCTTTACAAACTATAAGCGCGGACTCTGCGCACGTTGCTGGAAACTTTCAAGGTTGGGACCCAGCCAAAACTCAGATGGTAAACTTTGACGGTGTATACCGTTACATCGCTTATGTCGGCAAAACGGATTCTACCTATTTTAAGTTTCTAAACGGTAATTCTTGGAGTGATGTTGAGTCTGTACCTTCTGCGTGTCAAGCATCTACAGCTGGTATTAATCAAGGCGATAACCGTTTCTACACGGATACAGTCAGCGGTATGTACGAGGTGTGTTACAATATGTGTGGCCCTTGTATGGTAGTATCTACTTATGATATCACAGTAAATGTTGATGTGAGTTCTATCGCAGCATGTGGTACTGTAGACTCCGTTACACTTGCCGGCCCAATAAATGGCTGGGGTGGTGAATTGATGACGGATCCAGACGGTGACGGTATTTATTCGATTTCTTACACTGATGTAGATTCAGGCGATTTCCAGTTCAAGGCACGTTTCCACGAAAACGGCAATACCAACTGGGAAGGCGGTGGTAACAAAATCGTTACTGTGAGCTCTGATTCTACAGTTGCAACCCGTTGTTTCGGTAACGATACGTATGGTCCTTGTGCGGCTGTTCCAGCTACGGCGGATGTTACATTCATCGTTGACTTTACACAAGCAGCATTTACTCCTGCAGATACCATTTATTTAATGGGCGCCTTCACTCAGTGGGATGCAAATGCCGTTCCTATGGTTCCTCATTCTGTTGCAGGTCAGTACATTGCTACGGAAGTAAACTTCTGTCCAGGTACTATGGAATACCGTTTCTCAAATGGTGACCCAAGCAATAGTTCAAACCACGAGCCGGTTCCTATGGATTGTGGTGTTGATAATGGCGTAGGTGGATACAACCGTTTCTTCGCGCGTTCAGGTAGCGCAGATACTGTACAGCACATCTTTGGTCAGTGTTCATTCATCTCTGTTGAAGAAGACGCGCTTATAGGTGTCAGTGTTCGTCCTAACCCAATGAACGAAAACGCAACCATCGCTTTAGGCGCAGGACGTTATTCAGTTCGTGTATTCGATATCACTGGTCGTGTGGTTGCAGGTTTCGATAACGTACAAGGTGATATCACTTTGGAGCGCAATAATATGGTGAGCGGTATGTATTATGTGAACATCGCTAACGCGAAGGGCGCAACGAAAACACTAAAGATAATTGTTGAATAAACGATACCGTTCTACTTAAATAAGAGATCCCCTGGGCGCATCGCGCCCGGGGGATTTTTTTAGCCTTTACCCCAAAAAAAAGAGCGCCCATCGGGCGCGCTTTTTTTATTGTAGCTGAGGAGAAGCTTAGTGAAGCAATCCGTTTTCTACTGCGAAGCGCACTAGACCGGCGGTGTTGTTCATTCCTAATTTATTTAAAATGTTTTGTCGATGGTTGTCGATGGTACGTTTGGATAAGAAGAGTTTTTTAGAAATTTCTTCATTGGTCAATTGATCCGCGATGTATTTGAGAATTTCTATCTCTCGTTTGCTCAATCGTGCAACTGCCGGGTTATTACTGTGAAATTCAGCGAATGTCTTGCCTAAAATCCTGCGTTCAATGAGCGAATTGGCAATATCGAGCGCATAATACAGGCGTCCTTCTAGAATGGCTGTGATGGCTTTTATCAGCTCACCGGTATCGACACTCTTTTTAATAAATCCCTTAGCTCCAGCTTTCAGCATGTGCTCTACGACATTCATGTCGTCCGATTCTGAAAATCCTAAGACTGACTGTTCGGGCGATAAGCGCAATAAAGATTTCGTGAGTTCTGCACCTGAATGCTTTCCCAATTGCGAATCCGTGACGATTAAATGAAAAGCATATTGATCGGCTAATTTTAGGGCGTCTAGAATGTTTCCGGCCTCTTTAACTTGGAACGAATACGACTCAAACTTGCCCATTTCCAGCATGGTTTTAATGCCTCCTCGTACGATAGGGTGATCGTCCACTACGAGAATACTAATGGTTTTGTTCATAATTGACATGTAAGCGAACGCCTAATTTAGTGAAAATGCTTAAAGTGAATCGATTGAGAGCGTATTAATCACTTAAAAACGCAAAATCTTAAGTATTTAGGCTTGTGGTTATTCACAGTGTGCTGTCAATAAAATAAATGTCTATATTTGTCAAAACTTTTTGACGTACAAAAGGGGGACCTCGAGTCCCCTCTTTTATTGGCGGTAATTTATGGAATACGACAAAGTATCAAAAGCGTTAACGACGGCGGCAGATGAAAACGACGCCTTTTTGGTCGATCTCGAAATCAAGCCCAACAACGTTATTATTGCTTACGTAGATGCGGATGCCGGATTGACCATTGAGCAAATCAAAATGATCAATCGCAAGGTAGAATCTTTACTAGACCGAGATGATGAAGATTTTAATCTAACGGTAAGTAGCCCAGATTTAACGCGCCCCCTTAAAATTTGGCGTCAGTACAAAAAGAATGAAGGTCGCTTTTTGAAAGTGAAATACGATGATAGAGCGGACGAAGGTCAACTCATCGAGGTAGCAGAGGAGTACATCGTGCTCAGTGTACCACAGAAAAAGAAGAGTGACCCCAATAAAGAATTAAAAATTGAATTCACGGCGCTTACTGAAGCAAAAGTGGCAGTTAAGTTTAAATAGGATTATTCAGATATAAACAATGGAAAATCAGGCGATTATTGAAAGTTTCCTCGCGTTTAAGGAGGAGAAAAATATCGACAGAATTACGCTCATGGCATTCATCGAAGAGGCCTTTCGCAATCAATTGCGTAAGAAGTACGAAGACGATGAGAACTTTGATGTGATTGTTAACCCAGATAAGGGTGATTTGGAGATTTGGCGCAACCGTACGGTAGTTGAAGACGGTGCAGTGGAGGACGATAATATGGAAATCGAACTTAGCGCAGCATTGAAAATCGAGCCAGATTACGAAGTAGGTGAAGAAGTTTCCGAAGAGGTTAAATTAATCGATTTAGGACGCAGATTTATTTTGGCATTCCGTCAAAACCTAGTGAGTCGTATTCAAGAGCATGATAGCTCTGAACTGTTCAAGCGTTACAAAGATTTAGAAGGTGAAATCATTACAGGTGAAGTGCACCACGTGCGTCACCGAGAAGTCATCGTTTACGACGACGAAGGAAATGAGCTGATTCTTCCGAAAGATCAAATGATTGGTGAGCGCGAGTTCTTCCGTAAAGGCGATCCTATCCGTGCCGTTGTTAAAGAAGTGGTATTCCGTGGAACAAAACCAGTGGTGATCATGTCTCGTACGGATGAGCGTTTCTTGGCGAAATTATTTGAGCAAGAAATACCTGAGGTATACGACGGTTTAATCACTATCAAGGGTGTGGTTCGTATCCCAGGAGAAAAGGCGAAAGTTGCAGTAGAATCGTACGACGATAGAATAGATCCTGTAGGTGCCTGTGTAGGTATGAAGGGATCCCGTATTCATTCAATCGTTCGCGAGTTACGCAATGAGAACATTGATGTCATCAACTACACTACGAACTTGCAATTGTACATCCAGCGTGCATTAAGCCCTGCAAAAGTGACCAGCCTTAACATTGATGAGGAAGCGGGTCGCGTAGAGGCTTTTTTAGCGCCGGATCAGGTGAGTTTAGCCATCGGTCGTGGTGGTACCAACATTCGCCTTGCTAGTAAATTGGTAAGCATGGAGATTGATGTATACCGCGATGATATCGAAATCGAAGACGATATTGAATTGGATCAATTCTCTGATGAGATTGAAGCATGGGTTATCGCAGAATTGAAAAAGATTGGATGTGATACTGCGAAGAGCGTGTTGAAATTGACCAAAGAGGAATTGGTTTCACGTGCGGATTTGGAAGTTGAAACTGCAGAGCACATCCTAAACGTACTTCAGAAAGAATTCGAAGACGAAGAATAAGAAAACACCTAAAGACACTCTATGAGTAGCGTCAGATTAAGTAAAGCGACAAAAGAGCTTAACATTTCCTTAGACCGTGCGGTGGAGGAATTGGCTAAACATGGCCATGAAATTCCAAACAATCGCAACTATAAAATCACGAACGATCAGTACGAGGTTTT
>Ga0102818_1000035_pt1 | contig 28239 bp, 29 predicted proteins | sample ColrivemetaGS571_FD_78190 | JGI IMG/M metagenome (GOLD analysis project Ga0102818, IMG submission 78190) | Estuarine microbial communities from the Columbia River estuary - Ebb tide non-ETM metaG S.571 | ecosystem: Environmental > Aquatic > Marine > Intertidal zone > Estuary | place: USA... | reverse complement strand
ATTAGTTTCCCCAAGAAAATATTTATAAGACGCTATATTAAAACTAAACGAAAATCATGGTTAAGAAAACGTGGTATACGTCGTAAAAATTATTTTAAAAAAAAAAAATAATTTTCGTAGAGCATCAAAAAAAAAAAAGTATGTTTTTTTTAGTAAAAGTTACTGAAATTAAATTAAAAAAAAAAAACATAAAAAACATCGTAGTTTTTATAATTTTATGACTTTTTTTTTAAAAAAATTTAAAAAAAGAAAAAAATTAATACGAAGTTGGTACATGACTCAAAAAAAATGACGTAAACTCAATCCTAAAGGTATATTGGAAAGTTACATAAATTGAAAATCAAAGCCATCTAGAAGACGTTCTACACGTCTAAAAAGATCAGGTTTAAAAAAACGACTTTTAAAATATTTTTTATTGAATTTTTATAATTTAGGAAGTATGAGAAATTTAAAAAAATGCTATTTTAATATTAAAAAATGAAAAAATAAATTAAAAGGTTTAATTTTTAATTTTGAATGCAAATTAGCTCCTTGTACGTTAAGATTTCATTTTTTTTGGAGGTTGAGACGTGCATATTTTTGAGTTTCTTCTGGTGTTGTATCGGTAAATAATGTTATAATACAGTATCCTATTTCAAAAATATTTATAAATGATTTTATAAAATTGATGTTTAATAGAACCTTTTGATTAGGTAACTTTATAACTAAATATGGATTGTATAAAATCCATTCACGAATTTATAGGGCATTGAACTATTTAGAATTTGACATGCTTAATCTATCAGGTATTGTTTTATTAATACCAAGTAGTTTAACTCAGATTAAAGTAAAAATAAGAAAAAGAAAAAAATATTTGATAAAATTTAAATTATATCAGTATTTAATAAATAGTTTTTATTAAATACTACTTTTTAATACCATGTTTGTAGACTATACTATATTATTATTATATTTTATCGTGTTTTATTTAGCTTTGAGTATTATTAATTTTAAAACTCCAATTTATTCTACCTTGTGTTTAGCTTTAGTTTTTTTTTTATCAATAATAACTTTATTTTTTTATAAAGTTGAGTTTTTATCTTATATATATTTTTTAATTTATTTTGGTGGTATAATAATGTTATTTTTATTTGTTATAATTATGCTAAATATAAAAGTAAGTAATGTAAAATTTGAAAATAATTTTAATATTTGAAGTAGTTCTTTTTTTTTTTTATTTATTTTAAATTTTTATTGTGTAGCATTTTTATTTTTTTTTTTTGTATGTCATAGTACATTAAGTATTTCTAACAATGTATTTAATTGACCTGTAATGTTAGATTTTATTAGCAATGATATAATGATGTTTGGTATATTAATATATACACATTATTTTTTTTGTTTTTTAATATTAGGTGTAATATTACTTGTTGCAATGATTGGTGTAATAGTATTAACTTTTAATAGTTAAAAAAGTACCCTTTTGGCGGAATGGTAGACGCGGTAGATTTAGAATCTATTTCTTTTAAGAGTGCTGGTTCGAATCCAGCAAGGGGTATTTATAGGCTTATAGTTTAAAGGTAGAACAGTCCGCTCATAACGGATTGGTACAGGTTCAATTCCTGTTGAGCCTAGGGGGAGAGTAGTTTAAAGGTTAGAATAGGAGCTTGTCAAGCTTAAGATATGGGTTCAATTCCCATCTTTCTCGTTAATTTTGTTATTTATAAAACAAAAATATAATTTTTATTTTATAAAAATTTGAGTAATCCTGGCTCAGAATGAACGCTAGAAATTTTTATAACACATGCGAGTTTAATTTTTATAGCGGACGGGTGCGTAATATATCAGAACTTACAGATTAGTAAAAATAGTTATTTTATATTAAAAAAAATTTTATTGCTATTAAATAGGCTGGTATAGGATTAAGTTGTTGGTAGAGTAAAGGTTTACCAAGCTTACGATCCTTAGCTGATTTGAAAGATCGTTCAGCCACATTAGAATTGAGACAAGGTCTAAACTCACGTTAAGGGGTCTGCAGTGGAGAATTTTGGGCAATGAGCTAAAGCTTGACCTGGAAAAATTTTGTGGGTGATGTGACAGTATTGTTGTAAAGCCCTTTCGATAAAAATAAATTATGATATACTATTATATAAGAAGTCCTGACTAAAATCCGTGCCAGAAGTCTCGGCAATGCGGTTAGGGCAGGCGTTATTCAGCATTATTCGGCGTAAAGGGTATGTAGGTAGTTTTTTTAACACGATGTAAAAAATTGGATTATTTTTTAAAAATCATCGTATATTAATATAACTAGAGATAAATAGAGGTTAGTAGAATTTTCAGTGTAAGGGTAGAATTTCGACATATTGAAAGGAATATCGAAAGCGAAGGCAACTTTCTGGATTTATCTGACACTAATATACGGAAGCGTAGGGATTAAATAGGATTTGATACCCTAGTAATCTACGCCGTCAACGATGAATATTAAATATTTAAAAGTATTAACAGCTAACGCGTTAAATATTCCGCCTGAGGAGTACGGCCGCAAGGTTGAAACTTAAAGGAGAAGTCGGGGATTTTTACTAACGGTGGAGCATGTGTTTTAATCTGATGATCCGCAGAAAACCTTACCTTAGTTAAAAGGTGTTGCATGGCTGTCGTCAGTTTATGTTGAGAGGTTTTGATTAAGTTCAGACAATAAACGCAACCCATTTTTTTATTGTAAATTCAAATTTAAAAATAGAAGTTGTTTAAAACATCTGTAGAAGTGGATGACGTCAAGTCGTTATGGCCCAATTATATTAAGGGCTAAATATGTGCTACAATGGAAAATTACAAAAAGAAGCGAAATTAAATAAAGCAAATCTATAAAGTTTTTCCCAGTTCAGATTAATCTCTGAAATTCGAGAATATGAAGGAGGAATCGTCAGTAATCGCATATCAGCACGTTGCGGTGAATATGTACTTTTATCTTGAACAGACCGCCTGTCACGTCCTTGAAGTGTGCTTGCTTAAAGTTGGCTTCTTAGTTATTATACGTTGATATAATAACTAAATCTAACGTGCGTGGGTAATTACGAGGATGAAGTCATAACAAGGTAACTGTAAGGGAACTTGTAGTTGGAGAATCTGAAAAGTTAAATCTAAAATAGTTTATAATTACTTTAAAATAATATCGAGTATCGCTTAATGGTAAAGCATCTGCCTTCCAAGCAGGGTCTAAGGGTTCGAGTCCCTTTACTCGAAGGTTTTCATGGCGGAATGGTAGACGCATTTGATTGTGGATCAAATAATTGTGGGTTCGAGTCCCACTGATAACCCACAACTTCCTTGGCGGAATGGTAGACGCGACAGACTTAAAATCTGTTCCATATTTGGGTACTGGTTCGAGTCCAGTAGGAAGTAATGTTATCTAGCAATAAAAATAAAATAAAAAGCTTCACTGAGCAAACTTCTAATAATTAAACTTCCAATCAGTTTAATTATATAGGTGTAAAATTTCGAGGCTGATAATAACACTTCAGTATATTTTCCTCTTTTGTTATTACTGATTTGTTGTGTATGTATTGATATTTTTCGCTTTCTTTGACTAAAGTTATCAATTATTTTACCTTGGAAAGAGTTCAAGTTTAAAAAAACAACTGTTTAAAATAGTATGTTATTGTATAAAGTAAAAACTCATTTTTACAGCCTTATTATTATTCAGGATAATTTTTATATTAATTTTACAGTTATAAGTTTTGTAATTGTACTAGTTTTATTAGTAAATTTCGTATAGTACCCATAAAAAATACAATGTATGAAAAAGCCAGTTCTTACGAATGGTTTTTAACCATTCGATGCCAATAAAAAAATTTGATGTATGGTTTTATATTGTTGGTGTGTTATTTTTAATTTTTATCTTGGGATTTGTATTTTTATTACCTTGATCTTTGTCTTTAATTTATACAGGGTTTATTTGGTTTTTTAGTTATGTGTATTTTTTAATTATAAGTTTTGCTTTATTATTAGTAAGTTGATTCGTTCGATTTTGTGTTTGGTATAAAGTAATTGATTATTGTAAATTTATTTATTATTGAGAGTTGGAAAAGAAGGTAATAAAAAACAATACAAGTAGATATTAGTATGTATTTTTTTATAGATAATTTTTATTTCATACAAAGCTATTACATTATTTTTTACTGCACTTTTAATATAGGAAAATTACGTAGCGTTAAAGCTTATATAGTTTTAGAATCAAAGCCTTATTTAAAATTGGTATCTTTTTTATTTTTTTAACTGAAGGCTTTGTTTATGAGTAACAACGGGGTACTATATTAAACCACTGGGTAAGCTAGTAGAGTAATACCAGATCATAAATTTCACTGTAATTATTACTTGTGTATTTTGGTTTGATACGGATATTAGTAGGCGCCTTACTAAGAGCTAACAGTATATGATTAATACCAGGGATAATAATAACTTTATATATAAGGCATGATTCTCAAACTAAAACATTAGTGTCTCTTAATATATCAGTAGGGGATCATATAGATAAGCGGAGTTAATTGACATCATTAATAATTGAACCTATGGTCGCATAGCGCTTAATGTTTTTTATATTGCAAAATTATATAAGCTTTATGAATAATTTTTATTTTAAAATATCCCCATATCAGTTTAAACTATTTAATAATGAAATAATACTTATTATAATCATTTCATTATTAATTATTTTTTCAAGTATATTAATTAAATATTATAAAAAAAAGGATATAGTTTTTATAATATTTAATATAATACTATTTAGTGTATTTTTAATTTTATATAATAGTTTTGTACAAATTTACAATTTAGAAAGTTCGAGTATAATTTTTAATTTCGCTTTAACTATTGATTTTTACTCTAATAGTGTAAAACTATTACTATGTTTATGAACATTAATAGTTTTAATAGGTTCATTTAGATTCCTATTAAATAGTAAAACTTCAAGTATTGAGTATCCATTATTAATAGTTTTAGGTTTATTTTTTTTAATGGTACTTGTATCCTCATATAATTTTATGGTTCTTTATCTAAGTATAGAAGGATTAAGTTTGTTATTATATGTACTAGCAGCATTTCCCTTTAATAAAGGCTCATTAGAAAGTTCTATAAAATATTTTATTTTAAGTGCTATTGCATCAGGTATACTGGTATTTGGTATATTAATAATTTATGGTCATACAGGTTCGTTTGATTTTTTTTATATAAAATGAATTCTAAATCATATAGAATTGTCTAATAAAGGTATACAATATGGACTATTTTGTATTATTTATGGTTTTTTATTTAAATTAGGACTTTTCCCCTGTCATATGTGATCTTTAGATGTTTATACAGGCTCATGACTACCTTCAACTACATTTTTTATGACTTCCGTTAAAACAGGTATTTTTTGTTTGTTTGTAAGGTTACTTCTTTATATTTTTTATCCATTAATGTTTATTTGAAAAAGCGTTCTTATTTTAGTTTGTATAGGTTCTTTATTGGTAGGTTGTATAGGAGCCTTAACACAAAAAAGATTAAAACGTATATTTATATATTCTTCTATAAACCAAGTAGGTTTTAGTCTTCTTGGTTTAGTAACTGGAAATTTACAAGGTTTTACTTCTAGTTTTTTTTTTATATTTATTTATATACTTAGTAGTATAGGGTTATTTAGTATTTTACTAAATACAGAAAGCTATATAAAAGGTCAAAACCTTGTTTTATTATCAGATTTAACAAATTTCGGTTTATTTAATAAAAGATACAGTTTTATTATATGTATAATATTATTTTCAATGGCGGGTATACCCCCATTAGCTGGGTTTTTTAGTAAATACTATATATTTAAAAGTTTAGTTGATTCTTCTATGTATATGTTGGCTATATATAGTATACTTATTAGTATAGTAAATTCCTTTGTATACATAAAGATTTTAAAAATTATGTTTTTTGATAAGAATGTAAATAGAAATGAAAATGATTATTTTGTTTATTGTATATACAAAAATTTATATACGAATATAAAAAAAAAAAATAATGTGAAAAATTTAAATTTGTGTGTTTTTTATGAAAATTTAATTACTAGTTTATTATATATAATTTCTTTATTATTAATATATATACCTTGTGATATAGTTGTAGTATTAAATTACATTAAATTTTTTACAATGAATTGCTATTTAATTTTATCTATATAAATTAAATTTAAGCTTATTTAGTCGGTAAAATAGCTTATTTACATATATATTAATAAGTTATATTGGTTCGAATCCAATTGAGTGTAATGATACTAAAATATAAAAATATAATTAGAAGTGCTAATATTAAAGATGAGGGTGTAATATTAAGTATTGGGGATGGTATAGTTAAAGCGAGTGGTTTAAGAAATGTAACAGCAGGAGAAATGTTGGGTACTTATTCTATAGCAGGTGGTGTAAATTCGGAAGATTATTTTGTAGGTTTTATTTTATTATTATATTTTATTTTATTTCTACTTAAGGAATGCTCTAATAATGAAGGTCTATATGATTACACTGTATTTATGACTATTAAGTATTTCCCAATGTACAAAAATTACAATGTGCATCTTATAGAGCTTTTAATTCGTAGTAATGTAATTTATTATATAATTAATCAAGCCACGGCTGGAAAAACCCTGTTTGAATTGACAGTGGAATTACCAGGTACGCTAGTTATAGATAAACACTACATTATTAACGAATTGAACCGGCTTGGGGTTAATTCCGATATAGAAATAAAAATAAATTATACAAGTAGGATTTCTGATGCGTTAGAAATACCAGTATTTACAATAACTAATAGAACTCCATTTGAAATTACGCTTATATTATCAGGAATATTATTTTCAATCGTTTATTTTATTATTGAATTTTTTTTTAGTTAAATCTAATTAAATAAAGTATAATTAAATATTTAGTTGTCTTTTATTTATATGCCTGCTATAAAAAAGTGCAATAAAAAAAATAATCTTTTTATGTATAAAATAAAAATAGCTAGATTGTTGGTAGGCCATAAGTTATATTATCACAATGCTTTAGATTATAGATCACGTATTTATACTATTGAATGGCTTTTCGGTAAAACGTCAGGTTGAAGTAAGTTAATAATGTGTGATTTATACCCCTGCTAAATTAACAATTAGTGGAATAAGATCTATGATAAAAGGTTATATAGCGTATGAAGAAAATTTAAATATATTCTATAGTAATATTATTAACACAAACAGTATAGATAATATTTTTAGTTTATGAAATACCATAAAAAAGTATATTATTAACAATAATATTACGGAACCTATAAATAATTTACCGTCATTGTATCCTTATTTAATGACTAATAGAAATCTAACAAAAAAAGTCTTCATGTGTTATACGTATGGCCAACTATATAGGGGTAGAATTGATGAAATAATAGATATATTAAAAAACAGTAATATATCTATCAATGAAAATCTCTATGAAGAGATAAGCCTATTTTCTAAGAATTACCCAATATTTATTAATAAATTATTTGGAGGATTGACAAGATGTTTAAATAAATTGCAAAAATTGAATAAACATCTTTTAGAATTAAATGGAGGTAAGATAGTAATAAAAACTTTAGATGGTAGTTTTTGTACATGAACAATTTTTCATAATCAGGCTACTAAAAGTAAATCGAATTATAATCCCCTAACTAAAAAGCATCAAGCTATAAGAATTTTAGACAATAGCTTAAAAAATAAAATTAATTATGCAAAAATGGCTCGATCTTTTATTCCAGGTTTAATACATAGTATAGACGCAGGTGTTATTCGATTATTAATTTGACGTACCTATACTAAAGCAGGTAAAACTATAGTAACTTGTAATGATCCGATTCAATATCATCCAGAATTAGAAAATGAAATTGAAATTATATGTAAATATATACGAGCAGGAAATACCATTAAATTTCGTATTAGAATTTTATTTAAAACCAAGTATTGCAAATACACCAGATATACAAGAAATCTGGGAAATATATAATAGTTTTGAATCAACTATAGGTACGTTAAAAAAAATGATTTAAAGGTAAACTTAGATAACATGTACCCATATAAAGATTAATATTAAAAGCTTTTAATATTAATCTTTATTTAAACGGTAATGATAGTGATATTAAAAACTCTTGGGTTGTTTTGTTAACTATTTATAAATTAACTGTGTATATCAGTCTTCGCATTAGAAAACAAGGTAAATACAAATGTTATAAAAAACTTTCCAAATTAATGGTTATTTAATAATTATTATAATTACTAAAAAGAAAAAAATTGTTTGTTTGTAATTATAATAAAATTAGGGTATGGGTGAGGAGTAAAAATAAAAATAAACTGAGAAAGATAATAAAATAATAATAAAACTGAATTAACTTTTTTAAATTTAATAATAGTGTGAAATAGGATGTGAGCTACGATAGATAGAAACCTTAAAAATATTTATTTAAAAGGTCACATTATCATAGACAGTGGTTTATTTAAGTAGTTTATTTAAGTAGTTTATTTAAGTAGATTATGCAAATAGTGCAAACATTATTACTTTTACGGTTTTGCCGCCGATACGGTTAATGTTTTGTGTTTCTTATAACGTAATGACACACACACTTGTGTGTTATAAGTTATAAGTTTATTTAGTTAGTAAAATAAGTATGACACACACACTTGTGTGTTATAAGCTTATTTAGTCGGTAAAATAGCTTATTTACATATATATTAATAAGCTATATTGGTTCGAATCCAATTATAAGCTAAATGCCTAGAATTAATAATAACATGTGACAAGATTTAAACAACAATAAAAATTCCAACATTACAAAAAAGTTTTACGATTTAAAAAATGAGCATTTACACCATGATTTAACCATAACAGATGTATTTACAAATAATAGTACTTTAGATTTAAATACCGTAGAATCATTTGAAGGTCAATTTTACGATTTAGCAGGGGTATTTAAATCAAGTGTCCTTAATCAAGCGATTTCATTTGAAATATTGTCAAATGAATATGCAGATCGTATTAAGGAAAATGAGTTATTGAAGGAAAAATTACAAAAAACTTTAGAAGCGAAAGCCGCTTCTATAGATAATAAGTTACAGGAGTTAAATACCCAATATTTGACAGCTGTAGCTGAATTGGATCAACGAGATGAGCAGCGTAGTATACTAACTGCTAAACTTGAATCTAGTATTGAATCTAGTAGAATAGATAAATTAATTTGAAAACTATCGTTAAAGATAATTATAGGTTAATCAAACAACTAGAATGAATTCAATGAAAGGATAAATGCAAAACAGTGGTTACTTTAAGTGCGGTAACCGGTATGGTGTTTATGCTAATGAAAGTTTATAAAAATGGGAATTCAACTGGTGAAAAAAATGATACCATAGTAAATATAAATCAGTGCCCCAGCACAATTAATAAACCAAATATGGCTCCCATAAATGATACATGCCCTTACACTAATAACTTAGTGCATAAAATCATAGACTTTATTTATAAATAAATGAACCCTAAAAAAAAAATAGCAAATATGCTTAAACAAATATTAAAAATTCAATTTATGAGGGTATATAATAATGTATTATATAGCATATATGTATTATTATTTATTTATTTAATGTATACAGGTAAAACTAGTAATATGTACCTGAGTGTCAAATATTTCGAAACTAGTTGGTTATATATAATATTACCAATATTATTTATAGGTTTAATTTTAATAAATAATGTTACTAGTATATTACAAATACTACCTAATTTTATTAAACCTATATCGGTAATTATAGCCATATGCAATACACTTTTTTTAAAAGTAAGTGGTTGATCTATATATAAAGTCTTTTGGTTAAAAGACTTTATACCATTAAAATTAAAATTTTTAGTTTTAATGGTATTTAGTGAACAAGGTCAACCAATAGAGTATATTAAGGAAAGGTTTGATTTTTCTAATGCTATAACTAGTCAAGCATCGACTTTGTTAGAAAAATCCAACTATAATTATTTTTCTTGAATATCTAAACTTGAAGTTTTGGATATTCAAGAGAGTAACTTAAAAATAGAATTGGATATCTTACAAAGTAAAATTAACGAGCTAGAATTAGAATTAGTTAATTCTATTAATAAAGTCACCCAAAATAAAAGCAATATAGAAAAAATTACTCCGTTAACGGATTGGGTATTAGAAAATACCTGAGAAATAGGAGCTTTTTTTACGTGTACAGTTATTGTAATAATCGTTGGGGCTTATTTTGGGCCTGCTATGGGTGATTTAATTTCCGTTCAAAAAAAATCAATTCATCAAATTACAAAATTAACTGAAACTGTAGATTCAATTAATAATAAAGTAATTACAAATGAAAAGATTCTAAACAATATAAATGACCAAATAGCAAAAATGGATAAAAATGTGTTATCCAATAATTTAGAAATAGCAGATAATTTAAAAATAAGCAGTGAAATACTTTCATATGTAACAGACACATTAAATATGATAGGTAATAATAAAATGGCAGTTGATACACATTATGTAGATCTAAATACGTCATTAGAAAAATTGCTAATGTTAAAAACTGGACTTATAAATCTACAAAAAGTAACCATATTAACGAGAGCTGAATTATCTCAACATTTGGATCAAGTTATTCTATTATCAGAAAAAGTAGACACTATACAAAGCTTAATGTAGATGTCTAAAAATAATAACGAAATTTTACTTTTAAATTTAAGCTTATTTAGTCGGTAAAATAGCTTATTTACATACATATATATTAATAAGCTATATATTGGTTCGAATCCAATTAAGTGTAACCCATGTATAAAATAAAAATAAACATAAATAAAAATTATAGATATTTAAGTATGATATATGAAGTAAAATTAATGGTCTTTAAACTTATTTTTAATTTCTTTTTTAAAACAGATTTAGTAGATTATGTAAATTGCATTATATATAATTTAAGTTCAAACGTATTTTTTAGTAAAACTCGTAATTTGTGTATTAGTACAGGTAGACAAAATGGTATTATTCGTTTATTTAATATATCACGTATAGGCATTAGAAATTCTAATGGTACCTATTATGGTTTAAGAAAGTCATCTTGGTAGAGAGAGGGGGTATAGTGTAATGGTTAACACTACAGTCTTCAAAATTGTTATTATTGGTTCGAATCCAATTACCTTCGTTAAAGTTAATTTAAATATACTATATTTAGAGTAAAGTCTTTTAAGGTTTAATATAAATTAAACCTTTTTTTAAGTTAAATATATTTATTTTATACACAGAATAAGTCTTAAAAATAAACTTTTTATAAATGCAAAAATTAGTTAATATTAATAAATTTAAATACAGTTTCTTTTTCTTCTCTAAATTAATGTCATCATTATTTTCAAAATTTTTAAATAAAGGAAAGCGTAGTAAAGTTGAATTTATATTTAATAAATTATTTCATTTTATTAAAACTAAACGAAAATCTTATTTTTATTTTGTTTTATTAGATTCTTTAAGTATACTAAAGCCTGAAATAGGTGTACGTATATATAAATTTTCAAAAAATAAAAAATTAAAAAGGCGAAAAAAGGGTTATAAAAAACATCAAGATACAAAAGTTTTCCCTTTACCAATAAATGATTTAAAGAAATTTAAAATAGGCTTATCTTGAATTATTTCAAGAATTAAAAAAAGTAGCCATAGTTTAATATGATCTTTATTAACTGAGTTTATGAATGTAATAAATTATAATAAAAATTCTGCACTAGTAGAAAAAACAAAGCTTAGAAAATTAGTTTTATTGAATAGGGGTTCAACTCATTATAGATGATAATATTAAAAAAAAATATTTATAATAAAAGTATTTATGTAAAAACAATGTCGAATATAATATTTAAAGTTTATTTACCTTTTAATAAAAATTTAGTTACTGTTTATAGTGATTTATATAAACATAAAGTATGAAAATTTAAAAATAATGAATAATATAGTAATATTAATAGCAGCAATAAATCAATGTTTGGTTAAAAAGTCCACATTTTTAATATATTGTAATTCTAAAGTAGTAGTTAATTTTCTTGATTCATTATGAAATTATAATTTAATTGTAGGTTATACTATAAATAAAACTAAAATTTATATATACTTTAAATATGATTTCTTAGGTATAAGTATAATAAAAAAACTAAAATTAGCATCTACCCCAGGTAATAAAGTACACTCTAAATTAAATTCTTTTAATAAACATATTAAAATTATAACAAGTAATAATGGTATATGTTTAAATTATAATAAAAATACTAATTTAATTAATGGTGGTAAAGTAATAGTAAGTATAATAATTTAAATGAAAAAACTTATATTTAACGTACCATTTAATATTAAAACAGCTGTTTTTAAAAAATCAAAAAGATACACGTACATTTTAATTTTTGGTTTCTTAGGTTTTATAAAGTATAAGTTTAAAACTTGTAAAAATTTAATAGATTCTAATTTTAATTATTTTAAAGTACAAGGTAATAAAATGATCTATAAAACTAATTTAACATTATTAAAAAATTTTTTTAAGTGATCAGCTACGTATAATACTAAGTTAGTAGAAATAAAAGGAGTTGGTTATAAATTTAAAATTAATTCTAATAATTTATATATTGTTATAGGTTTTAGTCATTTAATTAAATTTAACATACTACCTAATATATTTGTAAAATTAATAAAGAATAAAAAATTAAGTTTAACGTCATTAAATTTATTTATTCTTAATAGGTTTTTAGTTAAATTAAAAAGTGTTAAAAAGTTAGATGTTTACAAGGGTAAGGGTATAATATATAAAGGCAAATCAACGATAAAAAAAGTCGGTAAAGCATCGACTTTTTAGTAATCTAAATTCTATAATTATAATTAACTATAGAATTATAAATGTGTGATCCATTAGAACAATTTAGTGTAGTATATGTGTATTTTCAAATTTTCTGCAGCTATTGGTATTTTTTTTCAGATAGTATTTTATTTATAGCATTACCAGTAATACTTTTTTTAATAAGTGTTATTTATCAAATTAATAGATACAAAAAAATAGCTTTATACAATGCAAAAATTACGAATATAAAAAGTGAGTTGCAATTTAAAGAATTTATCTTATTTATTTTTAATGAGTTTAAAACAACAATTTTTGGTAATTTAAATTTTAAAAAACAAATAAAAACTGCACTCTTATTTGTTGTATGAGTATTTTTATTTTTTTCTAACCTATTTGGTATGATACCATTTAGTTCTACAATTACAGCTTACTTTTGTTTAACTTTCTTTCTTTCTTCAGCTTTATTTACTATGGTAACAATCATAGGTGTATGTTATAATGGTTGGGATTTTTTTAAAATCTTTTTACCTGGAGGTGATTTACCATTTATAATTGCTGTATTTTTAATTTGAATTGAATTTTTATCTTTTTTTTCTAGAATGCTGAGTTTATCTATAAGACTATTTGCTAATATGGTTTCAGGACATACGTTATTAAAAATATTAGTAGGACTTGTATGATCTTTAGTAGCATTAGGACCATCATATTTATTTATAGCTATGCCCCCATTACTAGTAATATTAGTTGTAGTATTTTTAGAATTTATAATAGCTTTTTTACAATCTTATATATTTATAATTTTAATGGCTATATATTTTAATGAGATTGCTAATTTACATTAGGTGGGTCAAAGAGCTAATCCAATATTAAATAGGGTAGGCATTACAAATTTTGGATTTAATAAGAGTTATCCTACAATTAAAAAATTACATGGTTTATTTAATACACAGTATATTTTTACTATATTACATTTTTATTTTTTAAAATTGCGCTATAAATTGTGTTATTTAAAAAGCTACTTTTTAAATAATGTTATTAATATTTATGCTTTTGTGTATAAAATACATGTAAAGATTAAAAAGAAAACAAAAAAGCATAAAAAATTCAAAGTTTATAAAATATCTTTTAAATATTTTTATAAAAAATAATGCTAATTAGTAAAAAATCTAATATATATATATATATAAAATCTTTTTTTTTTAAGCATCTTTACAGAGATATAAAGCAATTATATTTTTTATTGTTTAAATACGATTGTTTTATATTTAAATCTTTTAATAACAAGGTAATTCATTTACCTAAAAAAATTAAAAAATTTAGTGTTGTAAGATCTCCAACCATGTCTAAACTTTCCAAAGAACAATTTCAAATAGTTTTACATAAAGTTTGTTTTATTTTTTCTTACTGTAATTTAGGTATTTTTAAAATATCTACTTTTTTTATGCCTAAAATTAAATTAAAGCATTCATACTTTAGAATTTCTTATATAAATGAATATTAAAAAAAAAAATAGTTCCTATTTTAAAAATTACGCTTTTAAAAAGTACAGACCTAAAAAATTAAAAATAGATAGAGCTACAAAAGTCAATAGTAAGTTTATTGTAAATAAATTTTTAAAATTAAATATTAATTTACATAGTTATTTAAATTGTAAATTTAATATTAAATTTTATAATTTAATTTGTAATTGTTTATATTATATAAATTATATAAATTTTATTTATATATTTATATTTAAAAATATTAAAACTGCTTCTAAAATAATTATTAATATTTTAGAAGCAGTTTTAATATTTTTTAAGTTTATTTTTTTAATTTTTTTTAATAAATTAAAAAAAAAAAGTTTTATAAATAAAAAAAAAAAATTAAAAAATAAAAAATGATTTTTTTTAAAAAAAAAATTAAGGTACAAAATAACTAATATTAAAATAGAAAGGCTATTATATAAGTGTTTAAAATTTAAATCTAAGGTCGTTATACAGAATATTTTAAATATAATTAATCCAGAAAATATACTAAGAATACCACATAAAGCTTTAATTTGAAATTGGTTTACTTTATTTTATTTTGTAGATTTTTTATATATATTTTTTTTTTCAATTTATCTAAAAAATAGTAACCTACTAAGTTGGTTTATAGCTAAATATATAACAAGTAAAAAAAGTCATTTTTTTTTTTTAAAAAAAATTAAAAGATTGTTATTTTTGTATTTTCATCATGGTACTAAATTCGACATTAAAGGTGTATTTTTTAAAGTATGTGGTAAATTCCAAGGTAAACTACGAAAAAGAAAATTTATAGCATCATATAAAAAAAAAAGTTTGACAACTTTTACAGATTTAGTTAGTTTTAGTATATCTCAAAGTTATACTAAATTTGGTGTATTTTCTATAAAAGTATGGTTAATTTACAAATATAAATCAGAAACCTTTTAGAGGGTATAGCCAAAAGGTTAAGGCATTGGTTTTTGATACCAGTAGTAAAGGTTCGAGTCCTTTTATCCTCTTACACGGGGTAGTAGCCAAGTGGATAAAGGCAGTAGATTGTAAATCTAATGGCATCGCCTTCGTAGGTTCGAATCCTACCTACCTCATTATTTCTAGCTTAAAGGTAGAGCATGCGCCTGTTAAGCGTTAAGATGTGGGTTCGAATCCCACGAAATAAGAACCTAAGTAGCTCAATGGTAGAGCGGAAGACTGAAAATCTTTATGCGGCAGTTCGATTCTGCCCTTGGGTAAAGTGTTAAATAATCATAATAAAAGTTATACTAAATTAATTAAATCAGTATTATCTTCAAAATTCCTACTTTATAATAGTTCTAAAATTAATAATGTAAATTTATTATTTGTTATTAATAATAAATCTAAACAAAGTTTTTCATTTTTTTTTATTATAATTGTCTTAATGTTAGGTATTTTTCCAAGCTTATTAATTAATAAAAGGAAGGTAAGAAATAAAAAGTATAATAAATTTGTTGCTTTTAAATTAATTTTAAATATTAATCTTATTTTTAAAATTTTATTAATACATTTACCTGTATTAGATATAGTAAATAAAACCAGATCAAAATCTAATAGGGGTGAGAATTTTTTAGTTCTATCAGACTTTCCTATCATAAATGAAATAGACGTTTTATGTGAAAGACATAATAGCTTATTAGAGCATATAAATTCTTATAAACTAATTATTAATACAGTAGCTAGTATAGATAAATATTATAATTGATACTACAGCGAATGTTTAATAAGGTTATTAAAGTTAAACTTTTTAGATATTGGTAGAAAACTAACGTAGGCCATATAACATAAAGGTAATGTAATAGATTGCAAATCTGAAAATAGTGGTTCGATTCCACTTTTGGCTTTATAGAATTGGTGGCTGAGTGGTTTAAGGTGTTGGTTTGCTAAATCAGTGTACTTTTGTACCATGGGTTCGAATCCCATCCAATTCAAATGTTACTTAATAAGAATTTATATATAAAAAAGCTTTATGTTGTATTTTTAAAAACTATATTAAATAAATATATTAAATCAGCACAACTTAATTATAATAGTATAAATTTTAAAACATCAAATACAAATGTTTATAACTTATTGCTATTTTTAAATAAACATTCATTAGGTCAGTTTAAAGTATTAGTAGATATTATTTGCTATGACTCACCAAACTCCAAGTATAGATTTTCTATAATATATAATCTATTAAGTATAGATTATAATTATCGTATAAAAGTTTTATCAAAAATAAAGGAAAGCTCCCCAATAATATCTACAGTAACAGCTCTTTTTCCAGGTTCAGGTTGATTAGAAAGGGAAGTTTGGGATTTTTTTGGTGTTTACTTTATAAATAATCCTGATTTACGTCGTATATTAACAGATTATGGTTTTAAAGGATATCCTTTACGTAAAGATTTCCCTTTAACAGGTTTTATTGAAGTAGTTTATGATGATAGTGAAAAACAAGTAGTTTATAAAAAATTGGAATTAGCTCAAGATTTCAGAAATTTCTATTTTAAAAATTCATGGAAACAAAATGATAGCTTTATTAAATAAAACTAGTAAGTATAAAAAATATTTTAAAAAAAGTATAAAAAATATAAAGTTTAATAATTTAAGATATGGTTTAATTGGTATAAGGCTATTAGAAAGTTGTCGTTTAACACCTAAGCAACTAGAATCAATACGTAGGGTATTTGTACGTTTAACTAAAAGAGCTGGTAAATTCTGAATTTGTGTATTTTTAAATCAGACTATTACTAAAAAATCTAAAGGTAGTCGTATGGGTAAGGGTGTAGGAGCTTTAGATTCTTGAATTATAGATGTAAAGGCTGGGCAAGTAATATTAGAATTCACACTTTCAGATATGTCTCTTTTAGATGCTTTTAATGCAGGTATAAAAGGAAAAATACCTTGTAAATGGGAGTTTGTAATTCGAGAATTTGATTTTATTATAGAAGATGATACAAAAAGAAACTAAATTATTACCTTATGATAATACCGGTGTTAAATTTTTAAAGTGTATAAATATCCAATATAAACATAAGTTATATGGAAGTGTAGGTGATTTATTAGGTGTAGTTATAACCAAATTCAAATTGAAAAAAAAGCTATTAAAAAAAAAAATATATTTTGGTTTAGTTATTGCAGTTAAAAAAAAAATATTTCGGCAGGATGGTATTTATGTAAAATGTGACACAAACCGTGTAGTTTTATTAAATCCAACGAATTTACAATTTTTAGGTACCCGTATATACGGTCCCATTTTTAAAGAGGTACAGCATGTAGTTGAAGGTAAAAAAAAAATTGTCAAATTTAATAAAATTGTGTCGTTATCTAAAAAAACCATTTAAAAGGATTAATGGCTGAGTGGTTTAAGGTGTCTGTTTTGAAAATAGTTGTGCTTATAAGCACCGTGGGTTCGAATCCCACTTAATCCATAGGGTTTATAGCTCAAAGGTAGAGCAGTGGTCTTTTAAACCAATGGTTTTGGGTTCGAATCCCAATAAACCCATATACGGCGTATAGTGTAAAGGCTAGCATACTTGTTTTGGGTATAAGAGGTGTACGTTCGAGTCGTACTATGCCGATAAGAGTATAGTGTAAAGGCTAGCACAATAATTTCCAAAATTATTAGTATTGGTTCGAATCCAATTACTCTTGAGAATCTATAATTTAAAGGTAGAATAACCGCTTGATAAGCGGTAAGTGTTGGTTCAATTCCATCTAGATTCATTTATTAAGTAATATCTACTATTATATGAATATTTTGATTTTATATGAGAGGTATTTTTTAATGTAATTTTATATTTTGATTTTACAAATGCCTTATTATTTGAAAAAATAAATACAGTTAAAAGAAAAAAAATTGATACATCTTAGTATTTTTTATAAAATAACTCAATAGAGATTTTGAAAGTAGCGGTGAGCGAAATTAAATAAAGCTAAATATGACTGTATTATTTATATTATTAGGATCAACTTTATAATAATTTATGGCATATGATTAAGTAAAATAATTAATGATTTTTTATTTGAATACTAAAGAACCACCTTTTAACTTAAATACGTATAAAAATCGATAGTGAACTAGTACCGTGAGGGAAAAATGAAATAGAACCCTATTAAGGATTGAAAAGATTTGCAATATTATAGTTAAGAGCAATTAAATTAGAAATTTAATGTACCTTTTGTATAATGGATCAACAAGTTTATTATAGTAGCGAGCTTAATTTTATAAAAGTAGGCTAAAATACAGTGAGTTTTAAAGAAACATTAAGTTACTATAATAATTACCCGAAACTAAATGATCTAACAATGAACAGGTAGTAGACCGAACTCGTGTCTGTAGCAATAGGCTGAGATGATTTGTTGTTAGGGGTGAAAGGCTAATCAAATTTAGAAATATCTGGTTTTCTACGAAAACTATTTTAGTAGTTCGTTACATTTTAAATTGAAAGTGGTATAGTACTCTTTATTGAGGGTGGTGTGACAACTTTACTGATATGAAAAGAACTCAAAATATTAAATTTAAGTAACAGTCAGACTTAGAATTATAAGGTTTTAAGTCGAAAGGGATACAGCCCAGAATAAATGTTAAAGTCTGTAATAGCTTATAAGTGGTAAGGTTTTGTTTTGTATTAAGTTATTTGACAGATAGGCTTAGAAGTAGCCATTTTTTAATGATAGGGTTATACCTCATCATATTTTATAATATAAAAATACTTAAGATATAAAAGACTAATAAGTTAACTGAAGCATTATATTGTAGTAGTAGAATATTTTATTTTTAAAAATTGTAAAACATAATAAAAGAAACAATGTTGATATGAGTAACTAAAAATATTTTTAATAAATATCACCATAAATAATGAGTTTCTCATGTTCATTTTAAATTCATGAGGTTATACGGACTCTAAGGTAATTCTAAAGAAACTCTGATGAGATACCTAAAATTTAAAAATAAATTCTATTAAATAATTTTAATAAAATTATTTATTTAATATATTTTATTTTCTGGAAAATTATAGGATACTATCCGTACTTAAATCAAAAAAGGTTTATTTGTAGAGTATACAAAGGTGTTTGAGATAACAATATTGAAGGAACTCGGCAAATTAACTCTGTAACTTAGGGAGAAGGAGGGTCAATTAAAAGGATTTCAATAAAAAGGGGGGAGCGACTGTTTAACAAAAACACAGGACTCTGCTAATTAAATTAAGATGTATAGGGTCTGACACCTGCCCGGTGCTTTAAAGTTAAAAGGATATGTTTAGCATAGAATTGAACCTCAAGTAAACGGCGGCTGTAACTATAACGGTCCTAAGGTAGCGAAATTCATTGTCGGGTAAGTTCCGACCTGCATGAATGGTGTAACGACTTCCCCACTGTCTCCAGTATTGACTCAGTGAAATTGAATTTTTCGTGAAGATGCGAAATAGGTATAGTTGGACGGAAAGACCCCGTGCACCTTTACTATAGGTTTACATTGGTTTTATTAATAGTATGTGTAGTATAAGTGGTAATAAATGATTTTTAAATCTATAAAATTGAAATACCACTCTTATTAATTTTTACTTTCTAAAATAAAAATTATAGTGTAAATTGGGTAGTTTGACTGGGGCGGTCGCCCCCAAAATAGTATCGGGGGTGTGCAAAGGTAAATTCAAATTATTAATAATAATAATTTTTGCGTATAATGATATAAATTTGCTTGACTGTAAGATTTATAAATCAAACAGGGATTATAAATCGGCCATATTGATCCGACATATTTTAGTGGAAAATTTGTCGCAAAACAGATAAAAGGTACGCCGGGGATAACAGGCTAATAACTCTTTAGAGTCCTTATTGACGGAGTTGTTTGGCACCTCGATGTCGACTTATCATAGCCTAGGGCTGGACAAGGTCCTAAGGGTTCGGCTGTTCGCCGATTAAAATGGTACATGAGTTGGGTTCAGAACGTTGTAAAACAGTTTGGTTCCTATCTTCTATACCTTATAGAATAAAAATAATTAATCCTAGTACGAGAGGACCGGCTAATAATGGCCTATAGTTTATCAGTTGTTTTTTTAAAGCATTGCTGACAAGCCACGCTATTTGAAATAGAATTGCTGATGAATGTATAAGCAAGAAAATTTTTTTTTATTTATATTTATACACAGTTTAATACTGTTTAGGTTTTGAGTGTAAGTGTTGTAAGATATTCAGCTACAAAATACTTATTTATAATTAACTTAATGGAAATGTAATAAGTAGCTTTATAGAAAATACTGGTTTGATTCCAGAAAAAGCTTATGGAAAGTAGTTTTGTAGAATATAATAACTCAAATATTTTTAATATAATTAGTGTCAAAAACAGTACCTGAAATACGTTTACAGCATTTTATAAAGAAGACCAAATAAATTTTTGAATCGTAGACTCATATAAAAGTTTACCTGTAGAGTTTTATTTAGCATTTTCAATAACATTATTTTTAATTAGTTTGTTAGGATTAAGTTTAAATAAGCAAAAAAATATAATTATTTTTATGCTTTTTGTAGAATTAATGTTATTTAGTTTAGGGTATACTTCAATTATACTTTCTGTATATTGACTATCCCCAATAGGTCAAATTTTTTCATTATTTATAACTTCAATAGCAGTTGTAGAGTCAGCAATAGGCTTAGGATTGTTAATTAATATTTTTAAGTTATACAAGCGTGTAGAATTTGATAATTTTAGTAATTTAAAAGGGTAGTTAAAATAATAAATTTTATATATATGTGTAAAATTTATTACACTTATTATGTTTTATATTTACGTTTAAACAATGGAATTTAATGCTCATTTAAATCGGTAAAATAGTTATTTAAAAAATAACTATATTGGTTCGAATCCAATTGAGTCATATAAAATGGAACAAGGAAAAAACTTTTTAATGTCGTTAGAAAAAATCTATAATAATATTAAAGATGAGGGTGTAATATTAAGTATTGGGGATGGTATAGTTAAAGCGAGTGGTTTAAGAAATGTAACAGCAGGAGAAATGGTTGTTATGGGTAATTATTCCGTTAAAGGTATGGCTTTAAATTTAGAGCACGATTTAGTAGGAATAGTTGTGTTTGGTAATGATAGGGATTTAAAATCTGGAGATTCTATATTAAGAAGTTTTTCTATAATGGATGTAGGTTTAACTATGAAACTGTTTGGTAGGGTTATAGATGCATTAGGTAATGATTTATCTACTAAGCAATCTAGACAATATTTACAAGATGTTAATAATTATGCACATATAGATACCAAAGCTATAGGTATTATAGAAAGAAGTTCAGTAAGACAACCTATGCAAACTGGTATTAAATTAGTTGATAGTTTAGTTCCTATAGGCTGCGGTCAACGTGAGTTAATTATTGGTGATAGGCAAACTGGTAAAACTACAATAGCAGTAGATTCTATAATAAACCAAAAACTTAATGGTTACTTATATTGTATATATGTAGCAATAGGCCAAAAAAGATCTAATATAGCTCATTTAGTTGATAAATTAAAAAGGTTAGGTGCTATGGATAATTGTGTAGTCGTTTTTTCATCAGCTGATGATCCAGCATCATTACAGTATTTATGTCCTTACGTAGGGTGTACAATAGGTGAATGATTATGTAAAAACGGGGGTCATGCATTAATAGTTTATGATGACTTAAGTAAACAAGCAGTAGCTTATAGGCAAATGTCTTTATTATTAAGACGTCCTCCAGGTAGAGAAGCTTATCCAGGTGATGTTTTTTATTTACATTCTAGGTTATTAGAAAGAGCAGCTAAATTAAGCGATTCGTTTAGTGGTGGGTCTTTAACTGCATTACCTATTATTGAAACACAAGCAGGTGATGTTTCAGCATACATACCAACAAATGTTATTTCTATAACTGATGGACAAATTTTTTTAGAGACAACATTATTTAATAAAGGTATAAGGCCTGCAGTAAATGTAGGTATCTCTGTTAGTAGAATTGGTTCTGCAGCTCAAGTTTCAGCAATGAAAGAAGTTGCAGGTAGTTTAAAAATGGAGTTAGCTCAATTTAGGGAAGTTGAAGCATTTGCAACATTTGGTTCTGAATTAGATGAAACAACAATGTTTAAAGTTCAGCGTGGTTCTAGATTAGTTGAACTTTTAAAACAACCGCATACAAAACCGTTAACTGTTAAATTACAAATATTACTTATTTACATAGGTATGAAAGGTTATTTAGATACTTATGATGTTTCAGCTATAGGTAAAATAAAGGATTTATTTATAAAAATAACTAGAACGAGTAATGTTTTTATTAAGTTTAATACTAATACTAAAATAAATCAAAACGTATTTAATAATTTTATTAATAGTGTTTTAAAAACAAATCTTATTTAAATGTGATTGCAATTAAATTTAGTTATTAAATGAATTTTTAAAGAATTTATAAATACTAAAAATTTTAACAATATATATCAATTTATTGATAGATGGTGTTTTTCTACTAATCATAAAGATATAGGAACCTTATATCTTATATTTGGTGCTTTTTCTGGATCCATAGGTACATTATTATCTATGGAGATAAGATTACAATTAGAATCTCCAAATAATAGTTTTTTATTAGGTAATCACCAATTATATAATGTTATAGTTACATCCCATGCATTTATAATGATTTTTTTTATGGTTATGCCAGTTCTTATAGGTGGTTTTGGTAACTGATTTATTCCAATAATGATTGGTGCTCCAGATATGGCTTTTCCAAGACTTAATAATTTAAGTTTTTGGTTATTACCACCATCATTATCGTTATTGTTAACATCAAGTGTTACTGAATTAGGTGCAGGTACCGGTTGAACTGTTTATCCTCCGTTATCGGGCCCTATAGCACATTCAGGTGCGTCAGTAGATTTAGCTATTTTTAGTTTACATTTAGCTGGTATATCTTCTATAGCAGGTGCTATAAATTTTATAGTTACCATATGTAACATGAGAATGCGTGGTATGACTCTTTTACGCATGCCATTATTTGTTTGGTCTGTTTTAATAACTGCATTTTTATTATTACTTTCTTTACCTGTTTTAGCAGGTGCTATAACAATGTTATTATCTGATAGGAATTTAAACACTTCATTTTTTGATTACGAGGGTGGAGGTGATCCTATACTATATCAACATTTATTTTGATTTTTTGGTCATCCAGAGGTATATATTTTAATTTTACCCGGGTTTGGTATTGTAAGTCAGATTGTCGAAACCTTTTCATCAAAACGTATTTTTGGTTACCTGGGTATGGTTTATGCTATGGTTTCTATTGGTATTTTAGGTTTTATAGTTTGAGCGCACCATATGTTTACTGTTGGTTTAGATGTAGATACAAGAGCTTATTTTACAGCTGCAACAATGATTATTGGTGTACCAACTGGTATTAAAGTTTTCAGTTGATTAGCTACAATGTGAGGAGGTACAATCAGATTTAAAACTCCAATGGTATTTGCAGTAGGCTTTATTTTTTTATTCACTATAGGTGGTTTAACAGGTATAGTGTTAGCTAATGCTGGTGTAGATATAGCTTTTCATGATACTTATTACGTAGTAGCACATTTCCATTACGTCTTATCTATGGGTGCAGTATTTTCATTATTTGCAGGTTTTTATTACTGAATTGAAAAAATTGTAGGTTTACAATATGATGATAGATTAGGTAAATTACATTTTACCATATTTTTTATAGGTGTAAATATAACCTTTTTCCCAATGCACTTCCTAGGATTAGCTGGTATGCCTAGACGTATACCAGATTATATTAGTACTTATGAACATTGGAATTATATTGCTACAATAGGATCTAAAATATCATTTATTTCTCTTTTTGTATTTTATTATTTAGTTTACGATATGCTAACATCTGGTAAAAAAGGTAGAAAATCACCTTGAGGTGTTTCTAAATGGAATAAACAGATGTTATTTAATATATACAAACAAAACTCAAAGAATGATTTTAGAAGATGATATGAATCATTTGTTTATCATGATGTTTTAAATGAATCCAATATTAATGAAATATATGAAAAGTTCTCAATTGGTAGAAATGAAACAGATTTTTCTAATCTTTACTTTTATCATTATGAGAACATTATAAATGAGTTTGTTCCAAACCCTGGACAAATAGGTTTTCCAACACCAGTTACAAAAAATATGGAGGGTATAATAGATTTACATCATGATATTTTCTTTTTTTTAATTTTTATAAGTATTTTTGTAACTTGGTTTATAGCTATAATTTTGTTTTATTTTCAGGATTTAGGTAATAATAATGTAACAGATTTACCATCAGCACAAGTACACCATACAAATCTTGAAATTATATGAACTTCTATACCAGGTATAATTTTATGGACAATAGCTGTACCTTCTTTTTCTTTATTATATCAAATGGATGAAATTGAAGATATAGAATTAACTATAAAAGCTATAGGTAATCAATGATATTGACGTTACGAATATTCTTGTCCTATAGGTAATTATGGTATTGAACAAATATGAGAACCAAGTCAGTATAGTAAAAGTGTGGGTATTGAAGGTATAGATAGTATTGAATTGATGTCAGCTAATAGGATGGTACGTGTTAATTACGATCCCGAATTAGTTATGCCAGTAAATACCAATATTAGAATTCTAGTTACTTCTAACGATGTTTTACATAGTTGAGCTGTACCGGCAGCAGGTATTAAAATTGATGCTTGTCCTGGTAGATTAAATGAGATCTTTGTTAGATTTGATAGGCAGTGTCAATTATTCGGTCAATGTAGTGAAATTTGCGGTATTAACCATGGATTTATGCCAATACATATATCAGTTCAGTCTCCAAATTACTTTTGATTACATACAACACCAATGTTTTCTTTATTTTATGGAGAAGAGAGTAGATTAGATTATGATTTAAATACACAACTATTAAGAACTAACTTTTTAAATAAATTTAGAGTTGAGTCTTTAAAATTAGCAAGTGTTGATAAATCAACTTATAAATATTATGCTGGATAGTAGTGTAATAAAAAAAATAACTGAATTTAATTTTTTAAATCTGTCTAAATTACGTTTAAAATTTTATAATTCTCATTTTATTAAAACTATTAATTTAATTTTTTTAATAATATATTTACTTTTTAATAACTTAAATTTTAGTTTAAATTATAAAAAAGTACTTTTAAAATTAAAAAAAAACTATAAATACTTAAAATTACATTTGATAAATAATGAATTTTTTAAAAAATTTTATAGTTTTTTAGTTATAAATGATTTTTTAAAACATTTTAAATTATGAAAGCGTAATATGGTTTTTAAATATAGATATTTGTATAGGTTAGTAGTAAGAAGTAGGCTACGAATCGAGTATAATTTAAAGTATTTTAAACATAATGTGTTATCTGGTTCTTTGCATGTAACATTTAAAAAAAGAAATACTTTTTTTTTACTAAGAGATTATAAAAATAAAACTTTATATTTAACTACTGTTAGAAAAGAGGGTTATTTAGGGAGAAGACGAAAAGAATATGTGTCAATTTTTACAGTAGCTAAACAAATAAAACCTTTAATATATAAATATAAATTGAATAAAATTAGTTTACTATTTAGTGGTTGGAGTAGATTTAAATGGGCTGTAAAAAAAGCTTTGAGGTATAGAGATGGTTATAGGCCCAGTTTAAATTATGTAAAATTTTTAGTTAAAGTACCACATAATGGTTGTCGTAGTCCTAAATTACGTAGAAAAAAACGTAGCCGTCGTCGGTTTTTTAAATTTAACTTTAATAATAGATATAAAAATTATATACAACAGTTCGTTTAAAACTTAACAATTAAGGATTATAAAATGTTATTAAAAAAAAAAACTATAAATAAAATAAAATTGTATAACATTAATTTCGGACCTCAACACCCCTCTGCTCATGGAGTTCTAAGACTTGTCTTAGAACTAAATGGTGAGATAATAAAAAAAGCTGATGCACATATTGGACTTTTACATAGAGGAACTGAAAAATTGATTGAACATAAAACATTTTTACAAGCTTTACCCTATTTAGATAGGCTAGACTACGTATCTATGATGGCACAAGAGCATTGTTTTTCTTTAGTTTTAGAAGAGCTAACTAAAACAGAAGTTCCACTAAGAGCTAAATATATTAGAGTAATTTTTTGTGAGATTACACGTATTTTAAACCATTTAATGTCATTAACCACACATGCTTTAGATGTGGGGGCATTAACACCATTTTTATGAGCTTTTGAAGAACGTGAAAAATTAATGGAATTTTATGAAAGAGTTTCTGGCGCTAGAATGCATACTGCATATATAAGGCCTGGTGGCGTTCATCAGGATTTACCTTTAGGTTTATGCGATGATATAAACAATTTTACAGCTCAATTCAGCTCTAGAATTAATGAAATTGAAGAACTTTTAACTAATAATAGAATTTGAAAGCAACGTTTACTAAATGTTGGAGTTGTCTCTAAAAAAAACGCCCTGAATTGGGGTTTTAGTGGTGTATTACTTCGTGGATCTGGTTTACCTTGAGATTTAAGAAAACTACAACCTTATGAAATTTATGATAGCTTAGATTTTAAAATCCCAGTAGGTAAAAATGGAGATTGCTATGATAGGTATTTAGTTCGTATAGAAGAGATGAGGCAGAGTTTAATAATAATAAACCAAACTTTAAAAAAAATACCAAAAGGACCTATTAAAACTTTTAATAAAAAAATTATAAGTCCTAATAGAGATGTAACTAAAACTAGTATGGAAGCACTTATAATGCATTTTAATCTGTTTAGTAGTGGTTTTGATGTACCTAAAGGTAAATCTTATGTAGGTACAGAAGCCCCAAAAGGTGAATTTGGTGTTTTTTTAATCTCAGATGGTAATAAAAAACCGTACAGGTGTAAAATAAAAGCCCCAGGATTCCTACATTTACAGGGCATAGACTTCATGTCTAGAAATCACCTATTAGCTGATGTTGTTACTATTATAGGTACGCAGGATATAGTTTTTGGAGAAGTAGATAGGTAACTGTATTATGATATAATTTTGGTTTATTTATATGTTTTATACTATTTACATAACAATGTTAGTTTTACCTTTAGTAGGTATTTTTATTATATTATTTTTAAATAAAGTTAATAAAAACGTTATTAAAAATATAGGGTTTATTATAAGTATTATAATTTTTATAAGTTCTGTTTTTTTAATTGTAAACTTTGATAAATCTACAATTAAGTTACAATATTTAACAAACACAACTTGAATAAAAGACACATACCAACCTTTATTTTATGAGTTTGCAGTAGATGGTATTTCTATTTTTTTTGTTTTATTAACAACTTTTATTTTCCCTTTATGCTATATTTCAGCTTGATCTTTAATAAATAAATTTGATTTATTTAATTTAAAATTTTTTATTATAAATCTATTAATACTAGAATTTTTTTTATTAAATGCATTTTTAACAACTAATTTATTGTTATTTTTCTTCTTCTTTGAAAGTGTTCTAATACCAATGTTCTTTATAATTGGGTGCTGAGGTCCTGGAGACAGGCGTAAAAAAGCTAATTATTATTTTGTATTTTATACAATAGCTGGATCAGCTTTATTACTATTTTCAATATTAGTTATATTTATTGATATGGGTACCTTAAGTTATATTTATATATTCGAACCTACACACGATTCTTTTAGTTTAAGTAAAAAGTTGCAAATTATATTATGGCTTTTTTTTTTTTTTTTTTTTTCTTTAAAATTACCAATGTTCCCATTTCATATATTGTTACCTGAAGCCCATGTAGAAGCGCCTACTGTTGGATCGGTTATTTTAGCAGCACTTTTATT